>QWCC01000374.1_pt1 | contig 14227 bp, 13 predicted proteins | sample 1972491 | NCBI WGS metagenome assembly QWCC01 (sample SAMN09866718, study PRJNA288562) | Human oral metagenome isolate term5_saliva, whole genome shotgun sequencing... | isolation source: mouth | host: Homo sapiens | place: USA: California
CCGAGCGTTCTGATTGAAGGTGAAATTTCGAGCTTTAAGGTAAATCAAAATAAATTCGTTTTTTTTGATTTGAAAGATAAAGATTCGATTCTTAACTGCTTTATGACGGTTTGGCAAATGCGATTTCCGCTCGAAGATGGAATGAAGGTTATCGTACAAGCAAAGCCAAAACTTACAAATTGGGGAAAATTCAGCCTAACAATTGAGAAAATCATACCAAAAGGTGAAGGAAGTCTCAAAAAATCTTTCGAAATTTTAAAGGAAAAGTTAATAAAAGAGGGCTTATTTGATGAAAGCCGCAAACGCGAAATTCCACGAAATCCTCAAAAAATTGCTGTTATTTCGAGCGTTCAGGCAGCGGGCTATGCTGACTTTATTAAGATTATTAACGAGCGTTGGGGTGGGTTAGAAATTACTGTTGCACATACGCAGGTGCAGGGAATTTCTGCGAGCGACCAGATTATTCGAGCAATTGATTTTTTCAATTCGCAAAGTGAATTGCCAGATGTGATTACTATTATTCGTGGTGGTGGAAGTACTGATGATTTAGCGGTTTTTAATGACGAAAAATTAGTTCGTGCGATCGCTGCTTCTCGGGTGCCAGTTATTACAGGAATTGGCCACGAAATTGATGAAAGTCTGTGTGATTTAGCGGCAGATTTTGCGGCTTCAACACCAAGTAACGTTGCGCAATTTTTAATACCGAATAAATTTGACGAAATGAGATTTTTATGTTCAAAAATTTTGCACACAAACGATTTTATTATTTCGAAGATTGATGAATTGAAAATTGAAAACCATCAAAAGATTTATAAAATGAAAGATTTAATTTTGAATAATATTTTTGAACATCAAAGAGAAATTCAAGCTAAAAAGCGAATTTTAGAAAGCTACAATCCACAAAACATACTTTCAAAAGGCTATGCTTTAGTAAGTGGAAAATTGGTAGTTGGTGAAGAAATTACGATTCAAACAATTGATAAAAAAATAACGGCGGAGGTAAAAAATGTCGAACGAAATTAGTAAAAAAATGGCTGAAATTGATGATATTTTAATAAAAATTGAAAGTGGTGAGATTCCTCTTGAAGAGGTTTTTGAAAAATATAAAGAAGCAATTTCGAAAGCCGAAAAACTCGAGGGGGAACTTGATTCACTTAAAAATGAAATTCAAATTTTGAGTAAAAATTTTGCACAAGAAGAATAAAATCTCGCCGTAGCGAGATTGAAGCTAAACCGAAAAAATGAAAACTTGTGTTTTATATCTACCACGAGAATTTCCTTCTGCAATATGAAGGAGAAGGTCTATCTTGTGTCGTTTACAAAAGTCAATCAAAATTTTACGCTGATAGTTTGAGTCTTTAGATTCACTGTAGCACTCAATATCACGGATGGTATTCTTTGAGTCAAAATTTATTTTGTGCATTTTCTTTGAAAGAATCTCAGCATCTTTGACTTTCGAAAAGCGAGAATTTTTATCAAAAATATGAATAAATTCTTGATTCCTTCGACCGCGGTCAGAAAGTTTAATTTGCAATACTCCAAATCTATCAATTAAATCAGTTTGCTTAGATAAAAGTTCTTGGCTCATTTGCCACCTCCATTTTTAGTTTTAATATTTTAACATTTTCTATAATTTTAGTCAAGAAAAACCCCGCAGTTTGTTGCGGGGTGGGGAATATACTACTTACCAAACCTTCATTCCGTATAGCTCTTGGCTTAAGTTTATATCAACTTCTCTGAAGAAATGTGAGTCAGATTCCTTATCTTCAGAATTCGTGTTTTCGCAATAAAGTGATATAGTTAGCTCAATATTTGCTCTATCACACTCTTGTTGCAAAATAACTAAATTCCCGAGTTTATCCTTTTCTTGGTCGGCAAAAACGAGGAGCTTATCTCCATTTTTTACGTGCTTCTTAAGGAATTTTTGAATAATCTTTCGAGTTGTTTTCTCTTGAGATGGGTTATATTGAAGAATAGCTTCTTTAACGTCTAGATGAGTATGATCTAGTGCTGATTTAGTAAGTTTTACACATACTAGTGCCATTTTGGCACCTCCTTTTTATTTTTTAGCTTTCTAAAAAGCTATAACTAATATTATAGCATAAAAACTCTTAAAAGTCAATTTGAATAATAATGGCGATGTATGATATAATAGAGTTATGTTTGATACAGATGAATTTAAATTAAAAATGACTGAAGCTGTTGAGCATTTTAAGGGTGAAATGAAGAAGGTTCGAACGGGTCGAGCGCATCCTTCAATGCTTGATAGCGTTATGGTTGAAGTTTATGGTACAAAAATGCCATTAAACCAAGTTTCGAATATGACCGCACCAGAAGCTGGGATGATCTTAATTACACCATTTGATGCGAATAATATTTCAGCAATTTCGGCTGCGATTCGTAACGATCAAAGCCTTGGATTCAACCCAAGTGATGATGGCCGCGTTGTTCGAGTGCCAGTTCCACCGCTAACAGAGGAACGCCGTAAGCAAATCGTAAAACAAACTTCAGAAAAAGTTGAAGGCGCAAAAATTACGCTTCGAAATATTCGCCAAGATGCTTTAAAACATGCCAAAAAACTTAAAGATGAAAAATCTTTAACTGAAGACGATTTAAAGCGAATTGAAAAAGAAATTGACGCTGAAATTAAAGATTTTAGCGCACAAATTGATGTAATTTTTAAAGAAAAAGAGAAAGAAATTCTCACAATTTAAATTATTTTTTGCTGTCGCTTTAAAAACGTCGGCAAAAGCTAATTTAAAGAATTTCGAAAGGGCAGGATGGAGATTTTGAATTTAGTTTTTGGGATAATTATTGGTCTAATTTCGCTAACTTTTTTAGTTGCAATACATGAACTTGGTCACGCGCTTGCGGCTAAGAAAAACGGTGTAAAACTTAAAGAATACGCAATCGGTTTTCCGCCAAGAATTAAAAGTTTTAGAGCAAAAACTAACAAAATTCTACCAAAAAACACAAAAATTTCGATCGGTGCGATTCCATTAGGTGGTTTTGTTCGGTTGAAAGGGGAACACGATTCAGATTCTAAAAAAGGTGATTATGGTGCGGCAAGTTTTTGGGCAAAAACTCAAATTTTATTTGCCGGTGTTGCAATGAATTGGCTAGTTGCTTTTGTTATTTTTACGATCCTGTCGATTTTTGGAATGCCAAAGTTAATTTCGAATCAGTTTTATTTAGGTTCTGATGCTCGAATTTCTGGTGGTGGCGTGCAGGTTTCACAGATTTCGAATGATTCGCCTGCACAAAAAGCTGGCTTGCAAAAAAATGATATAATTTTGGAATTTAATGGTAAAAAAGTTGATAATTCTACCACCGTTAAAGAAGATTTGCGTAGTAATGCTGGCAAAAGTGTGAATTTAAAAATTCAGCGTGGCGATCATTTTTTTTCAAAAGATGTTAAGCTAAACGAAAATAATAAGAATGGTTTTTTGGGCGCATTTTTGACTGATGGGATGCAAAAAATTCATGCAACTTGGAGCGCACCGATTGTTGGGCTTGGCACAACAATTCAATTTACGGGCGAAACTTTTAAAGGTGTTGGCGAACTTTTTATGAACTTTTTTGGCGGGGTTTTCGAAAAGCTAATTCCGAATCAGCAATCACAGCAGAAAGCAAATTCTCAACTTTCAAAAGCAGGTGAAAGTGTCTCTGGCCCAATTTTAGTGATTGGTGAAATCTTCCCAAACATCATCTCGATGGGGCCTGATATGGTCTTAATGCTAACTGCAATTATTTCAATTAGTTTGGCGTGCATGAATATTCTGCCAATTCCTGTACTTGATGGTGGTCGTTGGCTAATGACTTTCATTTTTCGAATTTTGCTCAAAAAGCCACTTTCAAAAGAGAATGAAGAGAATATCAACGGTTGGAGTTTTATATTTTTGATGGGGCTTTCACTTTTAATTATTTTTCTAGATTTTACAAAGATTTTTAGAGGTTAAAAATGAAGAATAAATTTAAAAATATATTTTTAAAACTTCAAAAAAAGAATGATGAAATGCTTTCAAAAAAGCCTTTAAAAATTATTTTTTGGACAATTTTTCCAATTTTGTCATATTTTGCGGCAAGTTATTTTTCAGCTGTAATAATTCGACTTTCACTCGCTTTGATTTTTTGGAATAACGATGCAGGCTATCAAAGTGCGGCTTCAAACACGATTACTACTACAATTTATTCAGCATTATTTCTTGGATTAATGCTTGCGATGGTATATTTTATTCCAACCAAACTTTTCAAGCAGAATATTTCGAAAGATGACATCGCTTTAAAGGGCGTGATTACTTGGCAAGATTTAGGTTTGGCGATTTTAGGCTTTATAGCCTCGATGATTATTTCTGGGATTTTGTTAGAATTTTTGCCGAATATTATCAATTTTGATAAAATGCAGGTTCAAGACTTAGTTTTTCAACGCAGCGGGATGATTCATTCTTGGCAATTTTTGCTAGCTTTTATTTCAGTTGTTGTGATTGCGCCAGTTTTTGAAGAATTGATTTTTCGCGGAATAATTTATGGCCAACTTCGAAAAGTGAATGTTCCGCTTGCAATTTTTATAACGAGTTTACTTTTTGGATTTGTACATTTTCAAATTAATGTTGGCATAGCGGTATTTGTGATGAGTGTTGTGATGTGCTTCATTCGCGAAAAATGGACGCAAACAATTTGGTCGGGGATTGTGATTCATATGATTAAAAATGGAATTGCTTTCTTTCTGCTTTATGTTTTGCAAACTATTCAATTCTTTCAAGCTTAGCGTTGACTTGAATCGAAAACTTTGATATAATTATAAGACTTATTTAGAGGATTTTTATTTTATGAAACAAGAATTTAATATTACAAAAATAGGAAAAAAAGAACTCGAAGCTGAACTAGAGCTTTTGATTTCGCAGCGTAAAGAAATTTCAGAAGAAGTTGCTACTGCGCGTGATTTTGGTGATTTGCGTGAAAATTCAGAATACGATGCCGCTCGCAAAAAACAAGCTTTAGCAGAATCTCGAATTATGGAAATTGAAAATATTTTGCAAAATGCTGTAATTATTGGCGGTGGTGAAAAGGGCGTTGTATCTCTTGGTAATCAGGTTAGCTTAAAAAACCTAGAAAATGGTAAAGAAGTAAAATATACAATGGTTGGTGCGGTTGAGGCGAACCCCCTTGAGGGTAAGATTTCGAATGAATCACCAATCGGCCAACAGATCATGGGCAAAAAGCTCGGCGAAGAAGTAGATATTACGACACCAAAAGGTGTAATCAAATACGAAATTACAGAAATTAGCTAATTTTTAAAGCTCGGTTGGCCAATCCAGCCGAGTTTTATTTTTTGAAAAGGAGATTTTATGCGATTGTCAAAATTATATATAAAAACGAGTAAAACAGTTCCATCTGGTGAAGAAGCTAAGAATGCGCAGCTTTTAATTAAAGCCGGATTTGTGCATAAAGAAATGGCTGGCGCTTACGACTACTTACCACTTGGTTTTAAGGTGCTAGAAAACATTAAAAAAATAGTTCGAGAAGAGCTTGAAAAAATAGACGCAAATGAGATTTTAATGACGACACTTCAACGCCGTGAAATTTGGGAACGCACAACTCGCTGGAGCGATGATGTTGTGGATGTTTGGTTTAAAACCAATCTGAAAGATAAGACAGAGATTGGATTAGGCTGGAGCCATGAAGAACCGATTGTTGAGATGCTTAAGAATCATATTCAATCTTATAAAGATTTGCCAGTTTCGGTTTTTCAATTCCAAAATAAAATGCGAAACGAGCTCCGTGCAAAAAGTGGAATTATGCGTGGTCGCGAATTTTTGATGAAAGATTTGTATTCAATTCACGAAACTAAAGAAGATTTAGAAGTATATTACGCCAAAGTTTCAAAAGCTTATGAGCGAATTTTCGAACGCCTCGGTTTGGGTAAAGATACTTTTGTGACATTTGCTAGTGGCGGAGCATTTACAAAATTCAGCCACGAATTTCAAACAATTTGCGATGCCGGTGAAGATTATGTTTATTTGAAGCGTGATGGTGAAAAAACTCTTGCTTTTAACGAAGAAATTTTAGACCAAGCGATTGAAGCTGGCGAAATTAGTTCGAAAGAAGGATTAGAAAAGGTTAAAACTGCAGAAGTCGGAAATATCTTCAACTTTGGCACTCAAAAAACTGATGAAATGGGGCTTTATTTTACTGACAAAAATGGCAAACGAAAATCAGCTTGGATGGGATCTTACGGAATTGGAATCACTCGTGTAATGGGTGTTATTGCTGAAAAATTTAGTGATGAAAAAGGTTTAATTTGGCCAGAAAATATTGCTCCAGCTAAAATTTACCTTGTGCAAATTGGTGAAAAATCGCAAGAATTAGCAGAAGAAATTTATAATGAATTTTCGAAAAAAGGAATTGAGGTTCTATTTGATGACCGCAATCTTCGCCCAGGCCAAAAATTTGCTGATGCTGAATTAATGGGTATTCCATATCGCTTGACAATTTCTGATCGTTTGATTGAAAGCGGAAAATTCGAAGTTGTAACGCGTGTAAATGGTGAAGTCGAATTGCTTTCAAGAGAAGAACTTTTTGAAAAATTTGTAAAATAATCTCAGCTCTTGAAAAAAATAAGTATAAGCATTATAATTGATGTATGAAAATTATTGCTTATAGTGTACGAAAAGATGAGCTCCAATATTTCGAAAAATTCGCGGAGCAGTTTGGTATTGAATATGCTACAACTCCAAAAGATTTAAACGCTGAAACTGTAAAACTGGCTGAAGGTTTTGACGCGGTTTCATCTTATACTTCAAGCGAAGAACTCAATGATGTTTGGGAAACTCTTTCAGAAATGGGGATTTCTTATTTTACTGTTCGAACGGCCGGGTTTGATGGAATTGATATTGAAAAAGCTAAAAGTTTTGGTATTAAAATTTCGAATGTACCGCAATATTCGCCAAGCGCAATTGCTGAATTTGCTGTCGCATTGGCACTAGCAACAATTCGAAAAATCCCACTTTGTCTTTCGCGTGCCAAAAATCAGAACTTTTCAGTAGATAATTTGATGGGTCGCGAACTTAATACAATGACCATTGGAATTATCGGTGTGGGTCATATTGGCTTAACAACCGCGAAGGCTTTTAAAGCTTTTGGTGCAAAAATAATTGCTTATGATACTTTCGAAAATGATGCTGCTCGTGAAATTTTGGAATATAAAAGTTTAGATGAAGTTTTCGCAGAAAGCGATTTGATTTCACTTCATATTCCTTTAACACCAGAAAATCGCCACATTATCAACGCAGAAAGTATTTCGAAAATGAAAGATGGAGTAGTCATTATTAATACTGCGCGTGGTGGACACATTAACTCCAAAGATTTGCGAGATGCTTTGGTGAGCCGAAAAGTTGCAGCAGCCGGCCTTGATGTTTTTGAGCATGAAAAGAGTCTAATTCGAAAAGATTTGAGTGGAAAAATTATTAAGGATGCTGTTTATCGCGATCTAGCGAACTTTCCGAATGTTATTATTACTCCGCATGTTGCGTTTAATACAGATGTTGCCGTGCAAAATATGGTAAAAATGTCAACTGAGAATTTAATTAATTTTAAAAATGCAGGAACAACCGACAATGAAATTACAAAATAATTTTATTCGAAAAATCACCAAAATTATGCCACTATTTTTAGTGGCAGTTTTGGCTTTTAGTTTTACTTTTAGCAGTTTTTCAAATCAAGCTTTTGCCAGAAGACGGCGGAATCGTGATGCTGAAGAAGCTGAGCTGCGAATAAAAAATAATAATATTATTTTTTCGAAGTTTGATGCAAAATATAATTTTAGCGCCGACCAAAAAGGAAATACGAATCTTGAAATTACTGAAAATATTTCGACATATTTTATTAATGATGGGATAAATCACGGAATCGAGCGTGCAATTCCGCGGTTTTTTAATGGCAAAGCTATTTTTGATGGCAAAGCTGAAATTGAAATGGATGGCAAAAAAGTTTCATATTCAACTTATGAGAGTGATGGAAATATCGTATTTCGAATTGGTGAAAGCGGAAGCTTCGTTTACGGAAGGCATAATTATCAGCTAAAATATCGGTTTAGAAATCTACTATTAACAGATGGTGGTGTACAAAAATTAATTATGAACACCAATGGAACTCAGTGGAAACGGCCTTTTAATGAAGTTATTGCAACAGTTAATTTAGATTCATCAGTTTTGAAAGAATTTAATGGTACGGTGAGATGTTTTGCTGGAGTGCAAGGCTCAACTGAAAAGTGCAATACTTTTGAACGTAAGGCAGAAGAAGGGATTTTTAAGTTTTCGCAAAAAGATGTTCAAGCTGGCGAGAATTTAACATTTGAAATTGACTTTAATAGTAAATTTGCTCAACCAGAAGCGAGCGGTATTGACGTAAATACAATAATTTTTGGAATTTTGGCGTTAATTTTGGCTGTAATTACACTATTCTTTGCCGTTCGGGTTATTTTAAAATATAATTCAGTTAAGAGAGAAAACAAGGTTTCGAAAGCGGTTATTCCGCAATATTTGCCGCCAAAAATTGAAGAATTAGATATTTTGGATGCGGGGAATTTAGTAAAATCAAATAAAAAACTTACTGCTGCAATGCTATTTTTTGCGGTGAATGGCAATATTCAGATTATTGAAAAAACTTCGAAGGGCTTTTTGGGCGGCGAGAAAAAGAGCTATACGATTCAGCTATTAAATCGAGATAATTTGAATCGAGATATGCTTTCGTTATTAAATTCATTTTTCAGAAGTAAAACTGAGATTGATTTATCTAAGCAAATGAGTAGTATGCAAGCCTCTGATATTTCTTCGAAAGTTTTAAACTCCGCATTTAGCAGAACTTCTTACTATGTTCAAGAAAAGCCAGCGGTTTTCAGCAATTCTCAGTTTTTTGCTGGTGGAGTGATCGTTTTGTCTGTGGTATTGTTTTTTGCGAGCGGAATGATAGTTAATTTTATTTCAACTATTTCACCTTGGTTTACGGTAGCTATATTTTCTTTCATTACAGCCGTCGCACTTTCAATTTTAATATTTACTATTTCAAATATAAAAATTCCATCTCGAAAAGGTTTTGAAGCAAAGAATTATCTTGAAGGTTTAAAGCTTTATATTTCGGTGGCAGAAAGCGAACGGTTAATGTTCTCACACAGCTTGCAGAATTCTGAAAGATTCCAAACTGAATTTGGTGGTTCTCGCGTAAAACTTTATGAAAAACTTTTACCTTGGGCAGCATTGTTCGGGCTAGAGAAGTCTTGGGCAAAGGTGCTTGAATTACAATTTCAAGATGAAAATTATCTACCAGATTGGTATGTTGGCTCAACAGTATTTAATGCTATGGTGTTTTCGAATAGCTTGAATAGTTTTAATAGTGCAATGAACAGTTATTCTGCGCCAAGTTCGAGCAGTTCTGGTGGAGGTGGTGGATTCTCTGGCGGCGGCGCTGGCGGCGGCGGTGGTGGCGGTTGGTAAAACCGCACCTTTCTATAAAGCAGATTTTCGAAAAGTAGCTTGCAAAAAATGTAAGCTACTTTTTTGTAGTAAAAAGCATAACTATATTGATTTTTTTGCTTTTTTGTGATTAAATATAAGCATTATGAAAAGAATTTGGGTTGGGTTGAAAAATAAAAAAGTCTGGTTTTTAGTTTTTTGTTTAATTATTACTTCTATCTCACCAATTATAAATATTCCTGCTCATGCTATATCTGAAAGCGATTGCGATAAATGGGGAGGAACCATGAGAGGGAGAAGTAGAAATTCTCGTAAATGTCAGATCCAGAAAAATGATGGTTCCTGGGTTGATTTAAATAATGAATCTGATAGACCTGATACTGTATTATCTAAGGACGAAAAAGGGGCCTGTCCTTCTGGGTATAATTCGAGAGGGCTTGATTCCTCTGGCATTTTTTCTGTGTGTGTAAAAACAGGGAGTCAAGACGCTAAAAATAGAGATAAATCTAGCACTAAAACTCTAAATCAGATAACTGAAGAGCTTAAGAAAAGTGATAAATATAAAAATATAACTGATCAAGACTGGGCAACTGCTCAAACAGCTTGCAAAAGTCTTGAAGGTACTGGTGATGCATTAGCTTGTCTTGAAAAACAAGTTCAAGGTAAAAATAATAAAGCTCAGAATAAAGAAGAGAGTGAGGGTGAAAAAGACAAAAATTCCTGTGCTATTGAATGGATTGGCTGGATTGTTTGCCCGATCGTTCGTGGTTCAACTGGTGTTGTTGTTGGCCTGTATAATTTTATGCAAGCGAATTTCTTAAATATTAAGTCTGATCAACTTTTCTCAAATTCTGGGAAGGGTCAAGAAGCATTTAAGCACTGGGTAACATTTAGAGATATCGCAAATATATTTTTTGTGATTATGATTGCGATAATAATTTTCTCGCAAGTAACTGGTGTAGGGATTTCTAACTACGGTATTAAGAAGATGCTTCCAAAAATTATTATTTATGCAATTTTAGTGAATATTTCTTGGTATATCGTTGTGATTGCTATTGATATTTCGAATATTGTTGGTAGTACTTTATTTAAGTGGCTATCAAATGATGGAAATTGGAACTTTTCTAGTGACGTACAGAAAGAAACATCTCCTGTTGAAGGAATTTTAACAGGTACTGCAGCAACAGGTGCGCTTATCGCTGCCGGGGTTACCGCTGCTCTCGTTGGTGGAGCCACAATTCTTCTATTTATAGTCTCTGCTGCACTTGCTGTTGTAATGACTGTATTTATATTAATGATAAGGGAAGCAGCTGTTATAGTTCTTGTCGTGACTTCTCCTTTAGCTTTTGTTGCAGGATTATTGCCAAATACAGAAGGAATCTTCAAGAAGTGGATCAAGCTTACGAAAAATATGCTAATGATTTACCCGATTTGTTCGTTAATAGTCGGTGGTGCTTTGTTTGTCTCTAATTTACTGTATGGTGTGGTTGATGATCCTCTACTCAAAATTATTTATGGCGTTTTGCCTATATTATCACTTTTTGCAATTATTGCAGTTATTAAAACTGTACTTTCGTTTATCGATGGCTTAACTGGCGGAAATTTGCGTGGTGCTATTGACAAAATGTCTGGTAGAATTAATACGGCTGGTCAGAATTCGAACTGGGCCAAGGCTTCAAGAGAGAAAGCTGCAAATAGGAGTATTGCTGGAATTCCTATTGGTAAAAATGCTCGTGCGGCAAAATATGAAGAGGGCCAGTATAGAAGAAATCGTAATGAACTTCGAAAACTTCAAGCAAAGAGAAACCCTACCGCTTCAGATTATCGAAGAATGGGACAACTTGGTGCTGCTATTGGTGGTTTTGAAAAAGGTCAAACCGATGGAATGGTTACTGCTATGGCTTCAGGAATTGGGAACAGTGTATCGAATGTTAATTCTGAGCTTGCAAGAATTTCGAATGTTTCTGATCCTGTTCAACAAGGTTTAATGTATAGTGCTCTTTCGCAAGCAGTGACAAAATCGGGCCTTAATAGTGCTGGGCAAGCTGCTGCAATGAGTAGTATCGCTAGCAGTGCTTTAAGCATTAATGATGCTGAACAGAGAAAATCTGTTGCGGCTCAAATTGCATCAAAAGCTGGTAGTGATATTAAGAAGGTTAACCCTGCTGCAGCAAAAGCAGTCATGCAAGATTTTTCTTCAGAAAATATCAAATCTGTTCAAGATTTTGAAAATGATATTTCAACATACTCAGGTGCAAGTGCTAAGCAAATGGCTGATTGGTCTGACATGTCTAGCGCAAATGTTAATGATAATAAAGCGTTTAAGGCAATGCAAAGCGCATTTAATAGTGGTGACCAAAGCAAGATTTTACAAGCACAGAATATGGGTAAGATTGCTGAGCAAGCTCTTACTGCCAATGCAAATGGAACAATGTCTCTAACGCCAGACCAGCAATCTAACTTTATGGCGATGCAAAAGCTGGCTCAATTACATACTTCACAAACATCAGCTTCACAACAAGCTCAGGCTGGCTCTTCTGATAATACTACTTCCAGTTCTGTTACATATGGTGCACCTGCAGCACAAGTTGGTCAAGCCCCACAGTTGATAAATAATAGTAATCAAAATATTCAACCTCGGCAAACTGCGAGCGATCCAACTAAACCAAACAGAAAATTTGGTGCTAACTAAACGTAAAAACACTCTTTCAAAAACAGAAAGGGTGTTTTTTTGCATAAAATATGCTAAAATAAAATAAAGATAATCTAAACTAAAAGGAGAAATATGAAAATTGCATTAATTGGTTTTGGGCTCGAGGCAAAAAGTGCTTATGATTATTTTAAAAGTATTGATCAAAATATTACTTTTGAAATTTATGACGAAAACTCAAAAAGTAAAATTGAGCTACCAAATGGTGCTAAATTCTTTGGTGATTTTCATGATTTTTCAAAAATTCAAGCAGATTTGATTGTGCGAACACCCGCAGTTAATCCTAGCCGTTTACCAAAAAATGCTAAAATTACATCTGTTACAAATTTATTTTTTGAAAAATGTCCAGCCTCAATTATTGGTGTAACTGGCTCAAAAGGTAAGGGAACGGTGTCGAGTTTTATTGCTGAAATTTTGCTTGCAGCCGGTTTAAAGGTTCATCTTGTCGGTAATATTGGTTTGCCAGCTCTTAATGAGCTTTCGAAAATTAAAAAAGATGATGTCGTGATTTATGAGCTCAGTAGCTTTCAGCTTTGGGATGCTCAAAAATCGCCACATATTGCAATTTTAAATAATCTTGAAGTTGATCACCTTGATGTTCATGATGGCTTTGAAGATTATGTGGCCGCAAAAATGAATATTGCTAAAAATCAAACCGAGAATGATTTTTTTATTTTTAATGCTGAAAATCCAATAGTTTTAAAAAATGTTGAAAACTTAAAAAATCAGCTCAAGGCAGAACTTCAGCCTTTTCAGGACTATAATTTAGCCCATATTCAAGAAAACCATTTTTTATGGGGAGATGAAGTTCTCTTCGAAACTAATATTTTGAAAATTCCAGGCGAACACAATCAAAAAAATGCTTGTGCCGCAATGATTGCAACTTTTGATTTTTTGCGTGAAAAAGGTTTTGAAAATGAGGAAATATTCGATTCTTGGCGAGAAGGGCTTTCGAAATTTGCAGGTTTGCCACATCGGTTAAAATTTGTTCGTGAGTTTGAGGGTGTGCGATTTTATGATGATTCCATTGCAACCACACCGGGTAGTGCGATTGCTGCACTAAATTCTTTCGAAAAGCCAAAAATTTTAATTCTTGGCGGAAGCAATAAAGGCGCTGATTTAAGTGGGCTGATTGAAAAAATTGCAAAAATGCCAGAGCAAGAACTTCGAAAGGTAATTTTAATGGGGGCAGAATCTGAAAAACTAGCCCAGAAATTGATATCAAGCGGATTCGAGCGGTTTATAAATCTAGGTGCAAAAACAAATATGCAAGAAGTTGTAAAAACTGCTTTCGAAAACGCAAAAAGTGGCGATGTGGTTATTTTAAGTCCAGCTCATGCCAGTTTTGATATGTTTAAGAGTTATATTGATCGCGGTGAACAATTTGTTGAAAATGTAAACCTTTTATGATAAAATTTATATTATGACTAAAAAACAGAATAAATCTACAAAGAAATCTGCTTTGAAACTAAAGGCAGTAGACCCAAAAGTACAATTTGCGGGCTTTAAAAAATTCATAAAAGACCAAGGTTTGATTGGGATGGCTATTGGTTTGATTCTTGGAACGGCTTCTGGCGAACTTGTTAAGTCATTCATTAACAATATTATCATGCCACCACTCGGCTTTATCCTTGGTTCTGCTGAGGGGCTAAAGGGTGTTGTTTGGAATATGGGTAAAACGCCTGCCGGAAAAGATGCGGTTCTTTATTATGGTGCATTTTTGAATGACATAATCAACTTTTTGGTGATTGCATTTGTTGTGTACTTTGTACTTTTGTTTGTTGAAAAACTTTTCACAGATGATGATATTGAAGAAGAGGCTGAAGAGGCAGCCAAAAAATAACTTATGGATAAGCTGAAAGCTCGCGTAGCAGATATTTTAAATGAGCTTAAAAAAGCGAGCTTGAAGCTTGATCTTGAAAACAAAAGAAATCAAATAACTGAGCTTGAAACTGAAATTTCGAACCCTGAAATTTGGCTAAATCCAAAAAATGCGCAAGAAAAAGTTAAAAAACTTGCGGATTTGAAAAAAGTTATTCATCCGTGG
>QWCC01000498.1_pt1 | contig 14224 bp, 25 predicted proteins | sample 1972491 | NCBI WGS metagenome assembly QWCC01 (sample SAMN09866718, study PRJNA288562) | Human oral metagenome isolate term5_saliva, whole genome shotgun sequencing... | isolation source: mouth | host: Homo sapiens | place: USA: California
ATCGCTGAACGAATTGCAAAACCAATCAACGAGAACGATTACGCAGATCGCTTAGGTGATCGCAAATACTCTGCTGCCCTTCGTGGTGAAATTTTGGAAGAAGAAGCACGTGAAAAAGTTGCGCAAAAACTTGGCAAAGAAATTATCGAAGGTCGGGTTTGGCAATCTGATATTAACGAAAATATTATTTGTTCACCTGATGGCGAGATTGCTAATAAAAACGGTGAGATCACTGAAGCGGTTGAAATTAAATGTTTGGATAACTGGAAGCAAGTGCGAGCGTTTTATGAACGACAACCACCTAGCGAATACAAACAGCAGATTATTCAATATTTCGCAGTTAACGAGAAACTCGAAAAACTCTATTTCGCAATGTATTCAGATTCATTCGCTCTTGCGCCACAGCTTGAACTCTTGATTTTCAAGTTTGACCGCAAAGACTTTGAGAAAGAGATTCAGCGAGCAATTTATTTCGAACAATCTGCCCTTGCGTTAGTTGAACAAGAAGTAGAAAAACTATTATTTTAATGAAAGGATTTTATGACTCAGGAAGAACTCAAAAGCATCACAATTACACCAGAAGAAACTAAAGAAAGTGGATATTTCGAATTTGGTGTTCATGAAGTAAAGATCGCCAAAACCAAGATTGATAAGCACGATAACAAGCCTTATGCAGAAATCTTTGTTGAAAATGATTCAGCTGAAGATCGAGCGCGGCTCTGGCTACACACTCCAGACACTCGTCGAATCTCAATTGATACTGTGCGCCGAATCTTAGTTCATAACCAAGAAAATGAAGATGTTAAGCAAAAGATTCGTGAGAAAATTCTGCAGATTAAAAACTTGGCAGATTTTGCAGCACTACTTGAAAAAACAGTTGGCTGCACCGCTTGGTTTAAAGTTAGTGAAGATGAAGACCGAACTTATGAAAAAGATGGCAAGGTTAAAAAATCAATTAATCGTCGGATTTATGGTTATGAGCCAAAAACTGACAATCCAAAAGCTCAAGCTGAAGCTAAATCCGAAGTTCAAGAACCCGAAGCACCTGAAAACTTCGATGAACCGGTCGATTTAAGTGATATTCCATTTTAGGAGTGAAAATGATCAAGAAAGAAGAAGAAATACACCTAAGAGTTTGTGATTATCTGCGAAAAAACTACCCAGATGTGTTGTTTCGAACAGATTTCTCAAGTGGTATGAAAATGAGCCCAGGTCAAGCCGCAAAGCACAAGAAATTCCAGAAATCACGAGCTTGGCCTGACTTATTTATCGCTAAAAGTGGGGTTGTTAGATTAAAAGATGACAATAACGATCTAGTCTTTCCAAGAAATGGAATGTTCCTTGAACTTAAAGCTGATGGTGTGAAACTTTACAAGAAAAATGGCGAAATGGTGGCAAACAAACATTATCAAGAACAAGCAGAAATGTTAAAAAAGTTACGTTCAAATAGATATGCGGCTTATTTTGCCGTTGGCTACGATCAGGCAATTCAAATCATCACAGATTATCTCGGCGAACCAAAACACAAGGAAATAGAATTTTAATGAGTAAGAAATCACTACGTAAGAAACAACGAAGAAAACGAAAGAAGCTAATTAATGAATAATTTTACAATTAGATGGATAGATGAAAAAGGCATTGAACGCGCCAAAAACTACAAAACTATAAATGATGCAACATATGCTCGAAACTGGCTACTCAAACACGGCGCAAAACAAGTTGAAATATTTATCAATAAATAAGGAGGAATATGAAAATTAAAATTCAATTTAAAAATAGCCAAGCTTTAATCCCCGTAAAGGTGATCCCTGCTGAATGAAAGCGATATATCGAGGTGTAGCGTGTGCTGAATTATTCAACAAGAAATTCGAAGTTCCGGAACATAAAATACGAACTTTCGAAAAAACACCTGAAGAAATTAACAAAGCCTTAAAGATTGAAGAAGATCTAAAAAGATACTCAGACAATCAGAAGAAAAAGAAAACAAAGAAAGGATAAGGAACTAAATGAAACGATATAGACTAATAAAAGATTTACCATATGCGAAAGCTGGAACGATTTGGTTCAGACACCCCGAAGAACCAGTTTTGGTTTATAAAAATCATAGACTTCACATATTAGATATAACCCCTTGGGAATGGTTTGAAGAGGTTGAATAAAAAAGGAAAAGATAAAATGAAAAAATATAAATTGCTTAAAGATTTACCTTTTGCGAAAGCTGGTGAAGAACTTTACCTTAAATTTAGTGAAGACAGTGAATTTTTCTTAGTATATAAAGGCACAGATAAAGCATACACTGCTGAATTAAACCCAGAATTTATTGATAACTTCGATGAATGGTTTGAAGAAACACCAAAATGCTACTTTTCTATAAATAAGTATAAAAAAGAAGTTCAAAAAGTAAGTGTTAAATATCACCCAAATTGGGTAATCGAAAATATAAAAAGTATTGGGCTACTATTCGAAACCGAAGAAGAAGCTGAAAAATACCTTGAATATTTAAAAGCTAAAGAAGTCATTAAACAGGACGCCAAAGGATTTAAACCTGATTGGAATGACCACAACCAAAGAAAATTCTATGGGGCTTGGGTTATTGAGTGTAAAAGACCTTGTCTTTGTAGCGATGATGAATTACAGCATAGGACTATTTATTTCAAGACAGGTGAAGATCTTCTAAAAAGTTTCGAAAATCACCCAGATGAATGGAAAACTTATTTGACTTATGAGCAATAAAGATAAGAGATACGAACAAGTGAAAAGATGCTATTGTCATACTTGTGCGAAATTCTTCCATTATCTCGGCATTAATCGCCACAGAGCTATGCATAGAGATAAGAAAGAATGTTGCAAGATAACATTTACTCACGGAAATACTATAATTTATAATTTTGATAAAGGGTAAGAATAATGAAAGAAGAGCTAATTGAAAATATAATAATGAATTATGGCGATAGGTTCAAAATCAGAGAATATACTGTTAAAGAATTACCAGATTTAGTTCTTCATAATAGAATTTATGATAATCCCATGTTCAATATATTTATCTTAGAATTAAAAGATAATGTTTTAGATAGACTTGTTGATTGGAGTAAATATATTAGAATTACATCTGAAATAAGCTATATATTATCACCTAAGAATAAAGAAGATGAAGTTAGAAAATATGTTAATTTAATGTCTGGAAATATTCTGGTAAAAACCTATAATAAAAACGAAGTAGAATTTTAACAATTTAATTCCAACCTTACAAGGGGCGAAAGCCCTAAGTAATATACAACTACTAGAGGGGAGGACTAAAATTATTTAGTCGTCCCTTGTAGGGCTGGAATAAAACTAGTTCAAAAAATTTAATTAAAGGAGTATTAAAAACTATGGAAAATAGACTAGAAGTAGTAAAAGAACCGTTTAAAGTATTTTTATCGCAACCAATGCGAGGATTCACTTATGAGGAAATCCGAACTCGTCGAGATAATGATATAAAACAACTATATAAATATTTCGGAGACCAACCATTCGAAGTCATCGATACGATTTTCAAGCAAAATGCCACAGCTAAACATATTCCTGTCGAATATCTTGCTCGCTCAATCGCTGAATTAGCCAATGCCGATTACATCGCTATGAGCTATGGTTTTGAACAGACAAGAGGTTGTTTAATTGAGCATAAAATTGCAGAAGAATATGGAATAAAAATAATTTACTTAAATTAGCTTTTTATCCCTACCCTACGCCCTACCATATGGCGTTAAACTGGGTGAAAATGTTCCGTAACATTTTAGTATATAATAGTGGCGAAGTGAAAGCTTCGCCCCTCGAACCTGAGCATAACTAAAATTATAAATAATAAATGTGGTAGTTATAATAATAGTTTTGTGTGTGGTTTTGTCATACACGCAAGGTTATGTTCAGATTTGAGGGATTAAGCAGAAACAAGCACCTTTAACACGATCATAAGCAATATTCAAGTGTTTCTGCTTTGCCTCAATAATATTAAAGGAGAATAAAGAATGGAAAATGAAGATAAATCAACAAACATATCGACTAATGGTGGTATAGGATTTTTAGGAGCATTAACAATTTTGTTTATTGCTTTAAAATTAACTCATGTTATTGATTGGAGCTGGTGGTGGGTTCTCTCCCCTATCTGGATACCAATTGTAGCTGTTCTTGGAGTTATTGCGATTGTAGCTATTGTAATATTGATTGTAAAAGTTATAAAGAAATAAAGGAGCGAATATGGAAAATGCAAAATGGAATAAGATGTTTTTAAGACCTCTTAATGATGAAGAAAAAGAAATCTATGGAGATAGGTATAGCGATATATGGGATGGTGATTTACCTGAAGATGGTGAAGAAGTTCTTATTTATTCAAGTCAATATGATGGAGTAACTACGGATACTTGGGGTGAATTTGATGACACTATGGGTTTTGAATACATAGATGCACCAGTTATCTATTGGATGAGTTTTCCAGAACCCCCTAGGATTGTGAGTCAGCAATGAAATATATAGTATTTGACATCGATGGTGTTTTAGCAGACTGCTCTCATCGACTTCATTATATTCAAGGCGAGAATAAGGATTATGAAAAATTCTATTCAGATGAAGAAGTTCTGAAAGATATTCCTATTCAGAATTTAAGTAATATATTGTTTGAAATACGGAATGCGAATTATGAGGGTTCTGATACAGATATTAAATTCATTACTGCTAGGAATATTAAGTGCATAACAACTACTGCTGAATGGCTAGAAAAACATTTTAGCATTATGGTAGAGGAAGGAGATATTCTTATGCGACCAGAAAATGATTATCGCCCAGCTCACGAAGTTAAGAAAGACCTGATTGAAAAGCATATCGGTTTCGAGAATATTCTCTTCACTTTCGATGATGATGACCAAGTGAATGAAATGTATCAGAAGTACGGAATTATCTGTTATAAACCGAATATAACTAAAGAGGCATAAAGAATATGTTTAAAGATATAGAATGGCTAAAAGTATTTGTATTCCTACTGTTGATATTTTGGATAGGCTGGACTGCTTTTATACTCATAGAGGCTATTCGAAATAGACAGCCAGAATATAGTGCTGACATAAAACGAAAGATTAAAATCTGTCAAAGCTACTCAAACGATTTTTGGCGAAATGATATAGATTTTATCGATGGTAAATGTTATTACAAAGGTAAAGAAGTAGAAATAAAATAAAGGAATTGTAAGATGAAAGAGTTTATAGAAAATAATTTTAAAGTTATAGCTAATACCTTAATATTTGTAGTATTTTTCTTACCAATAATTATTTCCCTATACTTAGCATTGTTTAATTTTGCCTTTAATGCAGGTCAGATAAATTCTTTGTTTTCTATGTTTTTTATAGGTTTAATACTATTATTTATCGCTAATATGCCAGAATTATAAAGGAGTAAAAATGGAAAAATCAACTTCTTTTATTTCGCATTTTCTGATATAATAAAAGAAAAAAGAGGTGGTTGCTATGGAAATAGGACTATTGATGCGTTATGATAAAGTCTACGGATTTTTTCATGAAGACGACGAAACGAAGCCTGTTGTGCTGATTTATTCAGGAGATCGGACGGCAGAGTTTAGCACTTTCAGTTATTTAGTTGATGGACCGAAGGGAGTAGAAAAACACTACAAGTTCCTTCCAAATAATATTCAGCTAAGCCCTTTCAAAGACGGCTGGACTAAGGCCGCAGAATAAACCACTCATAATGAGTGGTTTTCTATTGTTCTTTTATTCTCTCATTTTTCCTGCTTATCTCTAAGCCAACTCCCCTGTTGCAATCACTAAAACAGTAACATCAAGCTCTTGAGTAATCCTAACTAAAGACATCATCGTAAATTCAACATAGGTTGTAGTCACTACCGTGCTAAACACAGCTAATGGATTTATCCCTAACTTTCAGTATTTGAACCGCTACAACTGGTAGATTCTTAAACGCTTTAGGAAACTCAATTCTGGTCTTTTCATTCCTTTGATGGAATAAGTTAGCATTTTAGTATGTTTATTCAAACCACTTCGAGAAATAGTGGCACAAAATCTTTATTTGGATGTGATAAAACAACTTAACTATTATTTTTTAGATCCCCTTAAAGATTAGTTTAAGCTCAGTGAATACTGCTGTGATTATTTCGTTAATTTTAAATAATTCTTTATGAAGATTTTCAAAAATAAGAAATCTTATTTAGAATAAAAAGCTTAATCAATAGATTAAAAAATTATTTATCGATAATCTTAGTTAAGCTTTATATATTTTTTAGCCCAGAATTTTCCAGCAGCAATTAATTAATTCTTGCAAAGTTTCATCATAATTCTCATAAATTCGAAAGCCTGCAGCATAAGCGTGGCCGCCGCCACCAAAATAGCCAGCGATATCGGCCGCGACTGGTAAATTTGTACGAACTTTCCCCGTCAATTTACCGTCTGGGTAGGTTTTTATAGCCACGCAAGCCTCTACACCTTCAACCATTCGCATTTCATCAATCACCAAAACACTTGGGTTATACTTATCAGAGTATTCTTTAATCTCGCTCCATGGAATATGTACAACTGCTAATTTTCCATCTAAAAAATATTCAATTCGCTGAATTAGTTCTCCCTTATATTTTAAAATTTCAGGTGCTTTTTTTGAAAGTTCGCGGCGATCCTCTTCAAGTTTGGCTGAATTTGCGCCAAGTTTTGTTAATTCACCCGCAACTTCAAAAGTTCTGGCTGAAGTATTGCTCGTTGAAAGCCCAAGTGTGTCGCTAAAAATCGCTCCAAGTAAATTTTGCGCGGCGTTTTCATTAATTTCCCAGCGATTTGCTTTTGCAATTTCGAAAATTAATTCACCTGCCGAGCTAGCCTCTTCTAAAATTAATTCGTGTTTAAAAAACAAATCTGGTGTTGCATCGGTATGGTGATCAATAACTAAAACTGGCATTTTTTCAAGCAAGTTTTTATAAAGCGGGTCCTCAATTATTTTTGACAGTAGAATACTACTGGTTGTATCAACAATAATAAAAAGGTCAAATTTTTCATAAATTGAACTTTCCACTCTATCCCAACCTTTAAAATATCGCAAATATTTAGGGATATCAACTGGACAGAAAAGTTTAACTTCTTTGCCTAGCTCGCTTAAAATTTCTTCTAATCCTAAAGCTGACCCTAAACTGTCGCCATCGGGGTTTTCAGCCTGAATAACGCAAATTTTTTCTACATTTTCGACTAATTTTTTGGCATTTTCGAAATTCATTAAATTGCCTTTCGTCCCTCTAAAGCATGACTTAAAGTGATCTGGTCGGCATATTCCAGATCAACGCCTACTGGTAGACCGCGCGCAAGTCGTGAAATTACTAAGTTTTCGAAGCCTTTTTCGCGTAAATAATTCTGAATATAAAGTGCTGTACTTTCGCCTTCAACGCTAGCGTTTGTTGCAATAATTATCTCTTGAACCTCATCTTTCGAAATTCTTTCAGCAAGCTCGCGAATATGTAATTGATCAGGTGTGATTCCGTTAATTGGCGAAATAACCCCGCCTAAAACATGGTAGGTTCCGTTAAAATGCTTTGTTTTTTCAAGGGCAATAATATCTAGTGGTTCCTCAACGACCGCAATTAGTTTTTTATTGCGAGTTTCATCAGTATAAAGTGGTGAAATTTCTTCATCTTTTGAAATCAATGCAAAAGTTATAGGGCAGCTTTTAACATTTTTATGTAAATTTAAAAGACTATCGGCAATTTTTTCACTTATAGTAGCATTATTTTTTAGTAAATAGTAAGCATAGCGTTCGGCTGTTCGTGAGCCTACGCCAGGGAGCTTGCCGAGGTTTTCAATAGTTTCGGTTAATGCTTGAGGTAGAATTTGTGACATTTTTCTCTTTCGAAAAGATTAAAGTCCCAAGTTTCCCAAACCGCCCATTAAAGGTTGCATTTTCTCAGCTGCAACTTTTTGAGCTTCTTCTAGGCCATCACGAATCGCAATTTGAATCCAATGTTCAAGTTCTTCAGTGTCTTCAAAATCAATCAATTCTGGGTTGAGTTTTACACTTTTCACTTTTAGCTCACCGGTAAACTGAATTATAACTGCACCCTCACCAGCTTCAACTTCAATAATTTCTTTTTTAAGTTCTTTTTGCGCTTTCTGTAGTTCGCGAACCATTTTCATTTGGTCTTTAATTCCTGCCATAATTCCTCCATTTAAAATAATTTACTCTTCTAATTTTATCAAAAAAATGTTTGAAAATCAACCTCGCTGCAAAACATAAAATCTATCAGCATTATATTTACGGTTTGAAACTAAAATTCTTTTTATGCTATAATTTACTGGAATTTTTACATTTTGGTAGGCTTCTTTCGAGAGAATTACTTCAAAATCTTCAAATTTATTTTTTACTTTTGCCCTTCCTTGACGCTCAAGTGTTTTATAGAAATCTTCTTCATTTTTCGAAACCATTAAAATACGGTTTGAATCTGTTTTCTCAAGTAAAATATTTAAATCTTGGCTAAAAGCGGCGAGTGGTTGTGGCGAATACCGATAACTTAAAGCAAAAACTGAAAGATTGGTAATTAATAGATTGAAAACAAAAATAGAAATTGGAATCAACCCAAAAATTCGAGCATAAGGGTTTTTTGGAAAAAGCGCATACCAAGTATTGATTAAACCTTGGAGTCCTGTAATCGTTAAAATTAAAATTGGCGTAAAAAGAATTGTGATTGTTGTGGGGTTAATAATACAAACTAAAATTAGAATTGTCGTCCAGATATTGATTAAATAGCTTTTTGCGGAATGTTTTGCGATAAATGTAAAATATAGCCCGATTGCGATTAAAATTGAAGTTGCTGGATTAATTATTGGTGAAATCATTCCGTTACTGATTGGATTTGAAAAGCCAAAAAGTGCTAAAACCAAGCTTTTGATATTTTCGAAAAGTTTTAACGAGTTTGGAATTCCAAAAATTATCTTCAATATTGAAAAATCGAAAAAGATCGAAACTAAAAGTGGTGAAGTTATTATTAAAAATAATATTAGTGCCGCGATTTTTTGGTAATTTGGCAATTTTTTAATAATAAACCGTAAATGTGGATGTACTAAAATTGTAATTAAAAATGCTAACGCAATGTAAGGGCTGAGTGGCGTGTAAAAACTAAGCCCTAAAATTGAAATTAAAGTGAAAATTTGGTGTTTTTTTGGCTCTTTTATAAACTCCATTCCACTCCAAATTAGCAAAATCGGGTAAAAAATATAAAGAATTTCGCTCGTTCCGTTTTGAGCAATAAAGAAAAACTGGCTCGATGTGATTGCGATAATAGAAGATAAAATAGAGGCACGTTTCGAAAACCACATTCCTGATATTTTTGTTATGAAAAATATCGAGCATAGAGAAATAAAAACTGATGGCAATTTAATTGCAAAATTACTTAAACCAAAAATATCAATGCTAGTTTTTTGCAAAAATCTAAATGGAAAATCTAGAATGTTCTTCGAAAAAATATTTGAAAAGTTTAAGTTCATTGAACTTTTAGCGCTCTCAATTTCACCGGCGGTTAATCCATTTGGCGCAAAAAATAAAGTATAGATAATTATTGCAAGATAGCTGAGTGATAAAATCCCAACTCCAATTTGGTAACGAAATTTATAGATCCAAAAATCGCTAATTTTTAAGTTTTTCATTCTTTTTAGTATATCACATTTCTTTTTAAAAATCTACTTCAAGCTCCAAATATTTCCGCCATTGTTTGAGATTAACCCTTTAATTTCGAGCATTGTTGCAGCTTGATTAAAGTTGCTCACAGAAAGCCCAGATTGCTTAATTATAGAATCGCTAGCTGTTGTGCCATTTTTTGAAAGAATTTCGAGAATTACATTTTCGGCCGGCGTGTCACCCTGGAAGAGCTTGGTTTGTTTTTCGAAACGGTCTGGAATTAAAAAATCGAGCAGATCTTCTATTGAAGTTAAAGGATTTGCACCATTTTTAATAAGCTGATTGCAGCCTGCTGAAAGTGGTGAGGTAATATTCCCGGGAACAGCAAAAACTTCTTTTCCTTGGTCAAGAGCATGATTTGCAGTCGAGAGAGTTCCGCTACGCGAGGCGGCTTCAATAATAACTACGGCATCAGCAAGACCTGAAACAATTCTGTTGCGTGCCAAAAACTGCCAAGGTTGAGCTGGCGTTCCGTTTGGATATTCACTTAAAATGACTCCATTGTTTTCAAGAATCCTCTGCCCTAAGGCTTCATGCGAACGCGGATAAATTTTATCAACACCATTTGCAAGAACTGCCAGAGTAATTCCGCCGCCGTCAAGAGCCGCCCGATGCGCAACCGAGTCGATCCCCAAAGCTAAACCGCTCACAACCACAATACCGTTTTTCGCACATTCGCTGGCAATTTTGGTTGCAACTTCTTTACCATAAGCGCTAGGCTTGCGAGTTCCTACGATTGCTACGGTTTTAATTCTTTTTGGAGGTAGCTGCCCTCGCATAAAAAGCTGCTTTGGTGGGTCTGGAATATGTTGTAAATCTTTTAAATAATCTAATGATGTAGGTTTAATTTTAATAATTTCCATAAAATTCTAAAATATTGTTGACATTATTGTAAGTTTATGATAATATATAAATATTGATAAAATAATTTAAAAATTTGTCAATGAAACTTAAATCTATTGTTATAGTGTGCAATATATTCTTAATAATTCTTTATCCCTCCTTTATAAACTATAAGAATTATAAATATTGCACATGGTAACCTCTTTGACCGGCGAGCCCTTTGTTGAATTTTGGTGGGTTTTCAGCTTCGAATTTTTCGAGCCTTAGCGGGTGCGTCGAAGAGATAAAAAACCGTCTAAGCGATGCCCACCCGTGCTTAGGCGGTTTTTTATGTTATAATATTAAAATATCTATTACTTTTGTCAATGTGCTTAAGGTTAATAATTAACACACCTATTTTAACATAAGCGATTATATTTAGCAAGTTTTCGAAAAAATAAATAAATTAAAAATCGTGCGACCTCGCAATAGTTTCGCACGATTTTTAACTAATATAAATCTCTCAAATTTTTTAGAATGAAGCCTCTACCGCTGCCCAAGTGGTGTCGGTGTTGTCTTCTGGGATGATGATTGTGACCTGGTCGCCAACTTGAAGGCGGAAATAAGTCACGCTTGCAAGCAGAATTTTATATTCATTTCCACCCGCTTCAACGAAGAACGAACCATCGTGATTGATGAGCGTTCCAATAATTTGTTTTCGCGGAACCGGACCAATTTGCTTATAAATAAACCCACCATCTTCATTAATTGTAAGCTTCAGAATATCGCCCTCCACAAGCTTTGATTTCGAAGCATAATTCGCTGGAACTGGGTAATTTTTACCATCTGGACCAATCATAGTTTGACCATCGAAAACACCTTCAATAACTTTGCCATGAGGGCTTTCTATGATAGAATTACTTGGAGCTGTCACGGTGTTATCTTCACCGCTAATGCTTATCAGTAATTCTTTGGCTGCTGCAAGATTCGTTTCCGCTTCTTGAATCAAGCTTTTTAGCCGTTTTACTTGTTTTTCTGGTAATTCAGACATATTCCTCGCATTTTATGTTTATTTTTAATAACGTTTATCGATATTGCATTGACTTTTCAAGACAATAGTTATAATATGAAAATATGAATAAGCATAAACTAAATAAAGGTTTTACGATCATTGAAGTCGTTTTGGTTCTTGCGATTGCGGGATTAATTTTTCTTGCTGTTTTTTTAGCTCTTCCCGCTCTTCAACGCAATCAACGAGATACACAACGTAAAAACGATATGTCACGGTTTAAGGCCGCTTATCATCAATATCGTGCAAACAATAAAGGTTCAAAAATTGGCGGAGTATTTAACGGTGAGTCTATGAGTAAACTTCCAAATTGGGATAATTTCATTAATGAATATCTTCGAAAAGGTAATGATACTTTTCGTGATCCTCTTGGTGAAGATTATTTCGTTCAGGAGGGGTTGTGGGATTATGCTCGAGCTGGAGGGGCTGGAACAGGTGTTATTACTATTAAAGATGGCCATGTTTGCGACTATAGTTCTAATAAGCCAATCAACCAAAGAATTGTTAGTGGAAATGGTCAAACTGCAAGGATTTGGCTTGAATCTAGTGAGGTTTATTGCTTAGATCTACTTAACTAACATTTTCTTGAAGAATTAATAAAACCCTCCAATGAGGGTTTTCGATTAATAGGGTTTCCAATCGTGCTTGTAGATTACTAACGAATCTCCGAATATATCGACATCGTATACCTCTCCTAGTCTTTCAAAGCAGAAGTCAGTTTGATTATTGTCTCCAGTTAGACAATGTTCTTTAATGTGGTTCCAGAGGTTCGGGACTTTTTCCTTAGGAAATATCCCTGAAGGATTCTCTTTTGTCGATGCTCGTAATTCTTCTAAAGCCTTTCCGTTTATATTATAACTCATTTTCTTCCTCCTCTATTTTTGTAACTTCGATTACATTAGCTTCTAAAAACTCAATACTGAATTTTCGTTTTTTAGAATATTGAAAGCTATCAAAAATCTCAAATCCAGTAACATTTTGTTTGAATAAGCTACGGATTCGCGATAATTCCTTGAATGTTTCTTTTCGAATTGGATTTTTTTCGTCCTCAACTAAAACCGTTCCCGTGCGATTTGACTCATTGATTGCGTTTAAGTCTCGCATAAGTTTATCGCTGTCGTCATCATAAAGAAGTTCATCGCCAGCAGAAGGCCGAAAAACAAAATTATAAAAAGTCATAATTAATTCCTCTTTCTAATGTGCTACTCAAACGAGCGCTTTTAATATTATATAACTTTTTTAAAGAAAAATCAAGACTAAAAAAATCCCCGCAAAATTGCGAGGTTCTGTGTCAAATCGAGCAAAATCTTTTAATTTCGATATTGGTGCCACTTCGGCAATAAATTTCGAAATTATGATCTCCACTTGAATTTTGTATAATTCTATAGTAATGAGCTGAATCGTTTATATTCTGATCTTCGAAAATATTAAATATTTCTTCCATCAAAACAAGCTCATCACTAAAAATATTAGCACCAGCTATTAAGATAAAGGAATCTTTTTTGCCCAGCAGTTCTTCGAGATTTTCTACGATTTTTTCTGCTGAAGATCCTTCAATCTTAACGGGTTGAATTTTGGCGAGTTCGGCCGAAAGCTGTTTTTCGCTTACGGTATTCTCAACCACTTTCACAAAAATGCTACTCATATGCATATGAGCCCTCCATAAGCTATAGATTTCGGATTTTAATAAACACCGATGAGCTTATTGTTTAAATTTTATAACAAGATTTTTTAAAATGCAAGCTTGAGCGAAATAAAAAAAGCCGCAAATGCGACTTTAGGTGAAGAGCTAGTTCCGCAAAAAAGGTGGTATTTCAAGTTCTTCTTGGGAATCATGCGATATTTTTAGAGTTTCTTCAATCCGATGTGGAATTTCTTCATCGTTCAGTATTTTTACGACTTTGAAATTCTCATCAACCAACAAGCATATTTGAATAATCTCTTTTCTTGAGATAAATCGGTTAGGAGATTTACCTCCAAGATAAACAATTTCCGCTGATCCGTGAATTTCAACAATCTCTTTATCTAGATCGTAGACTGCTTTTGGTGAAATATAAATCGCTTTATTTCCATCAGCTTCGATCCTCACTGGTGTTCCAGTTGTTATTGCTCGAAGTAGTTCTTCCTGTAAGAAAAATTGTTGATTCATTTTTTGAACCCTCCTCTAAATAAAAGTTCTAGGCAAAAGCTCAGACAATTAAACTATAGCAGAAAATATAAGTTTTGTCAATAAAAGGTGTTCGAAAGGCTCTTGAAAAGCATTATTTTTTTTGATATAATTAAAAAGTATTGGGATGTCGCCAAGTGGTAAGGCAGCGGGTTCTGGTCCCGCCGTTCGGGGGTTCGAATCCCTCCATCCCAGCCAAAGTAAAAACATGAGTTAATATATTCGTGTTTTTTCTTTGGTGAAAAAACATAAAAAGAGGCTCATTTCCAGCTATGGTGAGTCTCTTTTTATTGTTCCGATCGAGGCAATTTCTGTATAAATTACCTCCGAGGATTAATAAAACCGCGTAAAAAATACATACTTTAACAATCTGGCATTATTTAACAGAAGCCTTCCCTTTCGAAAGCAAGCTAATCAGTAATAATTTAGAGCTTAAGCAATTAGACTAGGAAACTTCAAAA
>QWCC01000375.1_pt1 | contig 14218 bp, 9 predicted proteins | sample 1972491 | NCBI WGS metagenome assembly QWCC01 (sample SAMN09866718, study PRJNA288562) | Human oral metagenome isolate term5_saliva, whole genome shotgun sequencing... | isolation source: mouth | host: Homo sapiens | place: USA: California
GGAACAGGCAAAACGAGTATGGCTTTGCAATATATGGTGCGCGAAGCATTAGCAAAAGGCGAGTCAATATTACTCATGAGTTACACCAATCGCGCTGTAGATGAGATCTGTGGAATGCTTTCTGACAATGCAATCGACTATATTCGCATTGGCAACGAATATAGTTGTGACGAGCGATATCGTTCTCATTTACTTAGCGAATATATCGAAAACAATCCTAAACTCACTGCTATTCGCGAACGAATCATGGGTACTCACGTCATTGTTGGTACGACAAGTACGCTTCAAAGCAAGTCTTATTTGTTTGAACTCAAGTCATTCTCCATGGCCATTATTGACGAAGCGAGTCAGATTCTCGAGCCAAACCTTGTGGGATTGCTGTCTAAACTGCCGAAATTTATTCTCATTGGAGACCACAAACAGCTGCCAGCTGTAGTACAACAAGAGGTTAACGACTCTGCTGTGCACGACAAAAAATTGCATGATATCAAACTAACAAATTGTAGAAACTCATTGTTTGAAAGACTCATCCGTGTGGAAGAAGCGGCTAAACGAACAGACTTTGTGGGAGTATTACGCGTGCAAGGACGCATGCATCCGACTGTTGCTGCATTCCCAAATCGCATGTTTTATTTCAAAGAATGCCTGAAACCAGTGCCTCTTTTGCATCAAAAAGAAACGAGACTTCACTATGAACTACCCTCTCAAGACACGCTCGATGACGCATTAAAAGCCCATCGAATGCTCTTCATTCCCTCTAAAACATGCCATCATTCGCAGCTATCTGATAAGGTAAATCCCGATGAAGCCCACATCGTTGCTATCCTCTTGGGACGCATCTACCGTTTTTATGGCAACTCATTTGATGCAGACAAGACCATCGGTGTAATCGTTCCTTATCGCAATCAGATAGCCATGATTCGTAAAGAGATAGAGAAACTCGGCATCAAAGCACTCGAAAAGATTAGCATTGACACTGTAGAACGCTATCAAGGGAGCCAACGTGATGTTATCATTTATTCCTTTACGGTGCAACATCGCTATCAGTTGGACTTCCTAACAGCAAATTGTTTTGAGGAAAACGGCCACATTATTGACCGCAAACTCAATGTAGCCGTCACGCGAGCAAGGAAACAAATGATTATCACGGGTAACGAAATGGTGTTAAATCAAGACCCAATCTTCAAGGAACTCATAGCAAGTTGCGAATTAGGCCATTTGTAATGGTAAAAGGGTTGATTGGGAATGCCGACATAGTTTATATTAAAAGAAAAAATGAGTTGACGCAAACGACCGGGTAATTTGACGCATTTTAGGCGGTGAAATGACGGAGATTAGGCGATAAAATGATAGAGATTGCATCGGAGGTAGACGTGATTTTAGGCGGCTTTCCATAAGAAACGTGTAATCATTTGATATACAATAGTTTGCATATCGAATATATTTGAGATATATCTACAATAAAAAGGTGGAGTATTTCAAGTTTGTGTATTCATCGAAAGCGATTGTAAGGCTATTTAAAACACAAATCCCCACACCTTAACGCTAAAAGATGTGGGGAGAGCATTAAAAGTTTTCGTGTTGCAAGATGCACTAACTCGTAAACCAAAGTCTTTATTTCTTCATAATGCTGATAGCGAAACCACCACTTGGAGCCAAATGGATTGGCAGCACAGTTGTGTGGTCTATCGTCATCTGATCTATCACCATAGGGTATGGATTGCCTTTATAAGTAGCGTCAGGGCCATCGCGATAGATGATGGCATGATATTTAGCATCCTTATCAAGGAAGTCAAATCGCATTGTCAAATCACGCGCATCAGCGTCTGTCATGCCTCCAACAAACCAGTTTTCACTATTCCGATCTTTGCGAGCTGTAACGATATATTTTCCAATCTCAGCCTGTAAGACGTGTGACTCCTGCCAGTTTGTGGGCACTTGTTCTATGAATGCGAATGCAGGTTGGCCTTTATAGTTTTCTATTTCGTCTGCCGCCATCTGCCAAGGCGCATAAAGCGTGACATAAGTAGCCAGCTGTTTGGCGAGTGTTGTTTGTGGATGAGTTTGTGGATGCACTCTACCTTCGATGCGGAAGATGCCTGGTGTGAAATCAAGTGGGCCTGCTAAGACACGTGTAAAAGGTAAGATGCAGAGATGATATGGTGGATTTCCTCCGTCTTCTGACCATGCATTATACTCTTGTCCGCGTGCTCCTTCGCCCGAAACCAAGTTCGGATAGGTGCGTTGTAGCCCTGTTGGCATCGCTGGTTCATGGTTAATGATCATGAGATGATACTTTGCTGCGGTCTCAATTACCTTGCGATAATGACGCACTCCATATTGAGAGTGTTGCAGTTCCTTGTTATCTAATTTTGCATTTACATATCCCGTTTTAACCACACGGATACCTAATCGCTCGTAAAGTGCAAAGGCACTATCGAGTTGTTGCTCATAGTTTGCTGCGGCACCACCTGTTTCATTGTGGGCAATCATACGCACTCCTTTCGATAACGCGTATCTTTGTAGTCCCTCAAGATCATAGTCAGGATAAGGTTTTGTGAATGAAAACTTGTCGCCTTCACGCCCCCAATCGTTATCCCATCCATAGTTCCAACCTTCCACAAGCACACCTTTCATGCCGTGATCTGCTGCAAAGTCGATGTAACGTCGAGTGTTTTCAGTCGTTGCTCCGTGTTTCTTTCCTTGCGACCAAGTCATGTCATTCATGTGCATTCCCCACCATATTCCAACATACTTACCCGTCTCTAACCACGAGGTATCTTTGATTTTGCAAGGTTCATTGAGGTTAAGCATCAAACGAGATGCCACAAGATCGGCAGGTTTATGCCCCACAATGATTGTTCGCCAGGGTGAAACAAATGGTGCTTTCGCAAAGACCAGTTCACCCGTTGACCATGGAACAAGTTCTGCTTTAACGGTTGTTGTTCCCTTTGCTGCAGCAATCGGCTTAAGATTTAGTGAAGAATAATCCGTCAGATTGGCTTCGTGTACGACAAGATAAAGGTCATTGTCAACCTCCATTGTTATCGGAGTAGACACCTCAGGCTTGCGACTGAGTGGGTCGGCTGTCCATAATGCCTCATAATAATTAGTGCCTTCGGTCGGCATAGCCCAAGTTTTTGCATCAAAAGGAAAAGTAAACTGCGTCTCTTCATCCATGATAGCGAAGTCAGAAAGATGCGGTTGGCGTGGGAATTCATAGCGAAACCCGAGTCCATCATTAAACAATCGGAAAACAATCGTCAGCAAACGACCTTGTGCACCGCGTTGTTGCAGCCGCATAGTGAGTTCATTATAATGGTTGCGCACACTCGTTTCTTCACCCCATGGCTGTTGCCACGTTTCATCTTTTGTACCCGAAGAGAAACCAACTATACGGAAATCCTTATCCAAACTGCCATCCCGGAGCTTCATTCCAAGCAATGATGGGCATAAAATGGTACGCTTGCCACGCCACAACTCATAATAAGGCTGCCCCTTTTCATTAACACCTACAGACAAAGTGAGCGTCCCATCAGGGGACGCTACCTTTTGTTTCTGCTTGCCATTCACAAAAGAGGTGAACAACAAGGCACACACAATACAAATCAACCTAATAAATTTCATATTCTATTTATTTTAATATTTCTTTAGCTTTTGCTACATCCAAACGCACAAGTGCATCGTAAGCCTGTTGTGTACGAGGGCTATTTGGCTCAGCAACACGCAGCTGATACCAACGATATATTAGCTCTAAATCAGCTTGTGTGTAGCTAACTCCCATGAATTTTTGTAGCATTGTCAAATATTTATAGCCATATTCACGCGTTGGTTCGATAGTTGTTCCCTCGCCATAATCGTTCCATGTGCTAATCTGTAGCCATTTAAGACCAGACTTTTTGGCTGCATCAAGCTGACGTTGGAACAGCGCTCCATTCTCAGCATCATAGGAAGTGTAACCATTTCCGGCTCCACCTTCTTTATAATAGTCCTTGAATCCCGGCATTGCTCCAGCGATATACATCTTGAATTTGCTTGCAACGCTATAATCAGGCGTAGGATTTACCCACGAAAACTCACCATCAGCATTGGTGTAACCATCACCATTTGCTCGCCCAGAATGCCCGTTCAGACAGAGAAACATGGGCTTAGTTTTGAGGACAGAGAACACACGATACCAGTCTTTTCCAGTCAAAATCTGCTGTGGTCCAAATATCATCAGCAGTGGACGGCCCTCTACTTTCACGTAAAAGTCCTTATGAAAGAAGGTCTCGGCAAGGTAACGAACGTCTTGTCTGGCTTGACTAACCTTGTCAGAGACGTCAGCAAGCGGCGAGTCTTCATAGACAATAGCCATTTTCAAGCCAGCTTTTGCAATGGCTTTTGCCAATGCTTCTGTGTTTGATTTATGCTTAGCGATGTCATTATCACTATTGATTCCATACCAGTCTACCATCACTCCATCTACTCCGCAGTACTTCATTAGAAGACATTGATAGTCGAGTATGGCTGCATCTCCCGATGCATAAGGACCTGTAAGTGGGTAATAATGTGATGCAATCTGACGCTTTCCTGTTACATCAACAACGTTGGGATCACGCGTGTTCATCGTCCAATGGAACGGCCATTTGCCGTTATTGGTCTTGTCAGTCTCAAACCATGGCATGAAATGTACATAGACATTCATGTCGTTAGTCTTACTAACGGTCTTGGCTTCAGCGTTCTCCTCTTTTGTATTTTGTTTCTTTTCAGGTGCATTTGGATAGCTTTCACCACAACTATTCAACACCATTAAGCTGCTAAGGAGCAATAAAGGAAGAATAAATTTTCTCATAATTGATGAATTAAAGCCTCTCTTCCAATCCCTATTTCGATAAGGGAGGGGAGCAGGATGCAACTAAACTACATAATAACCATATTCTTTTTAAACAATAACCTAAATGAAATGCGTATATATTTTTATTCTCTTCATAAGGCACTTTTACTCCCCTCCCTCTTCGAAAAGGGGCTTGTGGAGAGGCTTTTTGTTAGCATATAGGGGTTAATATCCCTCATTCTGCACTAAGTTTCCATTCTTTTCTGTCTCTACTTTTGGTATTGGAAAGACTCCAGTATGCTTGTCTACATCTGCTGGTTTATTCCACCACGCTTTAAAAAACGTACCAAACCGTATATTTGTTGTGCGGCGAAGACCTTCAAAAACAAATTCATGCTTCCACTCATTGTCTAATGCATCCTCATCAAGTGAAGTCAGGTCGGCAAGTCCTGCGCGTTTTCTTATCTGATTAATATAAGTCAACGCGTTCTGCATATAGCCCAAACGATAGTTTGCTTCGGCTTGCATCATGAGCACTTCTGCATAGCGCATGAGCACCCAATCATTGTCTCGTTCCCATGAATCAGTAGCACTCCACTCATATTTATCAAGTCGTGCACCTTCATTTTGAGCGGCTTTCGTAAAATTTTGGATATCTTCGGTGTAGTTTAATGGCTCTCCATTGTCCATCAATACCTCTGCTCCAGTTGCTGCGTTGTATTGCTGACCAATCAAAAGACTATTGCGTCGCACATCGTTTGCTTCGAAAGAAGAATATAATCCAGGTTGAGCACAGATACCATTTCCGCACCATTGATAGACACCTGCAGGGTCAAAAGCATACTTTTGATTATAATGATAGGTCATAGAAGCTAAGTAATTGCCTACAGTTCCTTGCTTATGGTCATAAGGTATGGCAAAGATAATCTCTGGAGAAGTTTCATTTTTGATGGCAAAGTTGGCTTTATAATTAGACGTAAGCGAATAACCCTTCACCTTATCACAGGCATCCAAGCAGTCTTGCCAACGTGGTTTTCCTGTGTAAACTTCGGCATTTAGGTAAAGACGTGCAAGCAAAGTATAACCCACATTCTGTGTAAACCTGCCATATTGTATGCCTGTTGGCAATAAAGGTAGCACCTCTTTGAGTTCCTTTTCAATGAAGTTAAAGACCTCAGCTCGCGGCGAATTCTTTGGTAACACCTGTGTAGTGAAGTCGGTAGAGATAGGTACATTTCCAAAATTATCAATCAGATTATAATAATAGTAGGCACGAAGACCACGCAATTCTGCCTCTACCTTCTTTTTCAAATCAGCAGAAAGTTCACTCTTTTCAACCTGATAGATGATGCCATTAACCTTAGATACGCCTGTGAAATTATAGCGCCAAAGAGATAAGACACCTGTATTGTCGGCATCCCAAGTATGATATTGAAGCTGTTGATAACGTCCTCCATCATACCAATCTGTGCCTCGTGTCGGGATACATGCCTCGTCACTGGAGCACTCTGAGGTAAAGAACACATACTCACATGTAGGATAACAGTTCACATTATTGCCTTCAGGAGTGTTCGAACCATAGCCTCTTAACGTCGCGTAAGCACCTCCAACAATCGTCGAAATCTCGCTTTCGTTCTTACCATAATCGTCCATCGACACTTTATCATAAAGCTTTTCATTTAGATCTGTGCATGAAACCATCATAGCACTTGCCATGAGAATTGTCGATAAAATGTATTTCGTTTTCATTTTTTCTCAATATTATTGGTTAACCTTTTCAGAAACTTATATTCACGCCTACAGAGAAAGTACGTGGTCTTGGATAAGAGTTAAAGAACTCAATACCCGGAGATTCAAGTACATTGTCAGGCACTGCAACCTCTGGATCCATACCTTTATATCTGGTGATACAGAAGATATTCTCGCCCGTTACATAGAAACGAAGTCGAGAAAGCCCCAATTTCTCTGGATGAGCCAAACTATATCCCAGTGTGAGTGCTTGCAAACGGAAGAATGATCCGTTCTCTATGAAGTAGTCACTATAGGTGGGATTGTCTGTGATTCCACTCTTCATAAAGTCATCAAGAACGTTCTGTGATGGGAAACGCGTAGGATCATACATTGCCATTCGTGTGCAATTGAGAACCTTTTGGCCAAACATACCATAACCAGAAACTACAAAATCAAAGTTGTGCCAAGTGGCATTGATAGATAAACCAATATTCCATTTCGGCTGAGCACTACCTAAATAACGCTCAACAACTTTGCCGTCAGCATCTTTTGTCAAGATATACTTGCCGTCTTCACTAATTCCTTCGCAATGAGGTCCCCAGAAAGCACCGGCGGGATAGCCTTCAAGGATGACTTGAGAATAGGTGTTTGACATACCGCGCAGATTGTGCAAAGAGCCTGCCTGCAATCCAACGGCCTGATATTGATCGTTAGAGAGTTTCGTGATTTCCTGGTGGTTATAAGCTAAACTCATATTCGCATCGAGTGTCCAATCCTTTGTTCGCAGGATATTTGCACCCAAAGTAAGTTCAAATCCCTTATTCACCAAGTCACCAACATTGGCTAACATTGTTCCAACAAGATAGGGAGGTTGCGGTACAGGATAAGTCCAAAGTAAGTCAGAGGTCTTCTTGTGATAGAGCTCTAAGGTTCCATTGATACGATTAAAGATTGAAAAGTCGAGACCAAAGTTCCATTGTGATGTACTCTCCCACTTCAAATCAGGATTCACATTCTGGCTCTGTGTATAGGCATTCTTCCATGTTTGTGTTGCAGCATCATAGTAAGCAGCTCCTGAAGCCGATAGAATGGAGAGACTCTTATACTCGCCAATACCATTCTGATTGCCTGTAACACCAAAGCCAAGTCTTACTTTCAAATTGTCAAGCCAAGACGAAGTGCACTTCATAAAAGGCTCATCTGAAAGACGCCAAGCTAAAGATATCGAAGGGAAAGTACCCCATTTATGATTCTCTCCGAATCTACTTGAGCCGTCTTGCCTTAGCGTTGCTGTAATCATATAACGGTTAAGATAACTATAATTGGCTCTACCAAAGAATGAAACCAACGTAGATTCTCCTTTAAAAGAATAGACATCACCTTGTCGAAAGTCTGTCCCTGCACCAAGATTATTATATCCAAAGGCGTTCGTATCAAATCCACTTCTCGTGGAACCAAACCCTTCATACACATTATTTAGATAGGAATAGCCTCCTAATATATTAAGGTGGTGGTCCTTTCCAAACATGCGATCATAAGTCAAATAGAGTTCTATTTGCTTATTTGTATAGTCAGAATAGGTGCGCTGTCCCCATCCTTTTTCACTTTGTCCCTCCATTCTTGCGTAGCTGGGCTTATAGATTCCTCCGACAACAGAATTCTGTTCATAAGAAGTATTGACTGTACCTTTCAAACCATCTATAATATTCAATTCCATCTTTAGATAGCCTAAAAAGCGATGACGCTTTTGATCATCTGTACGATTATTGTTAATTTCGACAGGATTCTCTGTGTTTGTACCATTAAGTTGGGCATAACTTCCATCAGGATTATATACAGGGAATGTTGGCTGGAGATTGACCATGCGCTCAAAGATACGTGTATCAATGGGATGCCAGCGGTCGAAATTGGCATTAATTCCTTCGTCTAAGCGAAGTCGTCCCTGCCAAGCTGTTTGGTAAGCTGTAAGAGATCCCGCGAGACGATTCATGTTATTACGTTTTATAATGCCTTGATTGTTGTTGTAAGTTGCCGATGCTCGGTAGCCATGTTCCTTCTTACTACTTGAGAAAAGAATATTATGTGAATGCGAAATTGCCGTGCGTTCTAATTCCTTTTGCCAATCAGTTGAAGCACCATAGTCTAATGCACTCGCCACATTCTGACTGCGAACATATTCTCTCCACTGGTTTGCTGAGAGCACATCCATGTTCTTTGCCACCGAAGCGAACCCCACATAACCATTATATTGCAAACTATTCTGCTCACGTTCTCCACCTTGTCGGTTGGTTGTTACAATAATAACACCATTGGCACCACGGCTTCCATAGATTGCCGCAGCAGACGCATCTTTCAATACATCCATACTAACAATCTCAGAAGGTTGTACAGAATTGAAGTCAACTCCAGGCACTCCATCTACTACAATCAATGGACCATTGCTGGCAGATAACGACGTTCCACCACGTAATCTTAGGCTGGATCCAGACTCAACTGCACCACTACTCTGCACAACAGAGAGTCCCGCCACCTTGCCTTGAAGCATCTGTTCCGTGCTCGTTATTACTCCTTTACGCAGATCTTTGGCATTAACTGTGGCTATAGATCCTGTGAGGTCACTCTTCCGCATCGTACCATAACCGACGCCAACAACAACGGTTTCATCCAAGGTTTTAGCGTCTTCATTCAATATAATGCGTAGTCCCGTACCAGCTTTCACATGTTGTGACACATAACCCACATACGAAACGTCGAGCGTCGCTCCTTGTTTGCAAGGCAAACTAAACTTTCCTTCAAAGTCTGTTATTGTTCCCCCACTGCCTCCAACGACTTTTATTGTAGCCCCAATCAGTGGATCTTGATTTACATCGACTACTCTTCCTGTAGCCGTTATGGTCTGTGCGTGTGCTACATTACACACAAGCAACAGCATCAGTGCCATGAAAACACCATATATTTTGTTTGACTGAATGTATTTCATAAGGTTTCAGAATAATATAATTTCAATGATAGAAATAAACAACATCATTTTATTTATCAGGCGTAATCAGAGGAATTGTCGTGTCAACAACAGTCTGTCCATTAGCCTTTGCAACAATAATATGCAATGTTGTGGCTTCAATGCCTTTGAGTTCTTTTTGTAAATTGACCGTAGCCTGACGTTTATCACGCACTCCAAGCATTGTTCCTGTGATGGTCTTTGTGCCTGCTGTAATCGTAAACTTAAGGTCACCGGCTGTACGTTCGTTATACTCTCGCGTCAAAGTTAGAATGTCTTTGCCACTTACACGAGAAGGAAACAGCGAGAAAACTGGGTCAGGATAGGGCACCGCCATACCTGCTTTTTGCATCTGATCGCCACTATTTGCCCCCCACTGATTAGCTCCGGCAGCATCACGAATGACGGTAACGACGAGATAATTCATGTTCTCCAATTCGAAAGCGGCTTTCTTATCTGGATCTGCTAAGGCTGTAGGCACACGACTACCTGCGTCATCTAAGGTATATGAATAATATTCAGATGGCACACCAACATCCCATGCATAGAGGCCATTTGAAAGCTTTCTAACTTTTGTTTTCTTTAGACAGGCAGGACGCCAAACGTCAAGTGACTGCAAAACATTCCAGTCGTTAAGTCCTGAATGCACTCCAAACTGAACGAAGTTTGCATCGTTTGAAATCTCTGTTAGGGTCCTTCCACCTAATTTATATACGTCAGGATTAAAGACAACGGTCAAGGGTTCATCGAGTGTGAACTTATCCGTGAAGCCCGAACTCTTCTTTCCTGAGAAGAACTGAACACCCTTTCCACTTTCTTTAAACTCCTTAAACTCTGAGCGACTATCAGGTGCTTGGAACACCGAACTCCATTTACTGCCGTCTTTTGTCTTTAATCTTGACCAGAAACCAGGCCAATCATCTGACTCAAAAGCACTGATATTGGTATTGAAATACTGTGTCGGAATCATCTTCTTACAATAGATGTTGTTTCCCAAGTATTCCAATTTAGCAAACGAAGAAGAGTTATCGCCGTGGCCAGCATCAGGTTCTGTCGGCGTCCATGCCCACAAATAAAGGTCTACTCCAGCAGGAAACTTCACGTCAGTCATGTCATAATAGAAGGTCACTTCCTCATCACAAGTGAACACTGCAGGCACAGTCCACACCTTGGGTACACCCAAATCGGTCTCCTCTGCCATTGTTATGAGAGGGCATAATAGGCCTATCAACGTCAATATATAATACTTAAAATCTTTCATGTTGTGTTGTTTTATCATTATTTAGATATTGTTTCTCCACCACAAATCATACACTTGGTGCTTATTCTGCCTGCATAAGGTTATAAGTATAAGAAACAAATGGTTTGCCATTCACTTGTCGTATGAGCTTAAACTCTAACGTTTTATTTGCACCGGGAACTGTAGTGATGGTGAGAGGTTGTTCTCCCGACTCACTCTTCAATAAGAGTTTAGATGCCATTCCGTCTGATTTTACAAACGGATTATCCATGGTCCATGTACCTTTTACAGGTAACAACTCGGGCGCATTCCCCTCTACTGAGAAGGTTGTTGGCTCTCCTTTGCTGTCTTGGTCCAAATGAATCACGAAGGTATCGAAGTCGAGCAGGCTGGTGAGTACCATGGTCTTGGCATTCGTTTCATCGGTCTGCGTCACACTATTCAATACCCATTTACCACCAATCTTCTCGTAAAGTCGGATTGGATCAACGTAGCTTCCGTCATCAACTGTGCTACACGAACAGAGTCCCATTACTGATATTGCAATCAATAACAGAGAAATCAAAAGGTTGTTCTTTGTCCTCATAGTAATAATGGTATTAATATTGTATTCTATTTCTTATGTGAACAAAATTAGAATAAAATCATCACAACATGAAGTTTCATAAAAAATATATAACAAGAAAAATGGAAACAAATTTTAATTCAACTGATTATCAAGAACTTACCGCATCGTGTTTTCGTGAAATGTATTATCATTATATTGATGATTCTCAACAAATATAACGCTCTTTTAAGGCTAAACGTTGGCCAAAATCCAACTTTTCGCATCATCATGGCAGTCAAATTCCCTTTTTCTAAGACCTATTTGTCGTTGTTATCTCTGTGCCCTGAAAACATCATTTCTATGATTCCTTTGCATCACATCCTACTAAAAAATAAATGGTATCCTCCAAACGAGCCTTCAACAACAGCTGTTTCCATCCGTAAAATCCTTATATCAGGTTTGCTTCCTCATAGCAACAACACCATAATTGAGGAGTTTTTTCAACACACCTCCACTCTTTCTACGTTATAAAAAGCATTCTATATTTCCATGATTCGCGCCTCAAACTGATCATTATCGACCCAAGATTTGTTCTTAACTCGCGTCTTATAGGTGTTGATTGTATGGATACTATAATTCAAAAACTTAGCAATGCGCTCCGAATCTGTTATTCCCAAGCGGATGAGTGCAAAGATTCTCATCTCTGTTGTCAATGACTTCTGCTTGTCATTTGCCTTTGTTTCGCCTTCGATAAATAGGCTGTTATACCGCTCAATAAAGTTTGGAAAGAGGTTCAAGAAAGTCTTATCAAAGTCCGAAAACATAGATTTTCGTTCGGCAATCAGTTCACTTTCTTTCAACGATAACCGCAAATCATGATATTGTCGGGCTGCAATCTTTTGGTCAATTGTGCGATATAGCTTCTCAACATGATTGATATATTCGGCATTTGCATAAAAGGACTGCCCGATATATTCGTCTTTTATCGTGTTCACTTCACGCAAACGACCATTCATTTCCTCAAGTTCTGCCTTGCGGTTTGCAATGACATTACGAGCCTGTTTCAGCTTTTTCATCTGCTTACGCACAAACCAAGTGAACACAAGAAGGGCCAAAACAAAGAGCAAAGCGACAACCGCGGCCATAGCCAAAGCATTGCGTTGTCCCTCCATCACGCTGTATCGGTCTTGCTCTATGATAGGAAGAATACCACTAACCTCTATCACACGCTGACGAGCGCCATAGAAATTGGCATTCTCAAGCGATTGTCTTACATATTCAGTTGCCCGTTGTATGTCGCCCTTTTGATAGAGTAGTCGAGCCAATGTGCAAAGGGCCGTGGTCTCACGCGTAACCGATTGGTTGTCACAGATAGCCGCTTGGGCCAAATAACCAATAGCCTCCTCATCATGTTTCTTATATAAACTCATCCAACCAAGACTCGAACTAACAATCGCCCGCATGTGATTATCGACATCTTTCCTTGCCAATAACTGCTTGAAATACATGCTACAACGATCATAATGCCTTAGTTTCATCTCCTTCATCCCCACAGCATAGAGCCAATCCCGACTGCCCCGAGTCAGATATTGAAGTAGAGAATCTGTGTAAACACAGCCTTTTTCAATGTAGCGATCCATGTAAGGATTGGCATGAGTGAAGTCGGCCATGTCAAAATAACACCGAGATGCCGTTGTAAAATAAAGCTTTCGAGAGGCTAATGAGGCGCGATGGATGTCAATAGAATCAAGGGTTTCGGAGGCCTCATTAAACAAACCAGCCGACAAAAGACAAAAAACAATGTTACATTGTCCCTCAACTTGTGCGTTGATATCATGCAATTCATGCGCCAAATGGTTCATCTTTTGTGCATAGACATACGCCGAATCATATTGATAAGAGGCATATTGCGCATAGAGTTTCCGTAGTAAATTAAAGTGAACGAAAGCCGAGTGTTTCCATGTTAGTGCACGTTTCAGCGAGTCAATCGACTTTTGTTTTTTCATCTCATATTGCGATTTATGCGACAAATCAACATCCAGTTCGTCTAAAATTGCCACTGAACTCCTCCGCACCGAAGCCCCCATGGTCGACAAACTCAATGACCATAGGAAACAAAACAATAGCCAAACACGTGTACTTCTCTTCATTGGTAAGAATTAGTTCTATTCTTTTGACTAACTTTTTCAAGCTACTCTTACCTGCAAAGATAGGATTTTTATTTCAAAAATACAAACAAAAATGATGAAAAAGAACCTCTTTCATAATGTTAATCCATATCACCCAATGCCGCAGATAATGTTTATCCCCGCAAATATACCAATGATTCATGTTGTAAGACAAAATTAATCACATCGGAAAATGCATGTTTCAACGCCGTAGGTGTTGCGCTTTTGATAGCCCAGGGTTGCCAAACGATAGTGTAGGCTACCCTGGGTTGAGGTATGGTGTGCGTGGAACAACGCCGTAGGTGTTGCGCTTTTTCGGCGTTATCTGCCATAAAAGGTTTCATTGTAAGCGTGACTTCATAGAAAAAGCTCAACACCTATGGCGTTGAATCTCCTTGCGAATGTTTACCCGGGGTAGGCTCGTTCCTCGCCAACCCCGGGCTATCAAAAGCACAACTCGTACCGAGTTGCGTGGTTGTGACACTCGCAATGGCGGATACATTCATTGAGATTTTGGCATAACACCTACAGCTGTGCATGGTTGCAACATTCACAATGCCGAATATATTCATTGGAATATTGGCCCGTTTTGCCATTTATTTATTCGTATATTGCCCTAAATCGTATTATGAAATAAACATGTCAACGCCGTAGGTGTTGCGCTTTTGATAGCCCAGGGTTGCCAAACGATAGTGTAGGCTACCCTGGGTTAGCGTAT
>QWCC01000376.1_pt1 | contig 14191 bp, 9 predicted proteins | sample 1972491 | NCBI WGS metagenome assembly QWCC01 (sample SAMN09866718, study PRJNA288562) | Human oral metagenome isolate term5_saliva, whole genome shotgun sequencing... | isolation source: mouth | host: Homo sapiens | place: USA: California
GTTCTTCAAGAGTCCATCTCTGCTATTGAATTTGAAGAAGTCGCTTTGATTTGCTTCTTCTGCAGGGGCAGTCTTGAACTTCCACTTTTCATCGATGTTAGAAACTACGGAAAGTTTACCTACTTCCGCCTCGCTTTTGACCTCCGTGCGGTCTTCTAAGACCAGCACATAGTCATCTGCATGATTGTTGCCCATATTGATGCTATTAGTTTGATATATAGTTGCTAAAGAGCAAAAATAAGGACTAAAACAACGCACTAAGCAGGGGGAGGATAAGGAAGGAAGAGGAGGGAGATATGAGTAGAAGTGCACTTCGATTTTGAAAGTAAATGTTGTTTTTGTACTTTTCTCTGGTGAAAAGTTGGTTGTTTGGAATAAATGTTCTACATTTGCAACTAGGATTACACCATAAATTAAAATTCAGCACCATGAACTCTCCTCCCAACTATGCTGATTACATCCGCTTTTACAGTCCATATCTTCCAACAATTGACCTATATCATGGGAAGATGGGGTGTCTGCTTGCCATGCACCTTTACGGTTTACAAGTTAAAAGCCATCTATATCTTGAAAGTGCCGATTGGCTACTCGAAGATGTGCTTGACCATATAGACGAACGTCTGCCACTTGGCATGGAACATGGACTTATTGGTTTGGCCTTTGGTGTCTCTCTATTACAAAGATATGGAGAAATGGAGGTAGATCTTAATGAAGTACTTGCAGAAATTGATGAGCGAATTATGCAGTTCGATCCTCGGCGCATCAAAGATGTTTCTTTCCGTTCTGGTTTATTAGGTGTAATGGCCTACCTTCAGTTGCGAAAGCAATGTGGAGTGGTCACATCAATAGACACCCAATACATCCATGAAATAAACGATAGGTGTCAGCAGCTTAACACAGAACTTCCCAAAGATAGCTGGACAATACTTCTCACAGATTTATTTCCTCCCACTTTTCTTCCTAATAACCACGAAAATAAAGCCATTACCCTAGATGGCGGTTCATCCTACTTTATTTTGAAATCTTATGACGCGCTACTTCCTCGTCAATAACGCAAGCCTTGCAGCTACCTATGGTATTGGTACGCACCTGCGACATCTCGTAGAGTGTCTTACCACAATTGGTGACATTGAGATAGTCTACATCGACTTGCAATGCGACACGTCTTCTTGTCAAACACAAAAAGACGAAAAAGGCTACTGGCATCTCCAAATACCAACGGTAAGCATGGGTATGGAAGACGGGGTATACAACAGAAATGTATATGCTGAAGTGGTTAGATGGAATGAAAGTCAAAAGGAAACCGCTAGAATTATTTTTCACTTCCACTACGAACAGCATTTTCTGCTCGCAAGTTTGCTTAAAGCCCACTACCCTAGCAGCCAGATACTTTATACCATTCACTATCAAGCATGGGCATTCCAACTATTGGGTGACCGCAAACAGCTGCAAAAGTCCCTTATGATGCTTCCATCAGAAGAGATTTCAGATAAAGAATATGAGCGATGTCAGCAGATACAGACGTTGGTGACGATAGAGAAACGTATGCTATCTATTGCTGATGAAGTAATTGTATTGTCTCGATTCACGCAAGATATTCTCATAGAATACTACAAAATCAGTCCTTCTAAACTGCATTTTATACCTAATGCCATCGCAGATACTCACGATGCAATAGATTTTTCACTTGATCCGACAAAACAATATATCCTATATGTCGGTAGGCTAGACAAAGGGAAAGGGCTTGATTTATTAATTGCAGCCTTCAGACAAATTCATACGTCTTTTCCCAACACGCGGCTTATTGTGGTGGGGAATGGAGATTATGACGCGTTCTTCTCAGAAGCAAAAGAACTTTGGCCACACATCAGCTGGACAGGTCGTTTAGAAGCAACAGAACTTCAACAGCTCTACCAAAGTGTACAAGTTGGTGTACAACCTTCTTTCAATGAGCAATGCTCCTACACTATCATAGAGATGCTCATGAATGGGCTTCCCGTGGTAGGCACAGACTGTTCAGGGGTGAAAGAAATGATCATTCATGCTCCACAACTGCAAGTGGCTTTTGATGCGCACCGAAACGATAGAGAGCAGATGATAAAGCTTCTTGCAGCAGTAATAAAAGATTTACTGTCAGATCCTCGACGCCTCAAAGAAGAATCCGTAAAGGCACGAAAAGCCTACGAGGAACGATATACGACAGAACACGCCACTCTGCGTTGGCACGAACTTTTGGCACTCCCCCCCCGTAGCATAACAGAGAATACAGACTTGTTGCTGCTCATAGACCAAAGATGCATCGACATCATCAACCAACGCCCAGATTATATGGATTTGGAATTCTTCGGGCTGACAGGGATTAGTCACTACATCTGGTGGAGAATGCAACAATTAGATGTGCAAGAATATGAAAGTAGGAAACAGTGTGCCCTCCTAGGTGAACATCTCATCTATGCCATCGACTGGATGTTCGAGTTGGCTCTAGAAGAATGCACATTTACAGAAGACTATGGTAATCCTGCTTTATGCACACTCTGCACTTCTCTCCTCCAAGCTAGTTTTTATCCTACAAAGATAGAGCAACTGCAACAAATGCTTGTGAGCAAACCCAGTGCAATAGTCACAGCAAAAGATGTTATTATCAATGTTTTAAAAATTTGCAACTACAAATAGCGAATCACTATGAGCAATGTCTTAGAGCAATTGACCATCATCATCCCCTTTCACGCTGAAAGTAAAGAACGGACTGAAAATCTGCAAGCCGTACTTCGATGGATCGCAGCATGGGGCTGCACTATCATTGTGCTAGAAGCAGATAAACAAGCCACACTAACACCTTCTCTGTTACAAGAGTGGGCTTCGCAAGCACAATATGTATTCATTAAGGATAAGTCTAAAGTCTTTCATCGGACGCACTACATCAATGTACTATTGAGAAAAGCCACCACTCCTCTTGTGGGAGTGTGGGATAGTGATATTATCGTGACCAAACGCGCTGTAGAAGAGTCTTGCTTTACAGTTTTGGATCATCAACACACAATAGCCTATCCTTACAATGGAAGGTTCATTATGCATGCGCAAGAAAGTTCTTCTTTATTCCGAAGTCAAAGAAACCTTAGTGTTTTTTGTCACGAGCAACACCCCTGCTTAGGGCGTCCTTCTTGCGGTGGTGCATTCATCGTTCATCGTAATAGTTACCTATCTATTGGTGGAGAGAACGAAGGCTTCAGAGGGTGGGGGCCAGAGGATGCAGAACGTCTCCATCGTAGTCAGATTCTAGGATGGAAGACGTATTGGACTTCGCTGGATCCGCTACACCATTTATATCATCCTCAACAAAACAATCGAACTCAAGAGGACTCGCTTTTGTTTATGAGAGAAGAATTTATTCGAATCTGCTCTTTAAGAAAAGATAAGCTGATACTCTCGCTTGATAAAAATAGAAGTTGCTACAAAGAGTAAACATCTATTTTTACTTTGAATTTGTGTACACTAAACAAACTATGCACCACACATAGTTTGTGCTTAAGAAGTAGCTAATCTTAAGTCATAGTTTTGTGGAAAAACTATTCTAATTAATCGAATATGAAACGATTAAGAAAATTGCAAATTCGTCAAGGACAAGAACTCGACGTTGCAGCTCAAGGGCTAATAGTAGCAGGCTGGGGTGGATCTTGTACTTGCCAGAGAATTGGAAATTCTCACGAAGAAACCGAAAGAGCCACGTATACCTTCACCGATGTTTCAAGCATGGTTGCAGGCGTTGGTTGCTATGCATTTGCACTTGGCATTGCAGCCTACTCAGGTGGCGTTGGATTTGAAGCCTCTGTTGCTTTATGCATTGCTGGCTATGACTTTATGAGTAAGAGCGAGAAAACAGCAACTATTGTGCGTCACAGAGAAATGGAGCTAACTAGCGTTCACCCATGGAAACATCGTGTAAAGAGCACTTGGACTACTTATTCCTAGTTCTTCTTGTTTAGGTACATCATATATAAGCGAAAGCAACTGCGTTGCTTCCACTTAGGCTTCATTCATGGATTCTGTACAGGTTCTTTGGGATAAATCTCAACGGATTGTATTTAGCTCTTTATGAAACACCTATGAACGTACTACAAACGTATATCACCGTACTCTAAAGCTTATTGGAGAGAGCATTCAAATAGTTACTCGCTAGTTTTGGATGCTCTCGCTTATTATTACCATTCTTCAGTATTCTACTCATGAAATACCTGTATATTCTTTTGATATCTCTTAGCCTTGGCTTTGGCAATGCCTATTCGCAAAAGCTTGTAATGGCACGCGTTGTAGACTATATTACGAATACAGATATCGCAGCCGACTCCTTACTTACGGTACATCTGCTAGCAAAAGATAGTAGCTTTATCTCCGATGGATGGACGTCATTAGAAGGAGAAGCCCCCAAATACAAAACCTTTGCTGAAGCAGTTGTTGAACGTGAAGGTTCTTACATCATCCGTGTAAGCCATCCCGACTATTATACCCTATACGCTCCTATACAGATTAAATTTTATCGTAGAGAAAGCGAAATTTTTCTCGGCAAGTTCGCTCTTAAACGTAAACTAAGAGAAAAAACAACAGAGTTGGGTGAAGCTCTAGTGACTGCAACAAAGCTCAAGTTCTATTTTAACAACGATACTTTAGTCTACAATGCTGATGCTTTTATCACTCAGCAAGGTTTTGTGTTGCAAAACATCTTACAGAAAATGCCAGGTCTTACCATCAGCAACGATGGTGAGATTCTGTCCAATGGAAGAAAAGTAGAAACGCTTTTGCTCAATGGTAAAGATTTCTTCAACAACGACCGAAAGACTTTGCTTGAAAATCTGCCAGCTTTTATGGTGAAGCACGTGAAAGTGTATGAGAAAGAAAAAGATAAGACATCACTCTTTGAGCGCGAACGCGAACTCAAAGGTTTGGTGATGGACATTCGACTGAAACCAGACTACCACTCCAGCTTTTTGTCCAGCATAGATGCGGCAGCAGGCACGGACAAACGCTATTATGGACGAGCATTAGGACTTAAGATAAATGATTTTCATCGTTGGTCTGTTTTTGCAGGAGCTAATAATACCAACCACAACGAAGAGCTAACCCGTAACGGTCAGTTCTACAATATGGACAATGGTATTGGGCAAAAAGATTTCTATAATGCGGGTGTTCTCTACAATGTTGATGAGCGTGATGGACGCTATTCATTGGAGGGGAAAACACGCATACAATGGAGTAAAGAAGATGTAGATTTGAAGCAAGTAGTTCAGCAATTCTACGATAAATATCATATTTTTCAACTCGGTACATCTAGCAGTAGTAGTCGAAACTTTTCTTTTCAAACAGAGCATTCTCTCTCGTTGTTTTCTACCACGCCATGGAGATTTACCATCAAACCTTCGTTCTCTAAGGTCACATTGAAAAACCACTCAGAAAACAGTGGTGCTTCATTCGACCGCAATGTCAGTAGCCTCCTTGGTAAATCTTGGAGCGATAGCATTCGTCTATTTTCTCTTGGCGAAACGCTCAACGCATACGGTATTAGTCATGCTAATGTATTGTCTTTTGCACCAACCACAATAACCAATGCAAAGCTGGAAATAGAGAAAAGTATCGACATTCCACATACAGACGACAAACTTACTATAAACGCTTCTGCATATCGTGCATACACAACGCGAGAGAATTACTTTCAACGACATGTAGATTATATACGTAATATCCAAAAACAAACACAGCATCAATACCGAAACGAGGAGGTCGGTCAATGGAAGTGGTCTGGATTTGCGAATTACCTCCTCCGCTGGGATGATTATCATAGTTTCATCGGAAAACTTTCGTATGACCACGACAACTTGAATTCTAGTGACCAGATTTATCAACTACACCATTTGCCTGGATGGACGCAACAATCTGATGTAGAAAAGTTGCCTAATAATGATCTTTTACAGCAAGCAAAAGACTCACGCAATAGTAAATCATACCAAGAATGGGGGAATAACCTTGTAGGAGAACTAGGTTATATGTTCCAAAAAGGCAAGTATGACTTAAATGTGAATATACCTCTACGCTATGTGCATCGAGAATTAGATTTCTTTCAGAAGTATAACGACCAAACCGTCTATCGCTCCCTATTTTGCCCAGACGTAAATGTGCGTTTTGCAACTTGGCTACGTGGACAAACAGGCTATAATTATAGTTTTAGCTATGAACTTAAGCATGAAATGCCCGCGATGCAGCTTCTTGTCCCACAAACAAACGATATAAATCCTCTATTTGTAATACAAGGAAATCCAGAACTCGGCAATATCATTCAACACAAAATTAATGGCCAGGTCTATTGGGCCCCAGCAATGAGACACAATCACACGATAAACTTAAACTACACATACACCGATGGGCTCACCTCTTCCATGTCGTTATACAATGAGCGCACAGGTGTAACAACATCCAAGTTTAAAAGCGTCAACGGCAATCAGCAACTGCAAGCTTCTTTGGAAGACGCAGTGTACCTAACTCCCAGATACATCCATAAACTTACCAATAAGATTTCCTTCAACTACACGAAAAGTGTAGAATACAATGGTCTATCGCTTCAAGAAGCTGATAGACCAAGCACGGTGCACAACTATTATTTCATTGAGGAAGTTAACTATTCGTTTGCTATTCCAAGTACAAAGATACGCGGCGAATTTGCTCCGTATGTTCATTATCATCGTTCGGCTTCTATTCGCGATAGGTTTAAGCCACTTCATGCAACAACCTTCGGTTCTCATGTAAGCGTTTATGCGGAACTTCCCTGGTCAATGCGTTTGCAAACAGACTTACGCACCATTAGCCGCCGAGGATACAACGATGAGTCTATGAATGATGATGAGTTCGTCTGGAATGCGAACCTCACCAAGGCTTTTTCCAATAAGTTCTCCATAAGTCTTGAGGCTTTCGATCTACTTGGACAGCGCAAGAATGTAGTACGTTTTGTGAATGCACAAAGTAATACAGAGAGCATCTATAATAATCTACGTCAGTATATTATGCTCCATCTTACGTTATCACTAAACAAGCACTAGAAGATAAATTCCAATTCTACAACAGATGGAAATACCAAGAGAAAGCAAGAACTGCAATCAATATGGTAGTTCGCTCCGAGGAATAGTAAAATGGTTTAAAGAAAGATCAAAAGCTTTTCCGCATAAATATCAGATTGACGCGAATGATTGTGGCCCAACATGCCTATTCATGATAGCAAGATATTATGGTCAGAAATACTCTATCAACTATTATCGTGAGAAGAGTGGTATTAATCGAGAGGGAGTTTCTATGCTCCGATTAAAAGATGCAGCGGAAAATTTGGGTTTTCATACCATATGCGCCAAGATTACCCTACCTCAACTCAATGACGATATACTACTTCCTTGTATTCTACATTGGAAAAACAATCACTATGTAGTTTGCTATGCCATCAAAGGGCAAGGAGTCAAACGCAAATACTATATTGCGGATCCAAGTTTGGGAAAGCGTGTGGTCAGAGAAGACGAACTACGACAAAATTGGCTAGCTGGAACGTTTGAAGATGAACCTATAGGCATAGCCTTACAACTAGAGCCTTCGGAAGAATTCGCACAAATTGCTGTTGCCAAAGAAGAAAAAACGAGCAATATATTGTATAATTTTTGGCCACATATCCTCCCTCACAAATGGAAAATTATACAAATGCTGGTGGGTACCATCATCATCATGGGAATGAACTATATGCTTCCACTTATTTCACAAATGGTGGTAGACATTGGCGTGCTACATCGAGATCTGGCTTTTATTATGCTCATGATGGGCATACAATTGGGCATCTCATTGTTCACCATTTCCATACAGTTTGTGCAAAGTTGGTTGGCACTCAACATGCACACGATTATCAACATCAAGTTAATTGCCAACTATCTCTCCAAGCTGTCCAAGATGCCTCTGCAATTCTTTGAGCGAAGAACATTGGGAGACATTCTTCAACGTATCGGCGACCATGACCGCATCAAAGGATTTTTGATGGGCGATTTAATCAGTATCCTATTCTCAGGAACTACTTTTATCACTTTTAGTATTATTCTCTTTGTCTACAACTGGATTATATTCTCTATATTCTTTGCGGGAAGTGCGCTACATGTGGTGTGGATATTGGCGTTCATGAAGTATCGTCGCGAGATAGATCACCGCATGTTTGAACAATCTTCACTGCTACAAAACAATTTGGTGCAGTTTGTGCAAGGGATGCAGGAGATAAAGATCAACAACATCGAGCAACAAAAGCGTTGGGAATGGGAACGCATCCAAGCTAAGGTTTACAACATCAGTGTTCGGGCACTACGCATCGGACAAGTACAAAGTGCAGGATCATTCTTTTTTTCGACAATCACCAACATCGCTATCTCTTATCTCACGGCCAAAATGGTGATTACAGGGGAACTTACATTAGGAATGATGGTATCTTTGACTTTTATAATTGGGCAAGTAGCAGCTCCCATCGGTTCTTTCATTGGATTTGCTCAGAGTTATCAAGATGCCAAAATCAGCCTTGAACGATTGAGCGATCTTTATACTCAAAAAGATGAGTATGAAGACGAAGTAAACTTAATAAAAGAAGCGCCTGAAGGCAACTTGCAACTGGATAACATATCCTATAGTTACTCTGGACATGAGCGAGACAACGTGTTACACAATATATCCATTATTATTCCACAAGGCAAAACCACTGCCATCGTAGGAGCAAGTGGTTGTGGCAAAACTACGCTAGTGAAATTGATGCAAGGATTTTATCTTCCACAAAAGGGAAAAGTTTATGTAGGTGACAGAGAGCTTGACCAAATTAATAAGTCCGTTTGGCGAGCTAACCTTGGCGCGGTGATGCAAGATGGCTTCATCTTCTCTGACAGCATAGCAAATAACATAGCAGTTGGCGAGAAGGACTTTGATAAGGAACGCCTTGCTCATGCGATGAACGTGGCCAACCTCTCTGATTTCGTTGAAAGCCTTCCTCTTAACTATGACACAAAAATAGGAGCTGAAGGAATGGGACTGAGTCAAGGTCAAAAGCAGCGCGTGCTCATTGCAAGAAGTGTTTACAAAAATCCCTCTTACATATTCTTAGACGAAGCAACAAATGCACTAGACAGCAAGAACGAACGTGAGATTCTACAACAAGTCAAAGCGTTTTATGCAGACAAGACAATGGTTGTTGTGGCACACCGGTTAAGCACTATCAGAAATGCAGACAAAATTATTGTAATGAAAGAGGGCAATATTGTAGGCGAAGGCACTCACGAAACGCTATTATCGACCTGCCAAGAGTATATAGAATTAGTGAACAATCAAATAGATAAAATGGATGATGAATAAGAATCAACAGAGCAAGGAACTTCTTAATCATCCTCATTGTGATGAGGTCAAAAATATCATGACTAGTTCATCTTATCATTTCCAGATCTTTAGTTTCTCATGGTTATTAATTGTTCTTTTTGTTGTAGTCGTTGCACTCAATACCATAGAAGTCACAATTAAAGTGAGAGATAAAAAAAACAATGAGGTGGTTGTATCGGAGAAACGCTTGACACTTCTAGAGTTATTTTGGAACAACACCAAAAGATAAAACGCACATTCAAAATCGAAGTGCAACTTTCTCCTCTGTTCTTCAAGGCAAAAATACGATGCCCCCCTGGGGAGGAGTCGCGGCCGGGGCGAGCAGCACCAAGAGCGACGTGCAAGCTGTGGTGTGGTTATGCAGGATGGAAAACTCTTTAGTGAGAGTGTTCTAACTAATATTGTTTTAGAAGACGAGCATATAGATTACGAACAGCTCCAACGTTGCTGTGAGATAGCCCAGATTGCAGATGAGATAAACGCTATGCCCAAAGGCTTCGACACAATGGTAGGAGAGAATGGGCGTGGACTCAGTGGTGGGCAGAAGCAGCGATTACTTATCGCTCGTGCTCTTTATCGTAATCCTCAAATGTTATTTCTTGATGAAGCTACAAATGCCCTTGATACCATTAATGAAGCAAGAATTACAAAAGCTCTAAATGAAGCATTTACGGATCGTACAGTCGTTGTTATTGCTCATAGATTGAGTACTATTCGAAATGCAGATCAAATCGTAGTGATGCATCAAGGAGAAATAGTGGAAGTTGGAACCCATGAAGAACTCATTCATGCAGGAAGATACTATACAGAACTAGTTGCATCTCAATCTGATAAAGTCTTAGAAAAAAACATTCACTTATGAAAGTAGCATTCCTTTCCTCCTGTAATCCCTTAGATATCCAATCCTGGTCTGGTACATTATTTTATATGTATTCTCACTTGCAAAAAGAAAATGATGTGGAATGGATAGGAGGAGACATCTATAAAGAACGATGTCAACAATACAGATTTCGTTATCCTAATCAGAGGTTTATTCCTGAGTTGCATATTGACTATTGGACGGTTGTACTAGAGGACTTCTTTAGGTACAATCATTTTGATGTTATCATAGCACGAGACTACTTTTTCATTGCCGAATTGTGCGTAGCTATTCCTATTATTTATATAGGAGATACTACTCTTGATTTAATGAAAGATTACCTCAAATTGCCCACAAATTTTGCCGAATTTGCAGATGAGATCGAGCGATTAGCAATTGCTAATGCTTCACAAGTTGTTTATAGTTCCGAATGGGCAGCTCATAATGCCATTAATCACTATTCTGCCTCACCAGAGAAAATAAAGATTGTCGAGCTAGGAGCAAATCTATCCTATTCGAGTACTATCAATAGTTTACCAATACACAATGAATGTTGTAATATTTTGTTTGTGGCAAGGAACTGGGAAGCAAAAGGCGGAAGTACAATCTATGAGATATACAAAATTCTCAAGGAAAAAGGCTTCAGATTTAAGTTAACAATCATAGGATGCAATCCTATATGGCGTGAAGAAAATATTGAGGTTATAGAGTACTTAGATAAATCTAACCCTAAAGATTTGGCTCTACTTTACCAGAAATATCAGGAGGCAAACTTCTTTTTGATGCCAACGAGATTCGACTGTTTTGGTGTTGTCTATGCTGAAGCAGCAGCATTCGGAATTCCATCATTAGGAACTAATGTTGGAGGTGTTAGTCAGGTAATTCAAGATGGTATCAATGGTTTCCTCTTTGAGTATAGTGCTTCAGGAGAAGAATACGCGAATAAAATAATTGAAATCTATCAAGACGTTGTAGGCTATAAGAATCTATGTAATACAACTCAACAAGACGCAAAACAACGATTAAACTGGAGTGTCTGGCAAAGAAAAGTGGAAGCTATTATTGCTAGAGTCGTCACCTCGCAAAATCAGATTATAAGCACGAAATCAGCTCTACCAACTTATATCATCAATAGAAAAGTAAGGACAGATAGAAGGGAGCACATCTCCAACGAGTTTAAAGATAAACCCGAATTTTGGGTCAACTGGATAGAGGCCTGTGAACACACTAATGGAGCAGTTGGACTATGGAATAGTATACGTAAAATTGTTCAAGAAGCAAAGAAACAAGAGTATGAGTTTGTCCTTATTTGTGAAGACGACCACTTTTTTACTGAACACTATACTCCAGAGTATTTGTTCTCCAATATCTTTCAAGCAAAGCAACAAGGTGCTCTATTATTGAATGGCGGAATTGGTGGCTTTGGTACAGCTCTGCCAGTTTCTCCTAATCGCTATTGGGTTGATTGGTTTTGGTGTACACAATTTATTATCATATATCAGCCACTTTTTGATGATATACTAGATTACGAGTTCCGAGAAAATGATACTGCTGATGGAGTACTCTCTGCTATCACTCCCTATAAAATGGCTTTATATCCATTTATTTCTGAACAAAAAACTTTTGGCTATTCAGATATTACAGAGGGAAATAAAAACAACCCAAATTTGATTCTAGAACATTTTGAACGAGCAAAGAAGAAGTTAGAAACTTTTCATCGCATATCCCACCACTTCAATTATAGATAATCATGCGTTTATACATAACAATACTGCTGTGTGGATGGCTTTCTTTTACTATGTGGGGGGCAAGAATCGACCCTTACTTTTCAAGATGCACTTAGAATCGCTCACACAAAATCAGCAGCTGCTCAAGAAGCGAAATCTGCGTATAAGATATCTACGCTAGACTATGAAATTTACCGAGCCAATCTACGGCCTAGTTTATCACTATCATTAACACCAGGACGCTACAATCGAAGTATTGTACAACGCTATGACTTTGAGAGTAATCAAGATATATATCGTACTCAACAGACCCTATTTTCATCGGGAAGGCTCATTTTGAATCAGCAAGTACCATTCACAGGTGGGAACGTATTCCTTTACTCTGATTTTCAATCCTACCAGACTTTTGGAAAAAGTGGATATACTCAGTTCACAAGTGCCCCTATTGTTATAGGATATTCTCAGCAACTTTTGGGATATAATCCCTACAAATGGGCTAAGCGAATAGAGGACAAACGAATAGAGTTGGCTCACCAACAATTGGCATATACTTTCGAGGACATCTCAATTAATGTAACTATCTTATATTCTGATGCACTCATTGCCCAAAAAGAACTAGAACTGGCACGAGCCTATGCATCATATACTGATATACTGCGTCAAAAGGGTGAGGAGTTAGAAAAATTAGGTCGTGCTACACATAGTGATGTCTTACTTCTTAGCTTAGAACATTCACAAGCAGAAAAACGAATCCTCAATGCCACAAATACTTTAAAGAACACCTTATATCTTCTATGCGATTATATAGGCATGATTCCTGAGGATTCGCTTTACTTGCATTCATTGCCTCACCCCACATTACTACCTATTATGGAGAAAGAGGCTATTCTGCAATCTCTCCAGAATAGTCCTATTCTACATAATAGACGGTTATCAATCATTGCAGCTCAACAAATAGTAGATAAGACAAGAAAGCAGCGATTTATGGAGGCTACATTGGAGTTGACAGTCGGCTTCAACCAGACCTCACAAACCCTCCTTTCTGCTTATCAGAACCCTTTACGACAGGATATTATCTCTGTTGGTGTATCAATTCCATTAGTGGACTGGGGAATACGAAAAAAGAATGTACAAAAAGCACAAGCAGAATTGCGCAATGCAACTATTAGTGAGGAAGAAGCTGTAAAGCAAATTAAGCGTGAGGTTTCTTCTCTTATCAAAGATTATAATCTTTACTTGCAGGCAATAACTCTTGCTCAAACAGATATAGAACTCTCTAAGAGGCTACGTGAAGAAAGTCAAGAGAAGTATCTCTTAGGGAAAAATTCTATTGAAACAGTATTGAAAGCCAATCAAAAAATACAAGCTTCTGAACGGGATTATTTATCTGCATTCAAAGAGTGTTGGATAAAATACTACCAATTAAGGAAATACACACTGTATAATTGGGAGAATAACACTCCTATTAAGATAACCAATATTGAGTAGGATACATCTCAGAAACTAAATTATAGATGGGATTTAATTGTTTCAGACCTCTTCCTTTTTAATAAGATGTTTCAAGGTTGGATCATTCTTAATCCGCTCAATCTCAGAATCCACAAGGCTCAGCACCTCTTGTTTAACCCGCTTATAGTTGGCTTCGATAGTCTCTTTGAGATTATCGGAGCCATCTTCGTTTGTGAACTCCGCGATGATAGGAATGGGCTGATACGCCTTCATTTCAGCAGAAACCTTGGCAGAGTCTACAACGATTTCTGCGTGGAAGATCTTCTGCTCGATGCGCTCATCAAAGTTGTCGGAGACGGCTCCGACAAACATGCCTTGTGTGAGGTTGGAGATTTTGGAAGCAGGGATAAGGCTATCGAGTTGCGTGGAGATGGAGGTAGACTTGTCGTTGCGGTTGATGGTCATGGACTGACGTTGCTGAAGGACTTTTCCGAAGCGTTCGGAGAGGGTCTTGGCTGTTTCGCCTACGACTTGACCGCTAAAGACGTTTCCCACAGTGTTTTGGATAACCTTACTTTCCTTGTCGCCATAGTCGCGAGTGAGTTGCGAGAAGTCTTGAAAGCCCAAGCAGACTGCTACTTTGTTAGAGCGAGCTGTGGCAATGAGGTTGTCCAAGCCACGGAAGTAGATGGTCGGTAGCTCGTCTATGATGACGGACGATTTGAGTTGCTTCTTC
>QWCC01001502.1_pt1 | contig 13812 bp, 12 predicted proteins | sample 1972491 | NCBI WGS metagenome assembly QWCC01 (sample SAMN09866718, study PRJNA288562) | Human oral metagenome isolate term5_saliva, whole genome shotgun sequencing... | isolation source: mouth | host: Homo sapiens | place: USA: California
CCGAGGAGTCCTCCAAATGAAAGACAGAAGATGAAGAGCACAGGAAAATGACTTTTAGCCATGTTGCCCATTGCTACGTTGATGCCCAAGACAAGGGCTGCGAGTCCCATTGCAGTGTTGAGCACTGTGATATACTTCTCTGAAATGCCACGTTTGGCGATTGCACCAATGGCGCTGCCAACGATGATGGCAAGGACGTTGAAAAGAATTGCGATCATATTTTTGAATAGGTTTGGTCTTTTGGCCAATTAACGAGATAGAGATTGCCCGAAGTGCGTGTGAATGCAGTGTAGAGCCAACGGAAATAAGAGAGCGGTTCGAGGTCTTCGGGCAAATAACCTTGGTCTACATAGACTTCGTGCCATTGTCCGCCTTGCGCTTTATGGCAAGTCACGGCATAAGCATATTTGATTTGCAAAGCATTATAGTAGGGATCTTGGCGAATAGCTTTCATCCGTTCTCGTTGGTTAGGAATGTGGGCGTAATCCGCTAGTACTGATTCGTAGAGTTGTGCTTGTTGGTCGGAGGTGAGTGCAGGAGCTTCAGCTTGGAGTGTGTCGAGCAGTACGCGGCATTCGATTTCAACTTCTTCGTAGTCTGCAAAGCGTAGAGTGACATCGGCAAACTGGAAGCCGTGCATAGAGTGGACATTGTGGTAGCGCACTATTTCCGCGCTGTCGCCATTAGCAATGAAAGAAAGGGGCAGTTGTTGTCCTTCGGGAAGTTGCGATTGCAAGAGCGCAGTCCAATGGTAATTGTTGCGCACTGCCATCACCAAATCTCCTCGACAGAGCATTTCCTCACGATCAAGGATGCGAGAGCGCACACCATTGTTGAAAATGTTAGCGCGCTTGTTGGTTCGCGTCACAATGATGGTGTCGTCAGTGCCCCAATTACGGTAGCTCTGTTCAAGCGATTCGATGAGTTCATCGCCTGGAATGATTTTGACTTCTGTCTTTGCCCCAACTCTGATGAGAGGAAGCCCTTTTTCATTGAGTGCTTCAGCAGGAAGTTCGTTGCACTGTTCGTTTTGTGCGATAGAGCCAAAGGGATTGTGCTGCGCTGCTAAGTGGCTAATGAATTGTCGCAATAGTGTGGCATTGGTGAGCACAGCAGAATTTTTGGTTTGACGAATCACCTCTGTAAGTTCGAAACTACGAACGTGAAGTCCGTATCCTTCCATTGTGCGAGGTTGCAGAGCCGGACTTTCTGTTTCTCCCACGGGAGGAAGCTGTGCAGTGTCGCCCACTAGGAGGAGTCGGCATCCACTTGCTCCATAAACAAATTGCACCAAATCGTCCAACAGTTGCCCTGTGCCAAATTGACTATTTCCTCCTCCTTGATTGGCTATCATAGAAGATTCATCGACAATGAAGAGTGCTTCCTTGGCGTTGTTCCAACCTCGATCGAACACCGTGTCTTCGCCTTTGAAAGTTTGTTGACGATAGATGGCTTTGTGGATAGTTGTAGCTGGAAGTCCAGAATGCAGGGAGAAAACTTTGGCAGCGCGTCCAGTGGGGGCAAGCAAAAGCACAGGACGATTGAGCTTTTTCCAAACGCGCACAACTGCAGATATAAGACTCGTCTTACCCGTTCCTGCATAACCGCGAAGGATGAAGGCGCGTTCGCTACGTGGATCTGCGAGGAATGCACCAATTTGTCGCGCTGCTTCTTGTTGTTGTTGAGTAAGCGCGTGTGGAAATTCAGCTGCAATATGTTCGGCAAAGAGATCTTCTATCATAATGGTTGAGCGGCAGCGTGCGGAGTGGAGGGAAAAGAATTTTATTCTGCTTCCTGAGTGGTTGGCGTTTCGTTTTCTTCTGAAACCGTAGACGTTTCGGGACGTCTGAAGAAGGAAAAGTTTACAGAACCATAGGCTCTATGTTCTAAGAAATCGGGATGGTTGGAGAAATCATTTTGTTTGCCGTGTTCCAAAACAAAGAGCCCTCTAGGAGCAAGGAGTTTACTTGCCATCACCCGTTCAGGAATTTCAGGAATTTCACGAAGTGCATAGGGAGGGTCGGCAAAGATGAAGTCGAATTCTTTGGATCCTTTGCTGATAAAACGAAGCGCATCTCCGCAAACAGCCGTAGCTGCAGGATCGTCAAGATGTCGGAGCATACTTTGGATGAAGGAATAATGCTGACGATCTCGTTCGACACTCATCACTTCTTTGCATCCTCGAGATAGAAGCTCAATTGTGATGCTTCCCGTTCCTGCAAAGAGGTCGAGTGCACGTGTTTCTTCAAAATCTAGGTAGGCACGCAGTACATTAAAGAGGTTTTCTTTGGCGAAATCTGTGGTAGGACGTGCTTTGAAAGAGCGTGGAACGTCAAAATGTTTTCCTTTATATTTTCCAGTGATGACTCTCATACAGAAAGAATGTGGGTGATAAATTCAAAGGGAAGTTGGGAAAGAGTGGTGAGAGGGTGGTGTGCAAATTCAACTTGCGGCTCAAGGATTTCGATATGACTGATGTAGTCGCTCAGACTTTGTGCCAATGATTCGCATTGTGCTGTTTCTCCACATATATAAAAAGGAGTGTTTGCCGGAGAACAGCCAAGGGTAGATGCTAATTGACAAGCATAATAAATGATGTCAGCAGTTTGAATGGCTGGAAAACTGTTGTAACCTAAGAGTTGCTTTCCTTGAAAACAAGCCACGTCGATAGCCTGTGGGCGCAAGTGGATGAAACAGCGTTGTTCTTGTTGATGTTCTTGCAGAGCAGAGAATCTTCGCAACAATCCTGTTTGCGCAGAGATGTAATAGACGTTGTGCCAAAGTCGTTCAAAAGCAGAACAAATGGTTTCGGAGATGCCAAAAACAAGGATAGCGTTGGAGGCTGGAATCACATCGTAGAAGACACGGCGGTCAATGCTCTCCGCACTTTGGGGAAGGAGTTTCTCGAGATGCGCTTTGCAATGTCCCTCGTCGAAATTTGCCATCGGAATGAGCGTTGCCGAACCATTCACAACGACGTGCAAAGGGGTTTGAGAAGGGTGGGGCACAGTCTCTGCTATCTTTTGCAGTAATAATGGAATTGGCTGGTCACGATGAATGTCCCATTGCCAATGCTGAAAAGGAAGTGAACCTTCTGCGACTGACAATGATGAAGATTGATCGATGACGTAGTGAATTTGTTGATCGCCAAGATGGAGATAGTGCATAGGAGAAAGGAGAGAACTAGGATGAAACCGAAGAACGGAATGCGGAAGACTTGCTGTGAGAGTTATTCGTCAGAACTGCTGTGAGAGTTGTTCGTCAGAATATAAACAAATATGAGAAGTTTGTTACTTCTAAATTTGTAACTCAGTGAGATTTTCGGGAAATATATCTATGGAATAGATAGCCGCCTATGATTTGCGCCACGCACACACCAGCGCAGTCTGCTAAAAAGTCGAGCCAGTCGCCACTTCGATTGGTGGTAATCGTGTCTTGCAACACTTCTATCACTCCACCTAACCCCGCAGTTGCTGCACCAATGATGAAAAAGCGTGTCCAGAAACTGAGATGACGTTGTTTTCTCCCTGCACTTTCCCACCATACGATAAGCGCAAGCCCAAAAAAGAATATGAAATGGACAATCTTGTCGATGTTGTCCACCCCCGACAACTGCGTCTGGGGTACGGTTATCAGGCAGAAAGTGAGAATTATCAAACTCAACATAAGTGTGAGTCGATAACTGAAGAAAAAACGGAACATAAAAAGAGGATTAGGCAAAAGACGAAAAGAACGAGACCGCCCCTCGCTGTTAAGACAAGGAGCGGCCTCAAAATAGTATTGCGTCTAATACGATTAAGCGCGGTTAGAACGTTCGATATAGGCAATGATGTCGCCTTTTTGAACGTGTGAGCCTTGTTTGGCATTGATTTCCACCAAGCGACCACCGAGGGCAGCTGGGATTTCGATAATCTTGCCGAAGCCATTTTCGATGTAGCAGAAGAAGTCACCTTCGTTATACTCCTTACCAATGAATGGCTCAATAGCTTTGACGTTTTCTGCGTCACCGCCAATTTCCCAAAGCACGATACCGCTTTCTTGTGCCACGATGGCATCTGCCTTAGCGTGCTTGAGTGCTGCAGCTTCTTCGGGAGTCATACCAGAAGCATTAGCTTTGTCTTTAGCTACTTGGAGGTCAGCGAGGAAACGCTTCTTAGCCGCACCGCTCTTATAGTCGCGATATTGCGTTTCGTGCATAGCGAACTCAAATAATTCTTCGTCGTCTTGACCGCGATCCCAACCGTTTTCTTCCATTTCTTTGATGAAACGTTCAAGATCATCGGGATAGTTCGTTTGTGGGTCTTCCGTGCTGAATTCGTATCCCTTTTCTTTTGCCAATTCCACGATTTCGGGAGCGAGTTCTCCGGGGAGTTTACCGCTCTTACCCAAAATCATACCCCAGATGGCGTTGTCCATCATAGAGTAGCGTGGCTTGTCCATTGACTCTGTGAGAAGGTTCATCAAGGCGATGTTCTTCACATATTGGCTAAAGGGAGTTACCAATGGGGGATAACCCACACGAGGCCAAACATAAGCCACTTCGTCAAAGAGTTTCACGAGCAAAGCGTCTTCTGAAAGTGGTTCTTCGCCCTTCTTTTGACGGTTAGCGTTGATTGCATCCATCACGCCTGTGAGGTCTGCCATCATAGAACCCATCATACCACCAGGAAGTCCGCAACCGAGAAGGAGAGAAGACATCAACTTGTTACCAGGATTGATGAAATAGCCCAACCATTCGTCGATAAACTCTTGGGTGAGTTTACGCGCTTCCATATAAGCTTCCATATTGATTTCAGGAACGTCAAAACCTGCGTTCTTGAGCATACTTTGCACTGAAATCACATCTGGATGCACCTTACCCCATGCGAGAGGTTCGATGGCTGTGTCGATGATGTCAGCACCATTGCGGCAAACTTCCAAGATAGAAGCCATAGAGAGACCAGGACCTGTGTGACCGTGGTACTCAATGATTACTTCGGGGTGCTTTTCCTTGATCATTCGGCAGAGTTGACCCAACATTGCGGGTTGTCCGATACCAGCCATGTCCTTCAAACAGATTTCGGGAGCACCAGCTTCAATAAGTTGGTCTGCAATACCAGCGTAGTATTCAGCAGTGTGAATAGGAGAAGTGGTGATGCAGAGAGTTGCCTGTGGAGTCATTCCACCTTCAATGGCATATTTAATAGACGGAATGATGTTGCGCACATCATTGAGTCCGCAGAAGATGCGAGTAATGTCGGTGCCTTGTGCGTGCTTCACCTTATACATCAATCGGCGCACGTCAGCCGGAACGGGGAACATGCGGAGGGCGTTGAGACCACGGTCGAGCATATGAGTTTTGATGCCGACTTCATTGAAAGGCTTTGTGAAGGCGCGAACGGCTTCGTTGGGGTTCTCACCTGCCAAAAGGTTTACTTGCTCAAAAGCACCACCATTGGTTTCTACACGACTGAAGCAACCCATTTTGATGATGACGGGAGCGATGCGTTCTAGTTGGTCCTTGCGTGGTTGAAACTTACCAGAACTCTGAAACATGTCGCGATAGACAAGCGAGAATTGAATCTTTCTTTTTTCCATTTTAGGGGAAGAGTTGTTCGTTGGTTGCGTTGGATGACTCGTGGCTTCGTTCTTTCCTCTATGCTTTTTAGAAAAACAGCTTTGAGGAGGGATTGAAACAGTAGCAGGCAACGCTTCGTTGTTCCTAGATTGCACAAAAGTGCGATATGGGTGCAAAAATACAAACTTTTAAGGACGTGGCAAAAGTAGCATTGCGAAAAGTTGTGTTTTTCTGCGTATCTGTCTTGATTGTATACATCTCATATTATGTGATGATGTTCCTAAAACCGAGTGCAAAAATACGGCTTATTCTGTGAATAACCAAATTTTCTCGGCATTTTTTTGTCTTGCGGATGCGAAAAACAAGGAAGAACGCCCCCTTTTAGGAGCTTCTTCCTTGATTTATTGCTGTTTTCCACTCGTCCTGATGAAAGAAGAGGGGAGTGAAGACTTCTTCTCTGTGAAACTATTCAAAAGACTTCACGTAGTCTACCATCTTAATGGCAGTGATGGCAAATTCGCGACCTTTGTCCATTTGTGCGCCAGCACGTTCTTCAGCTTGTTGTTCGTTGTTCACTGTGAGCACACCATTGATCATAGGGATTTTTCCCGTAGCATTGAGCTGCACTAAGCCAGCAGTAGTGCCTTGACAGATGTATTCAAAGTGAGGAGTGTCGCCTTTGATCACACAACCTAGAGCAATGATGGCGTCCACATAACCGTGCTCGGCCAACTGTGCGCAGCCATACACCAATTCAAATGCGCCAGGCACATAGCGAACAGTGATACTAGTTTCTGCAGCACCGTATTCGGTGAGTGTTGCAATTGCACTCTTGAGCATCTGTTCGGTGATGTGTGAATTCCATTCGGTGACCACAATGCCAAAACGCATCATAGAGGCGTCGGGAACGTTGTCTGCATTGTGTTGAAGAAAATTGAAAGAGGACATAATGGGGGTAGAAATATCTCCGTCGAGGAGAGAATATGCTTGTTATGCGTAATGAGGAGTTAGGAGATCAGAGGCGAATTGCTCCTTGTTCCTAATTCCTCATTACATTTATAAGGTAAACATTCCGCACATCATTAGATACCTATATAATATATGCGCGACGGATGAAACATATTATTTAGTGCGTTCGATGTATTTGTCGATTTCAGGGCTAGTGGCTACGCCATTTTGGGGAACAGATTGTGAATAGCGGCTTTGTGGGTAGTCCTTCTTCACACGTTCGTAGAGTTCGTTGGCTTCAGCCTTTTTGCCTTGATTTTCGAGAACAAGACCAGCTTGGATGAGATATTCAGGAGAAAGAGCTTCGTTGTCAGCTTTGTCGGCAGCCTTCTTCAAATACTTCACACCATTGTCAAATTGTTTGTCGGCAACATAAGCGTTACCCAAAGCAGCGAGAGCATTAGCTGAAACTGTTTCATCGCCTTGGGGAGAAAAACTTTCAAGTTGTTCGATAGCTTTCTTGTAGTCGCCCAAGTTGAAATAGGCAAGACCAGCATACATATGAGCAATGTTGCCAGCATCTGTCCAAGAATAGGTTTCAGCGAGTTTCTTATAGCCTTTGAATTGAGCACCATCGCCTTCCACTGCAGTTTTCCAATCACCTTGTTGCACATAGGTTTGACCCAAAGCGATAGCAGCTTGTCCTTCTTCGTTTTGGCCATTGAGATAATAGCGACCACCAAAGAATGCAACAAGCACAACAGCAACAGCTACCAAAGCGATAACGAGCTTTTGTTTGTTCTTGATGAGGAATGCTTCAGTGCTAACGAGCGTTTCGTTTACATCCAGCGATTTTTTTACTTGACTCATAAGTATGTGTATGTTTATTTTGCTTGAGTATTGGCACACACCTCTTTGGGAAGCGCGCGCGATTTGCCTGCAAAAATACTAAATAGTAAGCGAGTAGCGAAATAAAACGTAGTTTTTTTAGTTCTTCCCTCAAAAAATAGTGAGAATTCTTCGTATCTTTGTACACAAATTCTTTCTTACACCACGTTTCTAACTTTCAATATGATCTTAGAGCAACTTTCTCTTCTCAATTATAAGAACATAGAGCAAGCGCAACTTGCGTTGTCGCCCAATGTGAATTGTCTCATCGGTGCCAATGGACAAGGAAAAACAAATGTGCTCGATGCCATCTATTTCTTGTCGTTAGGCAAAAGTGCCACTGCGCTCACCGATGCTGAGTGCATTCGTCACGAAACCGAATTCTTGATGCTCCAAGGTAAATATCGCAGTGCTCTCGGTGAAGAAGAAATGATATCCTGTGGCATAAAACGAGGACAGCGCAAACGTTTGAGTCGCAACGACAAGGTGTATAAGCGACTTAGCGAACACGTTGGCGTGATTCCGTTGGTGATGCTCTCTCCTGCCGATGAACAGTTGGTGTCTGGAGGGAGTGAAGAGCGTCGTCGCTTTATGGATGTTGTGCTTTCTCAGGTATCGCCAGCCTATCTCGAGGCTTTGATGCGCTACAACAAATGTTTGCAACAGCGCAATGCTTTGTTGAAACAAGATGCTCCCGATGAACAATTGTTTGGGGTGTTGGAGGAGATGATGTCAGAAGATGCCGCTTTGCTTTATGGTGAGCGAAAGAATTTTGTCCGCGATTTTGTGCCCATTTTTCAAGAAATGTATGCGCGTTTTTGCAATGAAGCTCCCGAAATGGTCAACATCCGCTACGAATCTCATAGTCAACGCGGGGAATTGCGCCCACTCTTTGAGCGTGAGCGTGCCAAAGAACGCGTTGTGGGTTATACCCTCCTCGGACCTCACAGAGATAATTTGGAGTTGCTGATGAACAATCACCAAGTGCGCAGAGAAGCTTCCCAAGGACAAACCAAAACTTTCTTCATTGCTATGAAGTTGGCACAGTTCCTTTATCTCAAATCTGTGGGAGAACACCGCACGCCCATTCTCTTGCTCGATGACATCTTCGACAAATTAGATGCAGGCCGCGTGGCGTGTATTGTGGACTATGTGAGTGGCGATGACTTTGAACAAATTTTCATCACCGACACCAATCGCGAACACCTCGACAGCATCTTAGCAGCCACGCAACGCGACTATAAACTTTTTGAGGTAAAAGGCGGTGAAGTGAATTTGTTGGAAGATCATAGCGCACATCAACTTTCTGACCCAGCCGCGGCCGAAGATAAGGCGCCTAATACATAACATCGTATTGCATTCTATGGAAAGACGAAATACTGAAAGAGCCGACAATATCTTACAAAAATTCCTCCACGATAGCGGCCTTGGAACACCTTATCTACAATATAAATTGGTGCAAGCCTGGCCAACTGTGGTTGATGAAACTATTGCCACCGCCACGCAAGCCTTGGAAGTGCGCAACCAAACTTTGTGGGTGCGTGTCGAAATTCCTGCCCTGCGCACACAACTTTCTATGATGCGCGCACAATTGGTGCAACAGCTCAATGCTGCAGTGGAAAGCATCATTATTTATGATATCAAATTCCTCTAGTTTCCCCTTTTTTTGTTCGCACTGACGCATCGCATTTCCCTTCTCAAGCCTTTTCCTAATGACTCAAATTGCAGCTTCATACTACTATCAAGAGATTTTGAAACAACTCCTTCACGTCAATTTGCCCATTCGTGAGCGTTGTCGCAACGCCTATTTGTTGTTTCAAGAATTTCTGAAGGAAGAAACCAGCGATGCCGGTGTCTATCTGTCGGGTAGTTTTGCCAAGCTGCACCATCTTTTTGAGAATAGGAAATCTTCTGACGAACTTATTTACATCGGACTCAATGATTACCGCGTGCGAATGGAACAGTTGTCCATCACCGATGAAGCGGTGTTGCGTGCCGACTTTCCTTATGATATGTTGCGCTTCGCGCGCTTCATTGCGTGGCGCAAGGAAGAAGCTATTCCCGAAACACTCAAAGAGCGACTGCCACAACTCCTCCCTGAAGTAAAACGCAGTAAGGGCAGATTTCTAGGTAATTTCCGTGTGGTGGTGTTGGAGAAATATGAAGACCATCTGTTGGTCTATTGCATCAACGAAGGTTACGAGCAGAAAGTCCGACTCAAGAGTCTGGTAGACAATAATTGCGATTTCTCCGCTTTGCTCCCACTGATTGCGCCCAACACCAACCTCAATCTAGTGGAGGTGAAATGGGTGGAAGAGGCTTTCGAGCCCACATTCATTGTGTTAGAACCCGATTTCCTGATTCCTGTCACCACCATTGCCAAGAGTTTCGTGGCTTGTGGAGCGAGTGCGCAGTATGAGGTGGTCAATCGCCTGCAACCCTCGTTCGTCAACGCCAATATCTTGTTGGGAAACTTCGCAGGACAGATGCTGGATGAAGAATTGCACGGTCACCAATATGCTTATGTCGATTCTATCCGCAGTTTTTTCACTCAAAATGCTGTACAATGCTACACTTGTAGCGATTTTGAAAGTGAAAGTGTTAGACGAGAATTTCATAAAAATGCTCAGATACAGCAGAGAAACCTGCGTCAGATGGTGCAGCATCAGTTGCACAACGATTTGCATCTCAATGCCACTTCCGACATCTTGCTCGAACCCACTTTCTTTTGCGAATTGTTAGGTCTGCAAGGCCGTCTAGACTTGTTGAGTCTCGATTTCACCACGGTTGTCGAACAAAAGAGTGGTAAGTGCGATGAGTGGAATCATAGTGCGCAATTGGAACATATCATTCAGTTGCAACTCTATCGCGCCATCCTCCACTTTGGTCACGACATCCGTTTCAACGATATGCAAGCCTATCTCCTTTATTCTAAATATGCCCCCACAGAAGGCTTGATGCGCATAGAAACGATGATGCCTTATTTGCGCAAAGCGATGGAGGTGCGCAATGAAATTGTAGCGCGCGAATTGCAATTCTCCACCGAAGGAATCGGCCACTATTTAGAAGATTTCGATGTAGACAGCTTCACCGACGGCAAAGCCCCATCTCTATGGTTGAAATATAAACGTCCCCAGTTGGAGCTCTTCATCAGCACCTATCGCAGGGCTAGTGAGGTAGCGCGAAGCTATTTCAATCGTTTCCATCGTTTCCTCTCTTTAGAACGTAGATTGGGAATGGTGGGCAATCAGCAACGCGAATGCAGCGGATTTGCTGCGGCGTGGAATGCCACTTTTGAAGAAAAACAAGAAGTGGGAGGCATCATTGCAGGCTTATCTTTGTCTGTGGAAAACGGATGCCAGCGCAATGCCCAAGGCGCCGTAGAATCGTTGTGCTTACAATTGCCCAAGGTGGAAGGAGATTTTGTCATTGCTCCCAATTTCAGAGTGGGCGACATTGTCGTACTCTATTCCTACGAATCGCATCGCATCCCCGATATGCGCAAGGACATCGTGTTTCGTGCCACCATTCTTGAACTCTCTGCCGAAGAAATCACTCTTCAACTCCGTGCACCTCAAACCAATACTGCCGTATTTGCCACACGCCACGGACGCAGTTGGGCAGTCGAGAAGGACTTTATGGACTCGGCTTCATCGTCGCTTTTCAAAGGTTTGTTTGCCTTCCTTTCAGGGGCAAAACGTAGAAGAAATGTCTTGCTTTCTCCGCAAACAGCCAGTGTTGATACCACAGAAACACTTTGCTTAGATCACCAAGATTCAGAGAGAAACGCTATGGTGCTCAAGGCCAAACAAGCGCGCGATTTCTTCCTCTTAGTAGGTCCTCCCGGCACAGGAAAAACCTCTTTTGGATTGATGTCGATTTTGCGCGAAGAATTGGTGAGCCATCCACAGACCAATGTCTTATTGGCGGCTTACACCAATCGTGCTGTCGATGAAATTTGCAGCAAATTGGTGAAAGATGGGTTAGAATTCCTTCGTGTGGGAAACAAACACAGTTGTGAACCAGCCTTCCACGAGTTTTTGTTGGAAAACAAAGTCCATCAATTGCCGGATGTCAATCAAGTGGATGAACTTATTCGCGGCACGCGCATCATTGTAGGCACTGTGTCTTCGCTTTCGGGAATGACTGAATTGCTCTGCTGCAAAGGATTCTCGCTTGCCATTGTAGATGAGGCTTCGCAATTGCTGGAACCTCACTTACTCCCTTTGATGATGGCAGGAGAGGGAGAGCATCTGGCCATTGACCGCTTCGTTTTGATTGGTGACCACAAACAATTGCCAGCTGTTGTGCAACAAACGGCTAATGATAGCCGTGTGCAGGAAGAAGAATTGCTCGCTATCGGACTGACCGATTGTCGTAATTCTCTGTTTGAGCGTCTTTATAATAGCGTCCCGAAATGTTGCATTCACGAGTTCACCAAACAAGGACGAATGCACCCCGAGGTTGCAGCCTTTGCCAATCAACAATTTTATGGTGGACAATTGCGCGATTGCGGATTTGCAGAAGAAGGGGGAGTTTGACGTGGACAAAGAATTAGGTATCATTGTGCCCTATCGTCACCAAATTTCGATGGTGCGTTGCTTGTTACAAAAGTCTGTTCATCCCCTTTTGGCCAAAGCCACCATCGACACAGTGGAGCGTTTCCAAGGTTCGGAGAAAAATACTATCATCTATGGCTTCACAGTGAGTCGTCCCTCCCAACTGAGTTTCCTTTGTGATTCGCAATTTCAAGATGCTCAAGGTCAAGTGATTGATCGCAAACTCAATGTGGCTTTGACGCGTGCCCGAGAAAAAACGCTTTTGGTGGGCAATCCCGATGTGTTGAATCGCGTCCCCCTCTTTGCGCAACTCATTGCTGAAGTATATACCTGAGTTTGTTGAGTTTCTGCATTTGTTGTGTTCCTGCGTTTGTCCTGTTGCTTCGTTGTTTGTCCCCCTATAAGTATATGGGTCGAAATTGTTCCAAAGAGGGGAAAAATCGCGGAAAAGTGAAGAAATTGTTGTTTGAACAGCTTGATTTGTTATGCCGGCGTATCATAATTGGGTGTTCTGGCGTATGTTTCGTCTGGCTCCAAGGAAATCTAAGCGATAAATTCACGCGGAAAATTAACTTGAAAAAAACTGGCGGAAAAGAGAAGCGAAAAAGTCAGTAGAAAATGCTGATGTCTTCGCACCTGCGCGTAGCACGCGCACCCTCGCGCGCATCCTAACAGCAATTTTGTTTTTTTGCTGTCACAAGTGTCACACAAGGAGGGAAAAGGAGGAGAAAAAGATGGAGGAAATCAGTAAGAGGAAAGGGCGAAAAGTGTGTTTCTCGTTGTTGTGATAGGCCGATTTTGAGTGATTGAATCGCTTATCTGTTAAAATTTATTCGAAATATGGCCGTAATGTGTTGTAACATAGGGAAATACAAAGTGACCTGTGACACTTGTGACAGCAAAAATGATAAAACTCCTGTATACACGCGCGCGTAGAGAGGGGGATTCCACTGCTATTTCACATTTGTTGTATGAAAGGGAGTGCACTTGTAGCTCGTACCCTTGTTGGTCGTGTTGGTTAAGCGAGTACTTGCTCCTTCTTAAACGACGTGTTGTTTTTCATCAAACGACGTGTTGTTTTTCGTCGAACGACGTGTTGTTTTTCGTCGAACGACGTGTTGTTTTTCATCAAACGACGTGTTGTTTTTCGTCAAACGACGTGATGTTTTTCATCAAACAACGTGTTGTTTTTCATCAAACAACGAGTGGGTGGTGTCCACAGAAGTGTAACTTTGAATGAATTATCTCTATGTCCAAAGCTACTTTGTGCAACAGAAAAAAGTCCTTCAAACTTTCTCCATCAACCTAGGCTAGACGTGGCCGTTTAGATGTTGAGTTCTGGGAGAGCACGTTTGAGAGAGGCCACGAGATTGCCTTCTCTATAATGAGCACTACTATAATGTTCGAATGAACTTTGCACGATAGTCCCTAATTTTGTGACAAACGTCAAGGAAAAGGGCAGGGGAATAGGCTGAAAACGTGTGGATTTGCTAGACAAATGCTGGGTCGCTGCAAATATCCCTCAATTCTGTTTGTAAGATTGAATATAAATCTCTAACTTTGCACAATAGTTTATTCTCGAAAAGTGTGGAGCTATGCAAGTCGGACGAAGTTGTTTCCCACGACAATAAGCAAAGCAACCCACTCAACCACATAATTCGACCAAACTCACGACCATCTATGCAAAAAGTTTTATGGCTCTTATTGCTGCTCGTTGGTTTCACGGGAATGTCTCGCGCTGCTGTTCCGGTAGCCGACGATCAAACCACCGCTGAAACCAAGGAGCAGACACTCTTTATATTTGGGGTGTCGCAAAATCTTCGTGATTCTGTGGCCTATGTTTCTGACATCTCCAGTATC
>QWCC01000390.1_pt1 | contig 13763 bp, 27 predicted proteins | sample 1972491 | NCBI WGS metagenome assembly QWCC01 (sample SAMN09866718, study PRJNA288562) | Human oral metagenome isolate term5_saliva, whole genome shotgun sequencing... | isolation source: mouth | host: Homo sapiens | place: USA: California
CAACAGCAAATGCTTCTGTAATTTGAGCAGAAACAAATGATTGCAACCAAGCAGGGCCGAATTTTTCAGAGTCTTTCGGAATGACTACAAATGCAGTCAGCTTGTTTTGAATTGCTTCATCTTCGTTGAAGGCTTGTTTCAATTGACCTTGAATTTCACCGTTGATCTTGCCCCAAACGGCTTGTCCAGTTTGAGTAGATTTGAGGAATTTAAGGCGGATGCCAGCATTGCGCAATCCAATATGTTGCAAGAGTGGGCGAGATTTAACCATATCATCAAAGATACGGTCAATAGTTTCTTGTGGGAAGAGTTTTTCTACTCCCACAGGGGCGGTTTTGTCGATGTCGTTGAAGAATTCACGAGCTTCAGCAGTCAATTTAGCATCATAAGGATTCATCGCTGAAACTTCCTCATGAGCAGCATGACGAGCTTGTTCCATCATTTCATTTGTCATCGACTCGATCATTTCGTTGTAGAGTTTCGCTTGTTCTTCTTGAGGTGCGCCATTTGTTACAGCGTTCAAAAAGTTCTGACGAATTTCGTTGAATTTGTTTGATAATTTCATTGTCATTATTATTTTTCCTTTCTAAAATGCAAAAAGACCGAACCCTTTAGGCACAGCCTTGTTTGTGTTATTTTCGGGACTTTTTGGAAGAGTGAATCTTTTTTGCACAAATTCACTATCTTCAAAAGACTCTTTTGCAATCTGTCGAGCTTCTAACTTATTAGCTACCAGCTCAGCGATTTTATCAACATCAGGAGTCATTGCCGACTTCATCTTGTCGATAAAATCATGTGGAATCATTGGAGTTTCGCTTGCGGCAAATGCAGGAGCAATTTCTCCAGAAAACATGATCCTGTCAGCAAATCCTTGATTTACTGCTGATTCAGCATCGAACCAGGTAGTCTTGTTCATAAGATCCAATAAATCATCCAACGTTTTCCCAGTCTTATCAACATAAGCATTTGCGATTGATTTATTAAAACCTTCAAGTACTCCAGCTTCATGAAGTAGAGTGTTGTGGTCTCCGTCAACTCGTGATGACACATTGTGGATCATGATTTGAGCAGTAGGGCTAATTTCTACGACATCACCAGCCATTGCGATAACGCTAGCTGCGCTTGCAGCAATGCCCACGATTTTAACAACTACTTTCCCTGAGTAGGCCCGTAATGCAGTATAGATTTCGCTACCTGCATATACATCTCCTCCCCCTGAATTGATGTGAACTTCGATGTCCTCACCAGTTTCCGGTAAAACTACATTTTTAGGAGCGGTACAGTCCCAACCAAACCAATCATAAAGCCAAACATCATCGTTTGACACGATTGTTCCTTTAATCGGAATTACTTTCATCTTCTTTCTCACCTCCCTTCTCTACATCCTCACCAAGTTGATAGTTCTTAGTGATCAGAGGCTTGTCGCCCCACGGTACAGCTTCAAGGCCAAGTTCCTCACGGACCTCATTGATAAGCATGGAGCCAGAAGAAATCAGCTTGTCAATACTTTGAGCAAGCGAGAATTTATCTCTTTGCCCTTCACCAACAATGACAAGGCGCTTATTGTCTTTGTATTCACTTTTGCTGAGCAAAGCAAAGTTCAAACCATCGCTCATTTTCTTCACAAGCGACTGGTAGCAATAGCTATTAAACATCTTCTGACTATTTTCCAGATTAGCCATGTCCCCATGCATCAGCGCAGTGGGAATTCCTAAGATGTCAGCTACCTCATCATCAAATTGCCTACGCAGCTTCTTGAGTTCATCTACGGATAGATTTGATGTACCAGTAGTGTTTGTCAGCTCAGAGTATTCCATTCCCTCTTGAGCCGGGACAATTGCTACTGTCTTGGTCGTAAATGATTTAAAGAGACCGTCTGCATATCGTTGCATCTTTTCTCGTTTTGATTCGTCAAAACTTGCATTCGTTCTAGTGCTGAGTACTCCACGAATTTGATTATTTCGTGCAAGTGCTTCAACCAGTCGAGTGTGTAGTTTTTCATAATCATTGAAGAGTTGAGTGAAATATTCTTGAAGACGATTGTTGTTGTATTGCAAGAAAATGACTTCGTTCATTTTGAATGGTTTCTGGAAAGTATAATTTTGACAGCTTACAGATGTGAATGTGTCATCAAATACAGCATATTTTTGTCGGATGTACGAGTCAGCAATTAATAACTGATCGTCATTCGATAAGAAAATTAGTACTTCGTTTTTGGTCAATAAGCGATAAACCGCCTTTTGCCAAAACTCAGAAGCTGATTCATTCTTATTGGGCCTTACATTTAGCAGATAATCCCAATCAGTAGCCTTCTTTTTCCCATTATCGATGAATTTGAACTCAGATCTCGCAAAGATGCGGGCCACAAATTCAGCAGCCTTGTCAATCGACAAGCTCTTTAGTTGCAGATTTCCGAAGATCCGTTCTAGTTCGTCAAACTCAAAGCTTGGTTCCGGAACTTCTCGCTTGAATAAATTTAGCCATCCCAAGGCACCTCCTCCTTTCTAAAATTTTATGCCTACCACCCACCCGGATATTTTTTATCGTTTAAAGAAAGACTTTTTGGAGCGTTTGAGTTCCTTCTTGATTGATTCAAACTCTTTATTTGTTTGTTCGACATTTTGACCGCAAATATCTTCATGTCGTTTCACGGACTGGCTCAAAGTATTCAATTCAGCACTGATTGAACCAATCTTGTTCAATAGTTCCATGTTTTCTTTGCTTACTACAGCAAGCTCGCATTCAAGGCCTTGGATCTTTTGTTCGAGTTGTTGTTTCTTCTTCATTCGTTTGTTCATTTTGTTGTCCTTTCTAAAATTCCCAATCTTCGATCACATCAAGAAAGTCTCCGACAGTACTCTCCTGAATGATTTCTCTCTTGTAGAGAGCAGCAATAAAGGCATGGAAACCGTCAGTCTTTCGTCTCAGCGGTTCCTTTTTCAAAAATCTCTTGTTTCCGTCTTTGTCTTCTTTGACAAAGGTATTATCGGTATACCAGAGCATTGATTTGTCGTTTTCGAAAATGAATCTTTCATTCGCAAATCCATCTTCAATGATTGGAGCTACCTTCGACTGTATTGCTCCTGGATTTCGCAAGAATTCATATTCAAAATCAGCTTCTTCCAGCAATGGTTTCAGCAGGTCCATTCGAAATCCGTCTGCGCAGACAATTTCGATATTGTACAGCTTGCGCCACTGGATCAATTTATCAACTAGCAATCTTGGATCTATACTTGGACCGTCTACGATGGTGAATAATCCTTGCTCCTGCCATTCACGTATTGGAGCCTTGATTTTAAACATATCCAAGAATTGCTTTCTGGCAAAACTGTGTTGCTTCCAGACAAACTCATCACCATTTTTAAAGAGTAGTCCCACACTTGCAAAGTCTCTGATGCTTGCGTAGTCGAAACCAGCGACACAAGATCTTCCTGAGAGATCTATGCCAGGGCTTCTCAATGCAGCCATTAACTTTTCACGAGTGGTCACATCTTTTTCGATGTCGGCTTCTGGCAGATTCATCCGCTTGGTCATAAATTCCTGTCTGCCTGACGGTTCCAATTCCAAATCATCATAGTCGGCTTTTGTTCTAGCTAATAGACGTTTTGCATAAGGAGTTGTTTCATCAAGCATAGGATTCGCTTTGGGCCAGTTGCTCATATCATCCACTTCTTCCGGATCGTCTAGTTTGCAGATAAACGGAAATAAGCGAAATTCCTCAAGTTCTCCATTCAAGATTTTCATTGATTTTTCGATCATCTTGTCATAGAACCCTTCACGGACGTGTCCGTTGGTACCATTGTAGAAGGTACGAGCATGGGCAATTTTACCAAGTCCTGATCTCTGGATTTTAACAGCAGAGTCATTTTCAAACTGGTGAATTTCATCGAATTCAAGGCATCCATCACGAGCTGAGTCCATTGTCTTCGGATTATTCGTTCGATAAGAAAAAACCGAGTTGTTCCCTCGGCCTGTAATGGACATTTTTGTTAAATAAAAATGATCTTCCAATCCTCTTCGCTGAACAGTTTCATAAACCTCCTCAAAAGATACTTTCCCCTGTTTCTCCGAATTGGCTGTGATCGTCACATCATAATCTCGAATTGGATATAGTGGGCTGATAAAGAATGCATCTCGACTAGACATGAAACCATTCTTACCACCCCCACGGGCCAAAGTAAGAAGAAATTCATCAAATTGAGGTTCGCCATCTTCTTTCCTGAAAAGAAAGATGAATGGTGTCAAGAATTTTTGATATTTAGCAAGTGGAAAGAAATTCTTTTCAGTGAACTGAATATATTTTTCGATCAGTTCATTGTGAAAGTAAAGATCGTCTCTTGGATATATCTTTTCTTTGATGATTTTGAATAGCAGTGAGCGCTCTTTGTTGACTTTGATTTTTCCAGATTCAGCAAGTTCGATGTATTCATCAATCAGAGGATGAGAAATCACAATAGATCACTTCCGTCTGATGGTGGTTTCTTCTCGACTGGTGAATTTTCAACCTCAAAGTCAAATGATCGCTCAATCGCTAGTAGCTGATTGCTGGTTGTATTGATTTCTTTGATCAACGAGTTCGCCTTTTGAAATCTTTGCTGACCGTTATGGACAGTGATGACCAATCCATCTTGTTTGAGCCGTTCTTTCAACTCATACAGTAGACGTACCAGGTAGAGATAGCGATGAACTTTCTCGTACTGAATCGCATCTTTCTTTCGTGTGCTGAAATTGCCGATTTTGGAAAGTAACTGATTTTCCAATTCTTTTATATTTTTTTCTGAGTATTCTTCCATGAGCCCCCTCCCCCTTAAAAAATAGTGCTTTGCATTTGGACAATCGACCCCTCCCACCGGTTCCCAGAGACCGATTTTTTTCGATTTTTTTCGACCGGGGGGTCTTTGAATTTTTCAAAATTTTAAATTTTCATCCCCACCATTCGTCCGAACGAAAATTTTTATTTTGCAGTTTGGATGATTTGCGAAATTGAAAGCGATGATGTCGCTTATTATGACACTCCTTGCATAGAGTACGAAGATTGTCTATATCTAAAGCAAACTCTGGATAATATTCTAGCTCCTTGATGTGATCGACTTCGAGATTGTCTGTCGTCACTTTGCCCGCATCTCGACACCAAACACATTCAAAGTGATCTCGACTCATTGCTTCGAGTCTCAGTTGTCTCCATGATCTTGAAAGATAAAACTCTCTACGACTTTCTCTTGTCGAAACATCTACTTTCAATTCTTAAATCCTCTGTAACATTTCATACTTTCAATTATCTATTTCTGAAATTCATTATATTATTTCTGAAAACTATGTTGTTTTTCTCTCTTGAATTAGACATATCTTATATTCTGTCTGATTCACCCCAGTATTAAAAAGCCAGTAAAATAAATGGATAGCAGGTAACTAATAAAACTAATTAGCGTTTTACTCGTTGTGTCTAATTGATAACTATAAATCAAAATTAGACATGGCTTTATCTCGTTGATCTTGTCTAATCCCAATATATCTCAGCGTGATCGCAGGAGATGAATGATTGAAAAGATCCATGAGCATTGCCACGTCTTTAGTCTTTTTATAGTAATGATAGCCAAATGTTTTTCTCATCGAATGGGTGCCGATGTTCTCAATCCCACACTCGATAGCTGCGGTCTTCAATATCCAATCGACTGTCCGCCTGTCCAGTGGTTTGTTTTTTCCAATGCGACTTTGAAATAGATAATGATGCAGTGGCATATCTTTGATGTATTCTCTGACTTCCTTTTTCAGCGTCTTTGTCATCTTGAGCTGTTTCCTTTTCCCGGTCTTCTGCTCTTTGATTTTGATATACCAACCTTGCACATCTTTTACTCGTACCCTCAAGATATCTCCTACACGCAGTCCGGAATTGATGCCAAATAAAAAGAGCAAGTAGTTTCGCTCATTCCATTCTCGCAAATACTCCTTCATTGCCTGGATATCATCTTTGTCACGAATAGGATCCACAATGTTCACAGTGCCACCTCCCTTCACGTTAAAATAAAAAAGCCAGCATTGCTGACTTACACTTATTGAGAATACAGGATTCGAACCTGTGTCCCTGGATTAAAAATCCAGTGCTCTTGTCCAAATTAAGCTAATCCTCAACCAATTTTCTATAAGGAGACCTCTCTTCGGTTTTACCCGATGATATAATTTTACCACCTTATTTTTAAATTTTTTCCACACTTTCGACTGTATTTTTAACTTTTTTCCAAATTAATATTAATCTTAGTGTTCACAGATAGTTCATAGATTTTCTTTTCTAGTCTGCTAAAGAATGGCTCAATCACTTCCTTGTAGGCAAGAGATTTACTGCAATGTAAGTATTTGATTGATGCTCCCTCCACAGTTAGAGTTCCATCAATGTATACTTCTTTGATTGCTGCCCATTGTTTTTCGGGTGTCAAAATTTTGATAGTGCTGATTGCTTCTCGAAGTAGTTCGAGACGATGCAGTTCTGGATCCGATTCTTTCTTGATGATATCGGCCAGCGCTTTCGGTGTCATTACCTTATTACTCTTGATCCCTGTGTTTGGATCTGTTGGTTTCCAAGGCACTTCGATTTCTTCAATTCGTTCCTTGATTTCTTTTTCGAATGGATATTGCTTCAGGGCTAGAATTAAATATCCATATCTACTTCTTAGATTCATTTACCAACCTCCATGCAGTATACTTCTATAATTCCATTCAATCCTAAACTTTCACGGTAAGCAAGCGCCTCGGATCTAGCAAGGAATTCTTTCTCTGTATACTTTGCTAAGTGTTTAGGACCGCTCCAACTTGATCGTCCATGATATTTCCTAACAACATATACCCTCATTTATTGTCCTCCACTTCAATAATATGGTCAATAATACGCTTTAAATCTCGTATATTACCAAAAGGCATCACTGCATCATACAGATCCTCAAAATATGAATCAGTTACAAATGATGAATCATAGCCATATTTTTTTCCGATGTTTGATAATATAGCAATTTCCAAACGGTTATTTATTTGAGCGATCGAAAGAACCGTATCTTTATTGATTGGTATATGCACATTATCTAAACTCATCGCTTGTCCTTTCTGCTTTTAAAAGCTATCACACTGGCCCAGATCAAACCAGAGAGCCAGACCAGTGCGAATAGTAAATATATAAAGTTTTGTAGGTCCATGTTAATTCCCATCTATTTGTTATACAGTATTACATTGCTTGAGTGAGTGTAATATTCCTCGCCATTTTCAAAGGTTACGCGAATGCTATCTTGTTCGTCATATTTTGCCCATTGCTTTACTTCACCTTCGACAATTCGTCCGTCAACTAGTCTGATTTTTGCGTATTTGAAAGTAAAAGTTGTTCCAAGAATATCTTTATTTCCACACCCCGATAGTGTTATAAAAGACAAACAAACAAAAACTGTGATCAATAATTTTTTTATCATATTCCTACCTCTTCCTCTTATGCTTCATTCAAGTACTGGTTAAATACACCTTCGTCAAGAACTCCATTCTCAATTAAATTCTCAACAGTAATTTCAATTTTAATCAAACGATTTAATTCTTTATTTGGCAAGGATGCCATGATAATCTCTTCCATTATTTCGCCTCCTCAAATTTTACGAACGTCATCCAGTGAGTTGTTCCTCTTTGTTGTCCAAACAAGGGTTTAAATGGAATGACCTTAAGTATTTCTTTTATTTTTACCTGGCAATCTGACCATTTAAAAATTAACGTTCCCCCTATTTTTAAGACTCGCATACATTCTTCAAAACCTTTAGCCAAATCTTCAGACCAAGTTTCTTTGTCAAGTTGGCCATACTGGGCTTTCATTATTGAATTAGGTCCAGCCCATTTCAAATGAGGTGGATCAAAAACAACCAAATTAAAAGTATTATTTTCAAATGGCATATCACGAAAGTCTCCGATAATATCAGGATCTACGTTAACTTTTTTACCATGTATTTCAAATTTTTCTTTTCTGATGTCCATGAAAGTTGTATGGCTTTCATTTTTATCAAACCAAAACATCCGGCTTCCGCAACAAGCGTCAAGTATTTTGATTTCTTCTGTCATTTTATCCTCCTAAATTGCTGAATGGAACTTCCCATTGATAATCATCATATTCATAACAAACATTTTTGATAATTTCACCTTTAGAAATTTCAATTTCCTGTGTGAATTCCATGCCACACTCAAACGTAAAAATTTTAATATCAACATCAAACTTACTTGAAATTTCTTGATAACTATTTGGTTCTACTGCCCAGGCTTGATTAAAGTCATTTATCTCAATAACCAAATAATCATCATCAAGCCAAAAACTCAATTTATTATTTTGAATAAAGGCTCTTCTTGTGCCATTGATATAAAAATATGGTGCTGTGGTTGTTAATTCAAACAATCCAATTTCAATATCTTCTTCAATTTCCACATTATCAGCAGTACAAAACATGTATTTCAATGCTTGTGCAATATTGTCTTTTTTTCCTCTTAATTTAAGAGATCCTTCGGCCCAATTTGGCATTATCCCTTCACCTCCTCGTACTTAATTTCTCTAGTAAGTCTGTTCTTTAAAAAATGACTTGTAAAATAAATACCGTCTGCATATGTATAATAATCAGCGGTTTCTTCTTCCCACTGACTCTTAGTATACGGATATCTGTTTGGTCGTGTCATTCTGTTACCTCCTACCTTTTGTTATTTTTCACTACATAAAAATATCACCATTACCCAGAAGCAAGACCACATAAGGTCCGAGAGCGACTTTAGAAACTGTTCTACTGTCATTCTGTTACCTCCAGCAATTCGGGATTTTCGTAAATGTTGCCGATGATTACCTCATCACCAGTCCAAGCATAACCCTCTCTTATACCTTTTAGATATACAGCGGGCATACCTCCTATGTATTTGCCACCATATTCTTTTTCTATGTATACTTCATGAAGGCAACCTCTTGTACATTTAATAACATCTCCGACAAAAACTTCCTTCCCGTTCTTATCAAATAGACCTGTGGATTGTCCAATTGTTTTTGGATATACAGGACACCAAGAGCCTATAGTGATATATTGCTCATTAGCTTCTATTACTTCATTGATAATAAAAGCTTGTTCACCATCTGCAATCAGATAACCATATTGCATTTTACCTTTGCTGTTTTCGTCACTAGATAACCCTCTATATCTTGGAATCATTCAGTTACCTCCTCAACTGTGAATTTAATTCGATGACTTCCGACATTGAAGAAATTTTCAATAGCTATCTTCTTATCACTAGATACAATGTTCATTGCACCTTCCATCACTTTTTTGCCAAACAAAAATTGGTTTTCGTAAAAACGTTTTTCAATTTCATCTAATTTTTGATAAGGCGATATGTATTTTTGTTCAATAGCCATTTCTTCTTCAAATCTTTCTTTCTCTTCTTCTTGAGATAACGAATGATTGTAGATTTCTGGAAAATTGAGTTCTTTTAATTTCTCCAATCCTCTCATCATCTCTGAATAAGCGTTTCTTTCTTTTGAGTGCTTTTGGTAATTTGCAACGCCTGGTTGCTGTTTAGCTAAGAATTTAATCTCAGCATTTGAAAGTTGATACTTGATGCACATCTGTGCATCAATCCAGAAAGTATCAGCATCTCCCCTATGCCAATTAAAATCATTTCTTTCTAAATCTAATAGCAAGTCAACTACTTCTTGACCACGTTTGCTTTCTAGTAATTCATTTTCAACAGGCTTCGTTGCCATAACTTCAGCAATCCATTCTAACCAAACAGAATCTTCCATCTATTCCACCTCCTCTAATTCAATTCCTTCACAATCAAACACCCAACCAAACCCGGCTTCTTCGAGCTGTTTTTTTGTGTGTTCTGTACGAAATTTTTTATCTGTTTTTATTTCTGTTAACGTCCAAGCGTTAAGGTGCTTAATCAAGGTTAAGTAACTATATGAATCTTCAATGAATTTAAATCTTACATAATACCGCTTCTCTTTTTCGACCTCGTAGCCGAACTGGTGCATATTAACAAGTGTTTGGAAAGGTGCTTTGTGTTTATCTAATATCCACTCTTCAAATGCGCTTAAATCGCCATCTTCAAAGTCTCTAATCACTAAACCAATTGTATTAAATAGATTGGTTTCAAAATCATCTTTGTTTTCTTCGTACCAATCCGCCACAAACTGCGGGACTACTGGCTTCTGTGGTTCGTCTAGTTGTTCAATGAGTTTGATTATTTCCGAGTGATCCACGATTTTGGCATCTGGGAAAGGTGTTTCAGTAGCGATTTCATTAATTTTTTTAATCAATTCCTGCTTATTCATGTGGCAAATCCTCCTCTAAATCATCGACAATAAAATAGTTAATGTTTCTGGGATTGGCGTAAAAATTTCGAATTATCATCAATCTTCCATCGACAAACTGAGTAACGATTTCTGTCAGTTCATCTTGAGTAAAATCTTTAACCAAGAATTCAGATTTTTGTGAGTTTGAAAAACCAATTGTGATTTTGTTGTACTTTTTCATCTCTTGTTTATTCATCTTCTTGCTCCTCACTATATTTTTCTACCAATTCGTCCAACCATGACCACTCATTGACATCATCATTAATCGGTTCTACATCTCTTTCTTGTAACCATGCCGAAAATTTCACCACGTTATCAATATAGACTGTGTCAAAATTACCCCAATCCCAAACAGTCAGGTTAATCTCTGTTTCATTCCCATTTTCGTCTTCAACCGTGATCGAACCTTCTTCAACCCAAGCAGTGCCAAAACATAACTCACAAGTCCCTGTCTGTTCTTTTTGTATATCTGATACATAATCAACAACTTTATACTTCATTCTTCCACCTCCTCAACCTCAAACAATGGGCTATTAAATACTTCTCCAAAGCCCGCTTCTTCTAGCTCTTTGCGAGTGTGAGTGGTTTTCGTGTAGCTATATTCAGTATCATTCCCCAAATACCAACTGCCCCTAATTTTATCCAGTTTAAACATCGTAAACTCTTTGTCCATCCCCTTCATCTTCACTGTATACCGCTTCTCTTTCTCGATTGTATAACCATTGATCCAAGCTTCTGCAAAGATATCTACGTTTTCTAACTCAAGCCAATCGTCAACCGCACCTCTTGGTGCTTCGTTGATCGCACCAGCGATGTTATACCCGTCTTCTTTTGCTTGCACGATCCAGTCAGCAATAAACCGTGGGATCATTACTTTCTGTGGTTCATCTAGTTGTTTAAAGTCTTCTATAACTCCGTTGATTGTAACGATTGGAAAAGCATAAAGCTTTTCAAAAAGATCCTCGTACTTTTTAATCAATTCCTGTTTATTCATTTTCACACCTTCTCAACTTCCATACCTTCGCAATCGAACACCCAGCCTAAATCTAATTTTTCAAGATCAGATTTTGTAAAATTAGTTCTAAAACTTGGATCGAAATGTGGACCTAGATCATCATTGCATAAGTATTGTTTCGTAGCTTTGAACTTAACTGTATACTTCGGTTCTTTCTCGACTGTGTAATCATTTGCCCAAGCTCTGGCAAAGGTGTCTTGATTGCTTATGTCTTTTAACCAAGCGATAACCTCATCGCTATTTTCGGCATAAAGTCTGATCGTAGCTGTTTCCAATGCAGAACGTATGCTACGTCTATCTACCAATTGAGCCTTGAAAATCCAATCACTTATAAACTTAGGAACTGTTACTTTTTGTGATTCGTTTATTTTTTTTAAATCACTGATAAGAACATGGATATTGACATCGTCTGTAAAACTAGACACTCTTTCGCATTCTTCTATAAAATCACTCAGTTTCATTTTCTTTCTCCTTTTGTTTTCAGAATGGTAAATCACTTTCATCAATGTCCATCGGATTTGTGTAGTTAGGTGGCATCTGTTCAGCCATACTGTTCTGGTTGGCAGTGTTATCACGTTTTTCCAAAAACTTGGAAATTTTCTGCGACAACTTCAGTCACATATACACGTTTCCCGTCATTTCCTTCATAGCTTCGAGTCTGGATTCTTCCTGTAATTCCAACCAACATTCCTTTTTTGGTCCAATTACAAAATCTTTCCGCTTGCTCTCTCCACATCACACAGTTGATGAAATCTGCATCATATTCACCACTTGCATTTTTGAAATTTCGATTGCATGCGACATTAAATTGAGCTGTTGCGATATTGCTTGGCGTGTATCGCAGTTCTGCATCTCTGGTTAACCGACCAATAATGGTCACGTTGTTGATCATTGCTATCCTCCTACATTATTCATTTCGGCAGCTTCCTTAACTGCTTCTGCTTTCTTTCGTTCCTGAACTTGGTACTCCCGATTTAATTTATTTAGAATTACCTCTTGTGCAGTGTTTTGTTCAGCAAGGCGCTGAATACTTAATTCATGCTCCTGAATGGTCCACTGCATATCTTTAATTTTATTTTCCTGATCAACCAATCTAGAGTTGAGATTGATAGCAATCACTAATGTAATTCCTGCCAATAAAACCAAGTTGATGATTAGCCAGTCGATTTTACGTTTCATCTTCAATTACCCTTTCTAATTTTAGATGTCCTGCATTTCGTCCCTGCTCGTTTAAGTGGATGTAATATTTGAGTAATGCACTATCTTTCCCAGTAATTCTGCTCAATTCTTTTAAAGTCCCTGTGCAGATATATTTATCACGATCATATAGCTTATAATCGGCAAGAATTTCCGGATCACCCATCAAAGTTTTTTCTTCAATCCCGAAATACTCGCACAATTCTTGTACATGATTTGGACTGATATCGTCTTTCGTGATCCATTCTTGTATCGTCTGTTCACCACGATAAAGATTTCTAGAGAGTTCTTTGCGAGTTTGACCTTTTCCCAGAATCAACAATTGTAATTGCTGACGAAAGTGATCCATTTGATTTTTTGTATAATGTCTCATAACTTTCACTCCTGCTTAACAATCGCTGTCTTTTCGAGATCTTCACGCTTCAAATCTGAGATGAGCCAGTCTAAATACTTCTTCGCTTTATTTAGATCTTCCAATCCGTTTTTCTTTTGATATCGGCAAAGATACTTAATGACATTTCCCCAATAAAATCCCCGGACTTCTTTTGGTCCTCCAGCAAAATTGCGAATAATGTCAATTGATTCAAGACCATATTGCCCACAGTAGTGATTAGGTTTATTTACTTTGTCAAAACCATTATTTAAAATTTCTTCTATCATTTTAGTCGTTCCTCCTTAATCCAAACACCATCCACTAATTTTCCTGTTCGATCTTTTATTTCTTCATAAGCTATATTCAGGCACTCAACGAAGTCATGATGTAGCAATGCTGAAATTCGCATCAACTCATAAACAACATTTTTTAATTGATATGATTGTCGATTGAAATAAGCTGCCAATGATTGGTCCATCATCAAAACAAAATAGTCTTCAGACTTTGCTGCCTTGGAAAATACGAATGTATTATTTTCTGGGAAAATTTCTTCTGTTTTGATTTCCAACTGTAACGTTAAACCGATTAATACTACAGTGATGTCCCCAATGCTGTCTTTCGTAACAGCCTCATCATTCTCTGCCAGTCCTCGTGAAAGTTCACCGATCTCTTCATACAATTTCAAAAATTGCTTGTTTGGATCTTGCGTTTGCAAATTCCGGTCATAAAACCAGCGCTGAACTTTTGCGATTAAATCTTTTAATTGTTTGTTTTCCATCAATATCTCCTGCTTTCTGTATCCTCTGGGAATTTAAAAATATGTTTGCTTGCGC
>QWCC01001301.1_pt1 | contig 13744 bp, 13 predicted proteins | sample 1972491 | NCBI WGS metagenome assembly QWCC01 (sample SAMN09866718, study PRJNA288562) | Human oral metagenome isolate term5_saliva, whole genome shotgun sequencing... | isolation source: mouth | host: Homo sapiens | place: USA: California
AAGGTCGTTGATGTTAATAAGCTATTCCCAAAGAATAGTACAGCACAACGATTGACTATTGAATATACGAATAATCCAAATTGGTTGATGGTTCAGGCATTGCCTTATGTAGCAGAGACAAATGAGAAGAACGCTATTAGTCTTGTTTCAGCTTATTATGCTAATCGTCTGGCAAAGAAGATTATCTCTACTTCACCAAAGATAGAACAGACAATTAATCAGTGGCGTTTAGAAACTGGAAAAGAAACCTCTATGATGTCTGCATTAGAGAAGAACCAAGACTTGAAGACGTTGGCTTTGGAAGAAACTCCATGGTTGAGAGATGCTAATAACGAACGTGAACAGAAGCAAATGTTAGTTCGTCTCTTTGATGGAAACCAATTGCAAAATCGCTTGTCTACGACATTAACCAGTCTGAAGAAGCTACAGAATCCTGATGGTTCTTTTTCTTGGTGGCCTGGAATGAAGGGTAGTTTGTATATGACAGTATCAGTAATAAAAACCCTTGTTCGGTTACAAACACTGACTGATAAGATGGAGACTTCTGCTATTGTTGATGCAGCCTTTCGTTATTTGGATAAGCGAGTTGGAGAGGAAGTCGCCAATATGAAGAAGTATGAGAAGAAGTATAAGACGTTGCTCTTCCCTATGGATGACCTCTGTGATTATCTATATTCAAATGCCTTGGCAGGGCGTAAGGCAACGCCAGATGTCAACTATCTCTTGGATAGACTGTCTAAGAAACCTACTGACTTAACTATTTATGGTAAAGCCCGTACGGCAGTTATTCTTCAACAATATAATAAGGTAGAGAAAGCAAAAGAGTATTTGCAAAGTATTAAGGAATATTTGGTATGTACGGATGAGAGGGGTTGTTACTTTGATACGAAACGTGCACAATATAGCTGGTTTGACTATAAGATACCAACTGAAGTAGCAGCAATTGAAGCTGTGAAACATGTTACGCCAAATGACGAACAGACGCTAATGAATATGCAACGCTGGCTTTTACAGGAGAAGAGAACGCAGAGTTGGGACACTCCTTTGAATACAGTAGATGCTATTTGGGCGTTTATGAATGATGGTAAATGGGTGATGGATAATGGCGAAAGTGCCAAACTTACGTTAGACAACCATCCTTTGAGCACATCACAACCTACAGCAGGACTTGGATATATTAAGGTGACGCAACCAATAGTCGTGCAGTCTACTTCAGAAAAGCAGGAGTTAAAGATTCAAAAGACTAGTACGGGGACCAGTTGGGGAGCTGTTTATGCGCAATTCTTCCAACCTTCTAGTGAGGTTTCAGATGCTACGTCTGGTTTGAAAATTAAACGAGAAATATTAGTTGATAGCACTCAGACAAAGAATATTAATAGTCTGAAAGTGGGAGACAAGGTACGTATTCGTTTGACGATCATTGCTGATCGTGATTATGACTTTGTGCAGGTTGTTGATAGACGCGCAGCTTGTTTGGAACCTGTTAATCAATTAAGTGGTTATTATGGGGGATATTATATCGCGCCGAAAGACTATACAACCGCATATTATTTCGACGTGATGGCTAAAGGTAAACATGTAATTGAAACGGAATATTACATTGACCGTGCTGGCCTATATCATACAGGAACAAGTACTGCTCAATGTGCTTATGCACCAGAATATAATGGTCGTACAGGGGCAATAGTTGTGAAAGTTGAAGAGTAGATAAGTTGATGAGTGGGAAAGTGAATGGAGGAGATGGGTTATTAGATATTGCCGACCAGAAAGTATTACTTTAATTCGCTTTCATCCCTTTATCCTTTCTCCCACTTATATAGACAAACTTCTTTTAAAAAGATGCTTCAAATAGAAATAGATAACGGCAGTGGATTTTGTTTTGGTGTGACCACTGCCATCAAGAAAGCTGAAGAAGAATTGGCTAAAGGTACTAAACTTTATTGCTTAGGTGATATAGTACATAATAGTATGGAGGTAGAACGGCTTACTAAAAAAGGGCTTATTACTATCAATCATGATCAATTACGTGAATTACATGATGTCAAAGTCTTGCTTCGTGCACATGGTGAACCCCCCGAAACATACGAGCTTGCTAAGCGAAATAATATCGAGATTATAGATGCAACATGTCCTGTTGTACTTGCTCTTCAACGCCGTATCAAATCACAGTATGAGAAAGGACATCAGGTTGCTGATATCTCTTTGGAAAATAAGGGTGAGCCTGTTGTTGTGCTTCCCACAAGAAGTCAAACCGAAAATAAATGTGACGAAATCTGTAGTTCATCTCCTGTTTCAACTCCTCTCTCCCCTCGGGAAGAGACAAAGAGTACAGGATCTATCGTCATCTTTGGTAAAAATGGCCATGCAGAAGTCCTTGGACTAGTTGGGCAGACTCATAGTCATGCCATTGTGATTGAGAAGTTTGAGGATGTAAAGGCGTTAGACTTTGAGCACGATATCTACCTTTATTCTCAAACGACAAAGAGCTTGGACGAGTTTCATAAGATAATTGATTATATACAAAGTCATATCTCATCAACAGCAAAGTTCCAAAGCTTCGATACTATCTGCCGGCAAGTTGCTAACCGCATGCCTAATATTTCATTATTTGCAGCTCGACACGATTTGATTCTCTTTGTGGCAGGACGTAAGAGTTCGAATGGTAAGGTTCTATTCCATGAGTGTTTGAGTGTAAATCCTAACTCTTATCAGGTAGAGAGTGCTGATGAAATAGATATGAAGTGGTTTGATGGTGTGCAAACTGTTGGTATTTGTGGTGCAACAAGTACTCCGAAATGGTTGATGGAAGAATGTCGTGATGAGATACTTCGTCATACGAAATAAGCTCTTTAAGTTTGTCTTTTAAATAGCCTTAAAGGCAAGACCGATATGAAAAACAGACGTTTTAAAAAGTAAATGTTAGCTTTTAAAACGTCTGTTTTTTGTTGTTACTTATTGGCTTTTTAACTTGTCAACAAAACAAATCAGCCTTTCTTTCGGAAGATTTTAAGTCCCTTCAAGGGTGATGGTTGTTTTCCTCCTAGCTTCCTGTATAATTTCCATCCTAAGATAGCACCATCTAATACTCCTGCTCCAGTTGTGATCATGCCTGAAAAGCGTTTCGTTGGAGTGCTGTTGTCTTTTGGTTTGTGTACAAGTTCATTCCATAATCCAGCAATCTTGTTGCTGTCTTTTATTATGTCGCTGCGTAATTGTGCCTTGCGTAGCCGTATGTCGTTTAATGACTTGTATCTAGTTGTCTGCTCAATCATAATCTCTATTTTGACATTAAAAGACTCCCTAAGAATCTGACTAGGGGGCGTTCTATCAGACAATGTCGTAGTAAAATGACAATAACCAATAGTAGTAAGTAGAAACCACTGACTATAAGGAAAGCCAAAGCTAGTGAACCTACCAAAGGTTGCAATGCATAAACTGCTGCGAAGGATAGGTAAATGAATGAAATAAGAAGTATGATACAGAATACTACTACCAAGGTAATCACAGTCAATAGCCGTACTACCTTTTCAATTACATCGAGCTTCACATATTCTGACTGAAGCCCGATGTAATGTTTTAGCACCTCTATAAGTTGTGCTATTGTTTCTACATTCTTATCGTTTGAGAACATCTTTATCTGTTAGATAACTTCTGATGCAGCGTCCTTGATATCCTCTACAAATTCGTCGGTTTCCTTACGGCTCAGTTTGATGTCATGCTTCTTACAGAAGTCATCAACAGCATCAGAAATTTTTGAACGTGTGTCTGTTCCTTTTTCTGGAGCAAGTAAGAGACCGAGAGCGGCGCCAGTTATACTACCACAAAGAAAAGCTCCAATGTAACCTAATGTCTTCATATCCTTTATTTCTTTTATTGTTAGTGAAAACTTAATTTTATCATTGGCAAATATAGACAAACTTTCTCAAATGAGCAATGTTATAAGCCTATTTTGTGTTAAAAGACTTACAAATCCTTTATTTAACAAACTTTAGAGGCACAATTCTTTACCTTTTGCTTCTTATTTCGTAACTTCGCACGATAAAAAGCAAAGATAATAATAGTATAACCAGATAAATAAAGGATTATGAAGAAATTTATGGTTTTGGGTGCAGCCATGTGTATAGCTATGGCATTCACAGGTTGTAAATCAAGTGAGAGTGCATATAAGAAAGCTTATGAGAAAGCAAAGTCTCAGGAGCAGACTTCTACCGATAATGACGATAGCTCTACGCAGCAGGATGCTCCTGTTGTTGCTCCTGTCGAGACACAGACACAAACTCAACCCGTAACAGAGACTCGTACTGTAGATAATTACGACAATGAGCCAGTCCGCCGTGAGAATGTCTCAGTCGTTAATGGTGCTGGCTTGAAGGCTTATAGTGTTGTTGTTGGATCTTTTGGTGTAAAGGCTAACGCAGAAGGACTACAGCAGCGTTTGAAAAATGCAGGCTATGATGCTCAAGTAGCTTACAATGCAGGTAATAACATGTACCGTGTCGTTGCTACAACTTATGATAGCAAGGCTTCTGCTGTGCAGAGTCGTAATCAGCTCCGTGCTACTTATACTGATGCATGGTTGCTCTCTAAATAAATGAGCAGAATCTTAGCAATAGATTACGGAAAGAAACGTACAGGAATAGCAGTCACTGATCCATTGTGTATTATTGCCAATGGATTAGCGACTGTTTCTACGTCTGAACTGTTTGAGTTTCTTTCTCAATATATTACTAAAGAGTCAGTTGGGCAGATCGTTATTGGTAAGCCTATTCAGCCGAATGGACAGCCCAGTGAGAACCTTGCTCGTGTAGAACAGTTTGTCAACCGTTGGCGTAAGATTCATCCAGAATTGCCGATAGATTATTATGATGAGCGTTTTACATCTGTTATAGCCCACCAAGCTATGATTACAGGTGGGGTGAAGAAAAAGACTCGTCGTGAAGATAAAGGTCTTGTTGATGAGATCTCTGCGACTATAATTCTTCAGGATTACATGAAATCAAAAGGTTTATAGGTCGGCTTAATGAGTACTTGAATTCTTTTGAAAACCTTTTGGAGTACTCAGATAAAATTTAAAGAAAAAATATGGTATTACCCGTTTATACATATGGTCAGCCTGTGCTACGTAAAGTTGCAGAGGATATTCCTACTGATTATCCAGGACTTCAAGAGCTGATACAAAATATGTTTGAAACCAATACTGCAAGTGACGGTGTTGGGTTAGCTGCACCGCAGATAGGTAAATCTATACGTGTGGTGGTGATTGATTTAGATGTGCTTTCAGATTCTTTCCCAGAATATAAGGGCTTTCGTCATGCGTTTATTAATGGTCATATCTTGGAATTTGATGATTCTGAGACAGAGACATTAGAAGAAGGTTGTTTGTCTTTACCTGGTATTCATGAGGGAGTAACTCGTGCTAAGCGTATCCATGTGAAGTATCTGGATGAGAATCTCGTAGAACATGATGAGTGGATTGATGGTTATTTAGCTCGTGTTATTCAGCATGAGTTTGATCATCTTGAAGGTCGTATGTTCATTGATCACCTCTCTGCATTCCGTAAACAGATGATTAATGGAAAGCTGAAGGCACTATTGCAGGGACGTATTCATTGTAATTATCGTGTGAAGGCTCCACGTAAGTAATACAATGTTGCGTGGTATCGTAGTATTCTTACTATGTTTGTTGACATTACCGTCGGCAGCCCAATATAATATCAAAAAGATGATGGGAGAGGGCAGGCGGACGCTTGATGAAGGATACTACGTTACTTCCATGCAAATTTTTTCGCGTGTGGTGGCTTTAAAACCGAATCTTTATGAAGCTTGGTATCTCATGGCATTGTCAAAGTATCATCTTGAGGATTATAAAGGAGCAGCTAATGATTGTCGACAAGCTTTAGTTTTACAGCCTTATATTGCTGATATCTATGAACTCTATGGGATGACTAATATCCGTTTGGAGCGATATGACAGTGCTGTTGTAGCCTATACACATGCAATAGATATTAATACTGATAATCGTGATTATTGGTTTAACCGTGCTTATTGTTTATATCAGGTAGGTGATAAGAACACTTCACTTTCTCAGTTAGATTATATTCTGAAACGTTGGCCATCCTTTGATGCTGCACAGCAACTTCGTTCAGATGTTATTGCTGGTCGGAAACCAAGACAACAGGCAAGTAATACGAAGAATCCACAGTTCTATCAGCTCCCAAGCCTACAAGATGATAATCGTAATAAGCCTACTTTGATGAGGAATCATATGCTTACTGATTTATCTAAGTAATTATGTTTCTACAGAATGTGTTTATCCTTTTACACTTACTATCCTTGTCCCTTATAACTTCCGCTTCTCCTTTTGTGTTTGTGTTAACCATCAACACCAGTAGAGTTGATGCTTAACTCCCGATGTGTTTATGTGCAACACGATAGGAACTCATAGGTCTTATTCCTTATGGTGATAAGTTTTTATTAGAAGAAGGAGAATACAAAGCATCATAAAGGGCTACACACATACATATCCTCCTTGCGAGTATCTCTCTAAAAAAATGCCTTTTCTTCCTCATTTTCATAATTAAGTAGTACCTTTGCTGCAACTTTGATTTATAAAACTAATTTGTAGTATGGTTAAAATCACTTTCCCAGACGGATCTGTACGTGAGTACGAACAGGGCGTAACTGGTTATCAAATCGCCGAGAGCATTTCGCCGGCTCTCGCCCGTGACGTTGTATCTTGCGGTGTAAATGGCGAAACAAAGCATACCTTCTGGCATACTTCTGCCCACCTCCTTGCTGAGGCGTTGCAGGAACTTTATCCTGGTATACAGTTTGGCTTCGGTCCAGCTATTGAAAATGGCTTCTTCTATGATGTAATGCTGCCAAACGGTCAGGCAATCTCTGAGAATGATTTCCCAAAGATTGAGGAGAAAATGCGTGAGCTCGCTAAGAAGAATGAGCAAGTTGTTCGTCGTGATGTTTCTAAAGCTGATGCTGTTAAGGAGTTTACTGCAGACGGACAGGAATATAAGGTTGAGCACATTGTGCAGGATCTTGAGGATGGTACTATCTCAACATATACCCAAGGTGGTTTCACCGACCTCTGTCGTGGTCCACACTTGATGTCAACTGGTGCTATTAAGGCTATCAAGATTACGAGTGTTGCTGGTGCTTTCTGGCGTGGAGATGCGAAGCGTGAGCAGATGACACGTATCTATGGTATCTCTTTCCCAAAGAAAAAGATGCTTGACGAGTATCTCGTTATGCTTGAAGAGGCTAAGAAGCGCGACCACCGCAAGATTGGAAAGGAGATGGAACTTTTCATGTTCTCTGATCGTGTAGGTAAGGGTTTGCCTATTTGGTTACCAAAGGGTACGCAGCTCCGTCTGCGTTTGCAGGAGTTATTACGTCGTCTTCTCCGTCCTTACAACTATCAGGAGGTTATCACTCCAGGTATCGGCGGTAAGAACCTTTACGTAACTTCTGGTCACTATGCTCACTATGGTAAGGATTCTTTCCAGCCAATTCACACTCCTGAGGAGGATGAAGAGTATATGCTTAAGCCAATGAACTGTCCTCATCACTGTGAGGTTTATGCTTATAAGCCACGTTCTTACAAAGATCTGCCTTTGCGTATTGCTGAGTTTGGTACGGTATTCCGCTATGAGAAGAGCGGTGAGTTGCACGGATTGACACGTGTTCGTACGTTTACACAGGATGATGCGCATATCTTTGTTCGCCCAGATCAGGTGAAAGCGGAGTTCGAAAACAATATTGACATTATTCTCAAGGTGTTCAAGACCTTTGGTTTTGATAATTACGAAGCACAGATTTCACTGCGTGATCCTAATGATAAGGAGAAGTATATTGGCTCTGATGAGGTTTGGGAGGAGAGTGAAGCTGCTATTAAGGCTGCCTGTGAGGAGAAAGGTCTCAAGGCTCGTGTAGAACTTGGTGAGGCTGCTTTCTATGGTCCTAAGCTCGATTTCATGGTAAAGGATGCTATTGGTCGTCGTTGGCAGCTGGGAACTATCCAGGTTGATTATAACCTTCCGAACCGTTTCAAGCTTGAATATACGGCTGAGGATAATACGAAGAAGACGCCTGTGATGATTCACCGTGCGCCATTTGGCTCTCTCGAACGCTTCACAGCTGTACTCATTGAGCACACAGCGGGTCACTTCCCACTCTGGTTGACGCCTGATCAGGTGGCAATCCTTCCAATTTCAGAGAAGTATAATGACTATGCTCGCAAGGTAAAGGCTTACTTCGATGCGCATGAAGTCCGTTCAATCATGGATGATCGTAATGAGAAGATTGGTCGTAAGATTCGTGATAATGAGCTGAAGCGTGTTCCTTACATGGTGATTGTTGGTGAGAAAGAGGCTGCCGAAGGTCTTGTTTCTATGCGCCAGCAGGGTGGTGGCGAGCAGGCTACCATGACGATGGAGGAGTTTGCTAAGCGCATTAACGATGAAGTGGCTGACCAGCTGAAGACATTGGATTAATTAAAAGTTGATAGTTTTCCCTTCTGCGGTTGACAATGGAGGGTTTGGAATAAGTAAGGAGGATATGCTTAAGACGGCATATCCTTCTTTTTTTGTGGTGTAGAATTTGATGTTTTCGCCTGAAAGTTATTTACATCTTGTTTTCTCATTATAGCTTTTTCCTGCCGTTCTCTATACTTTAAAATGGGTTAGATATGAGCTTTTTGGGAAAAAGTATATACCTTTTGGGAAAAAAGTATATACTTTTCAGTCAAAACGATGGTACTTTTTACTGAAAACGATAGTACTTTTCAGTCAAAACGATAGTACTTTTTGGGCAAAACGATAGTACTTTTTACTGAAAACGATAGTACTTTTTGCCTAAAACGATAGTACTTTTTGTTGAACACGTGGGTAGTTTTTGATAACATACTGTGTATTAGTGAGTTATGAAATATGGAGAAAAGTTGCTTATATTTCCCATATTTGAAGCTAACTGTCCGTATCTATGATAGGAACGCAGAAATGGGTATCGAAAATAACAATATTCCTTTACATGGGATAGACTGATGTTTATTCTTGAGAAGGAATAGGAAAAGCGATGGAAAGAGCTTTGTTCCACTTGTATATCCTTTCTTTTCTGCTATTTTCTTGTAAGCAATCATTATAAATCGTATCTTTGCGGATATTAAACCTAACACCAATTTAAATGAAACAGAACCTTAGAAATGCAGTGATCGCTGCAGGTATTGCCTGCACTGCACTTACAGTACAGGCGCAGACGTCGAAGGGACGGACTGCACAGATTGTTAGTAACTCGCTTATGAAACAGAGTACATTACCTTTTAATGCTCCTGATTTCAGTAGAATCAAGGAGAATGATTACCTTCCTGCTATTCGTGCTGCTATAGCCGAACAAAGGGCAGAGATAAAGAAGATTACAGATAATAAGCAGAAGCCTACCTTCGTCAATACGATTCTTGCTTACGAACGGAGTGGGAAGAACCTGGAACGTATATCAAATATCTATTATGCTCTGGTGTCTGCTGATAAGACGCCAGCGATAGAGAAGGCTCAAGGGGAGATTGTTCCGCTGATGACCGACTTTGAGAATGAGATAAAATTCAATCAGAAGTTCTTCCAGCGTGTGAAATACGTCTACGATCATGAGTATACAAAACTCACGGGCGAAGATAAAAAACTGTTGGAAGTGGTTTACAAGAGCTTCACTCATGCCGGTGCATTGCTTCCAAAAGAGAAGATGGCTCGTATGCAGGAGATCAATAAGGAGTTGGCTAAGCTTCAACAGGAGTTCGGTGATATGCTTCCTAAGGCAGGAAACGAGGCTACAGTATGGGTCAATGACGTAAAAGAACTATCTGGACTGAGCGAGGCAGGTATTGCACAATGCAAGAAAGACGCCGAGAGCCGCGGTGGTAAAGCGCCTTATTGTATCGTAATTACCAATACAACTCAGCAGCCTATCCTTGCAAGTCTTGACAACCGACAGTTGCGCGAGCGTGTTTATAATGCTTCAATCCATCGTACGGATGGCACTGGCGCATACAATACCTTCCCAATCATTGTGAAGATAGCCCGATTGCGCGCAGAGAAGGCGCAGCTGATGGGTAAAAAGAACTACGCTTCTTACTCTCTTGAGAATACAATGGCAAAGAACACAGATAATGTTTATGCCTTCCTTCGCCAGCTTATTGCTGCTTATAAACCCAAGGCTGAAGCACAAACAAAGTCAATCGAAGAATATGCACGGAAGACAGAAGGCAACGACTTCCATCTCCAGCCTTACGATCGCTTCTATTATTCGGCAAAGATGAAGAAGGATCAGTACAGTTTCTCGGACGATGAAGTAAAACCTTACTTCAATCTTGACTCTGTTCTTGTGAACGGTATCTTCTATGCTGCCCATCGTGTCTATGGATTGAACTTCCGCGAGCGCAAGGATATCCCAACCTATAACAAGGATATGAAGGTGTTTGACGTGCTCGATGCTGATGGAAAGCAGTTAGCCCTCTTCTATTGTGATTACTTCCGTCGCCCGACAAAGCGCGGTGGTGCTTGGATGAGTGCCTTCCTCAAGCAGAGTTTGGACAGAAATCAAAAGCCATTAATATACAATGTCTGTAACTTCGCAAAAGCTCCAGAGGGTCAACCTACGCTTCTGACATGGGACGAAACACAAACAATGTTCCATGAGTTCGGACACGCTCTGCATGGTATGCTCTCTCATTGTAAGTATAATACGTTGAGCGGTACGGCAGTATCTCGTGATTTCGTTGAGATGCCATCACAGTTCAATGAGTCGTTTGCCAGTATTCCGGAAGTATTCAATCACTATGCACGCCATTATAAAACCAATGAACCAATGCCTGATGCCTTGCGGGAGAAGATGCTCGGATCATTGAATTTCCTTTCAGCTTATGCATTGGGTGAGAACCTTGCTGCAACATGCCTTGATATGGCTTGGCATTGCCTTTCATCTTCAGAAGTCCCAACTGCTGAACAAGCTTCTGCTTTTGAAAAGAAGGTTTTATCAGAGATAGGACTCCTCGATTCACAGATTCCTCCTCGTTATTCAACCTCTTACTTCAATCATATCTGGGGTGGTGGATATGCTGCCGGATATTATAGTTATCTTTGGAGTGAAGTACTTGCTGTGAATATTGCTGACTATTTTGAAACTCATGGTGCACTGACACGTAAAGTGGGTGATGACTTCCGCCAAAAGATTCTCTGATACAAAGGGATTGCTGAAGGCAAGGGGGATGTAAAAAAAAGCCTCACCCCCCTTACCCCCTCTCCTGCAGAGAGGGGGAGTGATTACCGTCACTTGCCAAGAGAATACAGCAATGAAAAGTAAAACACAATCTAAAGAACACATCACACCCCTCTACGGGGGAGGGATAAGGGGGAGAGGTCGGTTTTTCTTTTTCTTTCTTCTCTCTCTTCTAATCCTCAACTTTAGCATAAAGGGCTATTGGAAAATAAAATCCTATTCATTCCAAAGCCATTTCAAAGATGTATGGGAAATCTGTCACGAAAAGGGGTATAACGAAGATTATTGCATCCTCGTAGACTTCTCACGCCCATCGGGTGAGGACCGAATGGCTATCATCGACCTGAAGACTTCATCCGTGCTTGACACTGGTCCTTGCGCACACGGTAGAGGAAAGGGAAACAGTGCATGGAAACCTGTTTTCTCAAATAAGGAGGGGAGCAGGTGTTCAAGTCTCGGATATTTCAAGATTGCTGAGAAAGGCTATTCCACTACTGTCGGGTTGCGTTTTGTTCTTGATGGGTTGGATGTATCAAACAGCAATGCAAGACGAAGAAACATCCTCATTCATAGTTCCCGATACGTGGGCATAATGCACCATCTCACATCTTATCTCCCACTCTCCGATGCTTCGTGGGGATGCTTCACTACAAGCCCTGCCATGCTAAAGAAAATCGAAGCCCTTTGTGACAAGAGCAAGAAGCCTATCCTGCTTTATGCATATAAATAATCTTGATGAACAAAAAGATTATAATGGAACTGAACCTGAAAAGAACCCTGACTTGTATAATCCTGACTGTGCTCACCACTCTCAGCACACATGCGCAGACCTTATGCGTCATTGACGGCACTCCCCTTTCCCGACTCCCTCCTGCACGTCACCATCGACGAGATGCGGTCGGATTCGGCTAAAGAGATTGTGGCAAAGAGACTGGGCCTTATTCCACCTCAAGCCATTGAATCCATACAGATATTGCCAGCTGAAGAGCTGATAAGGCAAGGTAAGAACATCACGTTCTGTAAGAAGCCCAAAGATATCATCATCATACGAACTAACTCCCTTGCAGAGCTCCAATGGGTAATAAACGGAAAACTAAAGAAACCACGAAAGAAGCTTACTATCATTGATTACAAACTCTCACCCCAGCGTATAATGGCGGCATTGCCAAAGGATATTAATTCTTCGGACATTGTCTCTGTTGACATCCTCACTTATACAAACGATCCACGGTTGGAGAGACATCCGACAATCGTGATTAAGACAAAACGCACTGCCCCTTTTAATACAAAGGTCACTGATTCTTCCAAGAAAACAAAAGAGCACTAACCCCAAAAAGCAATGGAAGGGAAGTAGTCAGATTCCACAAAGATAAGACATAAAACAGTATCTAAAAAATGATTAGACAGACACCATACGGCAAAGATAACGAGCCTAAGAATAAGAGCGAACACTCAGCAAATAGGGCTCTCCCCCTTTCGGGGGAGCCGGAGGGGGCTGTAAGGGTCGCCTATATTTCCCACTCTCTTTCCCTTTCTCATAAGAGTGTTTTGGCAGTCCTCACCTTACTCGATGAGGGCTGTACGATTCCTTTCATCTCTCGTTATCGTAAGGAGCGAACGGGGAACCTTGACGAGGTGCAAATAACCAATATCAGCGAACTCAATGATCGTTTGAAGGAACTCGGCAAACGCAAGGAAACCATCCTCAAGACCATCCGTGAGCAAGAGAAACTGACACCTGAATTAGAAGCAAAGATTCTCGCTTGTATGGATTCCACAGAGCTGGAAGACATCTACCTGCCTTATAAGCCCAAACGCCGTACACGTGCGCAGATTGCTCGTGAACAGGGATTGGAGCCGTTAGCGTTGGCAATAATGAAAGGGGCCTCCCCCAACCTCCCCGAAAGGGGAGGAGTGCCTATGCGCACACGAGAGGATAAGGGCGCTTTAAATCTTCCCCAACATCTCAGCAAAGTATCTGCAAGTCTGTCTCCTCCCCCTTCGGGGAGGTCGGGTGGGGCTTTAGAGGCTTCCCTCCGCGACATCCTTACCGAACTTGAAAAGCCAGGTCGTGACCCACGCGGAGAGGTTGAAGTCTTTGAATTCGACAAGAATATCCATACCCTCAACGACCTTATCGTAGGAATGGAACTCCCTGGTATCGTGACGAACATCACTAACTTCGGAGTCTTCGTTGACATCGGTGTCCATCAAGACGGACTCGTCCATATTTCACAGCTCTCCGACCGCTTCGTCACCGACCCCACACAAGTCATCCGCCTCCATCAGCACGTCCGTGTCCGTGTCGTCGAAGTCGATATGCACCGCAAACGTATCGGGTTGAGTATGAAGAATATCAAACAATAAAATATATGAATCAGACAAAGAAAATCCTTGCCTACTTAGGTTGTATCGCGTTTACCGTCTTGGGCGTATGGCTCCTTACCGTAGAAGACCCCACCAC
>QWCC01000453.1_pt1 | contig 13702 bp, 7 predicted proteins | sample 1972491 | NCBI WGS metagenome assembly QWCC01 (sample SAMN09866718, study PRJNA288562) | Human oral metagenome isolate term5_saliva, whole genome shotgun sequencing... | isolation source: mouth | host: Homo sapiens | place: USA: California
CTCCAACGACCACATCTGGTGGCAGTATGGTGCCTTCGCTGACAACTCCGCTCTCACCACCAGCACCGACAAGGGCGCACAGGGCTACACCGTAGCGGGGCGTCTTGTCTGGCGCCCCGTGCTGGCCGAGGGAGCTGGCTTCCACATCGGCTTCAGCGGGATGCACGTGAAGTCCGAGTCCGACCTCAAGGGCGGCTCGCACATCGCCTACGCGAAGAAGTACCTCACGGCCGTCGACAAGCGCAACGCTATGTCGCTCGACCTGACGGATGCCCGCTGGGAGAATAAGTTCACGGCGGAGTTCCAGGGGATCTTCCACAACGTCCAGGTCAGCAGCCAGTACTACTGGTCGCACGTGAACCGCGTCGGGGGCAATGCCTACGACACCAAGGGCTTCTACGTCTCTGCCCGTGGGATGATCATCAACCCCGTAGACTATAAGTACAACTACGTCACCTCGGGGGTCGACTCTCCTAACTCTGGCAACCTCGAGCTCATGCTCGGCTACGGCTTCCTCGACCTGACGGACAACAATGCGCTGACGAACTCAAACATCGCAGGTATGGCAGGTGCAGGTAAGATGACCGACTACAGCGCCGGACTCTCCTACTACTGGAATAAGTACGTCGCACTGCGTCTGAACTACCACCACATGCAGGTCAAGCAGTGGGACCAGACCGATACGAAGAAGGTCAACGCGCTGCAGCTCCGCGTGCAGTATATGTTCTAAGTGCGTAGCTGACCACACACGATACCGCAGCGGGGCGGGGCAACGACTCAGTTGCTCCGCCCCGCTCTCTTTCTCTCCCATAGGAGTATAGCCCCCATCTACAGGGCTTCACGCCAAGCTCTCATCGCCTATGGAGTACGTATTGGCGTGACGACGATTCTGCGACCTATATTGGTCGGCGGGCTGACCTATATTGGTCGCGACGACGACCTATATAGGTCGCAGCATCATTCTATATAGGTCAGCCCGCCGACCAATATAGGTTCACACCACCCTTCCCCACGGAGGCTCGGTCCTCACGAATGAACTATCTTTGTATAGATATACTTATGCTTAAGCATAGTTTACTCACGAATAGATTTGATTTAACTCTCAATGGGAAGTATCCTCGTCATAGTCATCGCTCTCGCCGTCCTCGGCGCCATCGCTGCTCTCGCAGCCACCATACAGTCGTACCTCAAGGCCCGACGCATCGCCCGTGGCGAGGTCATCGAGCCTGAGCCTCAGGAGCTACCCCACGGAGAGGGCTGCTGCGGCAACCACCTGACCTGCGAGACCGACAGTCTGCTGGCTGCCGTCAGCAAGCGTATCGAGTACTTTGACGACGAGGAGCTGGACCGCTTCAAGGGTCGCAGTGCCAGCGCCTACAAGGAGAGCGAAGTCGAGGAGTTCCGTGACGTCCTCCTCACGCTCGATGCCGACGAAGTACCCGCCTGGGTGCGTAGCCTCCAGCTGCGTGGCGTTGAGTTCCCCGAGACGCTCCGCCCCGAGCTCTACCTCATCGTCGGGGAAAACCGCGACTACCACGCCATCGTCGGCCGTCACGAGCCCAGCCCCGCAGCCTAAGTCCCCAGCGCACCGACCTCGACACCATGCCGAGTATCTTCGCCTATCAGTTCTTCCAAAACGCCCTTGCAGCGTCCCTCCTTACCGCCATCGTCTGCGGTATTGTAGGGGCATATATCGTCGTGCGACGCATCGTCTTCGTCAGTGGCGGTATCACGCACGCCTCCTTCGGTGGGATAGGACTCGGCATCTACCTCGGCATCAATCCCATCCTCTCTGCTGCGGGTGCAGCCATCCTCGCCGCCTTCTCTATCGGCAAGCTCAGCCGTACCGAAGGTATCCGTGAGGACTCTGCCATCGCCAGCATCTGGGCACTCGGCATGGCCCTCGGCGTGCTCTTCATGACGCTCACCCCCGGCTACGCCACCAGCCTCCCCGCCTATCTCTTCGGCAATATCCTGCTGGTCACGGAGGGCGACCTCATCGCGCTCGCCCTCCTTGCCATCCTCTTGATAGCACTCTTCAGCGTAGGCTACCGACAGATACTCTATACCGCCTTCGACCGTGACTTCGCCCGTGTACGCGGTATGAATGTCGGGCTGTGGGAGCGTGGACTACTCATCCTCGTCGCCGTGAGCCTCGTGCTGACGATCCGCTCGGTGGGTATCATGCTCCTCCTCTCCCTCCTGACCCTGCCCCAGACGACTATCGGACTCTTCACGGCGGACTTCCGCAAGATCATCTGCGGCTCCATCGTCCTCTGCCTCATCGCCAACGTGGGCGGCCTGCTCCTAAGCTATTACCTCATCAGCGTCCCCTCGGGTGTGCTGATCATCCTCCTGCTCTTCCTCTTCCTTGCCCTCGGCAAATGTCTCAGCGCCATCACACGACGCAGGGCCCAGCATGCCCGAGGCTAAGCCCCCGCGCACTCGGCTCCCTTCTCCTTCTCCTTGCGCTCCTCGGGGCATGCTCCCGACGCGTGAATACCGCGAGCTCCCGCACGTGGCAGGCCTTCGTCACGCGCTACAACGTCCTCTGCAATGCTCGCGAGGCGTACCAGACTACCTACCAGACCGCACTCGATGGCACGACCGACGACTACACGCTCCGTCTGCCGATCGATCCCGTACTCGCTCGCGCCACGACACCAGGCACCGCTCCTCGCTTCTCCCGCACCATAGAGAAGGCCACGAAGGCCATCGAAGAGCATAGTATCTCCCGCAAGCCCGCTCGCCCTGCCCACTGGAGGCAAGACCCTCGTGCCGTGCGTATGCAGGAGAAGACCGAGTACAATCCCGCCCTCGCCGAGGCGTGGCTCCTCATCGCCCGCAGTCAGCTCTATGGCGGCGACCTCTCCGCAGCACACACCACCCTCACCGACATCCTCCGACGCTACGCCACCGAGCCCGAGGTCGGCGACGTCGCCCGCCTCTACCTCTGCCGTCTCTACACCCTGCGTGGCGAGCTCTTCGATGCCGAGGAGGAGCTGCAGCACGCCACCCGTCGTGAGGGAGAAATCCTCCGCCAAGCGCCCCTACTCTACCATACTGCAGCGGCCGAACTTGCCCTTGCCCGTGGAGAAGACTCCACCGCCCTCACACACCTCACCATCCTTGCTCGCTCGGAGAAGACTGCCCTACAGCGTGCCCGCCTCTCCTTCCTCATCGGACAGATCCTCGAAGCTCAGGGCGCACGCGAGGCAGCAAAGGCAGCTTTTGCCCGTGCTGAGCGCACAAGCCCCCAGCCAGCCCTTGAGCTCGCTGCCCAGCTCCGCACGCTTGCCCTCACCACCGAGAGCGGGACGGGCATCCATCACCTGCAGCGTCTGGCACGTCTACGCCGCTACGCCCCCCACCGCTCCGCCATCTACCTCGCTCTGGCCGAAGCGCTCCTTGCCTCCGACCAGCGCGAAGCCGCCCGCACCGCCCTTCGTCAGAGCATCGACTCGGCACAGACCTTGCGCGGCGCAGCTGCCGAAGCCTACACCCGCTTAGGCCTGCTGGAGCTCGAAGATCAGTGCTACGTAGAGGCTGCCGAAGCCCTCGAGAAGGCCTTCCCCTTCCTCCAGCGCCAGCACCCCCACTACGCTACGGTGGAGCGACTCCTACCCGGACTTCGCCTCCTCGCCCCTCACGCACGCACCGCCCATCGTGCCGACAGCCTCCTTCGCCTTGCCGCCCTCCCCACCGACCAGCTGGAGCGCCACATCGATAGCCTCATCGCTCGTGCCGAAGCCACGGGGGAGAAGGTACACGATCTCGGTGATGCCGTTCGCTCGCCCTTCGACGAACCGACCACGACCCCACGAAGCACCTCCGCGGGCTTCTACTTCGACGACCCTCAGCAGATCGCTCTCGGCCGTATCGCCTTCCGCCAACGCTGGGGGAGTCGTCCACTCACCGACGACTGGAACCGCAGTCTGCGCGCCCTCGATGCCACGCCCGTAGCCCCAACCACTACCGATGAGGCAGGCGCCTCCGATGCCACTTCACCCAATAGAGGCCGAAGCCGTGAGGCCTACCTCCGTGCCCTTCCCCTCACCCCCAAGGCACGCGAAGCGCTGACGGACACCCTCGCCAGCGCCCTCTTCCGTATGGCATCCGTCCTCGACGATCCGCTCCAGCGCCTTGATGAGGTGGGCGCCCTCTACACGCGCCTCCTCAGGGACTTCCCCCACTTCGCCGAGCGAGAAGAGGTCGCCTACCGCCAAATCCTCCTCGCCCTCCGACAGGGGCGTGATGCCGAGGCTGAAGGCTTACGCAGGGAATACCTACGCCTCTTCCCCAACTCTCCCCGCGCGAAGCTCCTCCATTCGCCCGAGCTCAGACACTCCCTCCAAAGGCTTGCCAGCCGCTCCACCGAGCTGTATGATGCCGCCTACAAGGCCTACCGCACGGGCGATGTCAGCCGCACTCGCGAGTACCTCACCGAGCTGGATACCCTCCCCTACCACGACGAAGACCTGCGCCCGAAGGCACTCCTCCTCACCGCCCTCACCGAGGCGCAGGCAGGACAAGAGGCTCAGCTACGCAAGCGCCTGGAGGACTTCGTCCAGCGCTATCCCGAGACCCCGCTGATGCCCTACGCTTTGAGCCTGCTCGCCGCCCTACGCACGGGGCGTACCCTCACCACTCCGCCCCTCCTCACTCGCCCCGTGACGGGTAGCACCGATGGGATAAGTGAGACCGAAGAGCCTGCCACGACCTTCGCCCCAACCGCAGCAGGAGAAGTCGTCAGCCTCGTGCTCCTCTACCCCGAGGGGAGCCTACCGCGCTATGAGGTGTACTTTGCGCTGATGAGCTTCGCCTATTCGCACTTCACGCAGTGGACGCTCCAGGTCAGCCCGCTCCCCACGGAGACGGGGCTCAAGGGCTACCTCATCGAAGGCTTCCCCACAGCGAGCGATCTCAAGACCTTCCGTGAGCGCGCAACCTCTGCGACGGGGCTCCTTCCCGCCCTCCCCGAAGGCTCGCTCCTCCTTCCCCTCAGCGCCGCCAACCTCCCCCTCCTCACCCGCGAGACCCTCGCCGACTACCGCGCCTTCCTCGGCGAATAATCCCCACCTTTTCCCCACACCTTTTCCCCGCTCCCCTCACGGTGCGAGGTGGAAGGCCTGCACCCCCCAAAAATCAACCAGTACTGGTCACTCGTCTGACCAGTACTACTTCGCGCGGTGACCAGTACTGCTTCCTATGGGTGACCAGTACTGGTTCGATCGCTGACCAGTACTGGTCGCAATCCCCCTCCTCCACGCCTCCTCCCACCTCCCTCTACCATAAGCACTTACAGACCCTCCACTTTTCGCCTCCCGACCGCCCTTCCTTCCCCCTCCTCCGCCCCGCAAGCGAAGAAGCTTTAACTATATCCGGAAAGCTGATAATTCGCTAATTTTACCCCACATAATACCCCTCATCACCCGCCCCTCCAGCGGATAAATCCCATGCCTATGGAATCAAAGTCTACGCCCTCAACAAAAAAAACAGACTGGCTATTTGCCTACATACAAAGACAATGGGTTCTGTTAAGCTTGCTTATACTCTATGCCTTATTTCACTCATTTTTTGAAAGGAAAGTCACTCCATTCCTAGAATTTTTTGATGCGAGTGGATACAGCTTTACCCTTTGTATTATCATCATATTGATCGCTTTCAGATATTGCACAGTTCTTATAGAACGTAGGTATATCGTAAGTGAAAGTGCCCTCTCTTATACTCTGGTTATACTTCTAGGCTGGGGATATTATCGGTTTAAGGGAATTCCAAATTATGAGGCGGCAAAAACCCCAATACCTCCTTTTTACTACATAGACTTTCTGCTAGTCATCTGCATCTATGTTGCCATTGTTACAGGTGTCTCTTGGTATAAGAACAGGAGGAAAGAGCAAGTCAATTCAAATCAAGACGTGAAAGGCTTTTGTGTAGACCGGCACCATACAGATAGGAATAACGACCTGCTTGATAGACACAATGAAGTAGAGCATCTCGCTGAAAAGATATTCCAAACTGACACCTCAGAAAGTGCTTTTACTCTTGGTCTCACTGCTCCATGGGGCGCTGGGAAAACATCTTTCATTGAGGCAATGAAGAAGTATCTCTCGGAGAGCCACAACAAGGATATAATCCTAATGGACTTCAACCCTTGGATGTTTCGTAAGGCTAACAATCTCACACAAACCTTCTTTGATGAACTCAGTCGTACACTAAGTCCTTACAGCTCGGCACTAGCCTCAGGGTTTATACGATATGTCGATCACATCCTAGCCAAGGACAACAACACTTGGATACAGCTTGGTGGACACCTATTATCACAGAGCTTCAATGCCCAAAATAGAAGTGAACAGTATGAAATACTAAGCCATGAGATTACTCGCCTAAGACGAAAAATCGTCATCTTTATTGATGATGTAGACCGCCTTGAAAGCGAAGAGATAATTGAACTCTTTAGCTTAGTGCGTAATACGTCCTCATTCCCTCACATAAGCTACATTCTAGTCTATGATAAAGAATATGTTTCCTCTCAGCTTCAGAATAAGTTTCACAAACAGACATACCACTACATGGAGAAGATTTTGCAAGAGGAGTATCCTTTAGCCAAGATCACTCCAGAGCAATTAGATAAGGCCTTCACAGATGAACTAAAAAAACTTGGAGCCAATTATACAGACCTGGCAAAAGAGGTCACATCTGCAATCAATCTTGGAGATCACCTCCCTACAATCCGGTCAATCAAACGCATTTGCAACACTCTTTCCTCGCGTCGCAGGGAGCTTGATCCCAATGTTAATCTTTTTGATTGGTTTATTCTAGAATTGATACGCATTCAATATCCTCGCGTCTTTGATCTACTAAGGGGGAATCACGAGCGAGCATTTGCGAGACATGGAGATCAGTATGTAATGTGCACCGGAAAAGAGAACACAACTCTGAATCAGCAACCTCTATCAAGTCATCCAAGATACGGAGGGATAATATATTTTGACACGTATCTATCCAAATACAGGGAAGATCTACAGATTGAGTGTACGGGACTCGTACTCGAGCTTATGATCGAGTTATGGGGACCAATGAGAAAAGTAGCTCCTAAACAAATTAATCATAAAGATTACATAGGAATATACTTTTACGGGACCCTACGTGCAAGTGAAATTGATGAAAACGAATTCCGTGATCACATACTACTTCCCTTTGAAGAGCTCAAGTCCTATATTCAAGAGAAGTTTAAAAATGGTCAGTGCAAAGATCTTTCTCGTAAGATCAAGCGAGAGGAAGTTGATAGCCAAGAGAAGGCTGAAAAGGTACTCCTAGTAGCCCTCTATATAGGTTCTCACAAAATAACATTTACCAAACTCGAAATCAGCAGCTTGATTCGAAAGCTTAGGGAACAGATGAATAAGACGGAACAACTAGGCATGAAACTAAAAGAGATATTTCATCGTGATGACATTCTAGTAGGAGTACTTCTCTATCTTAGTATGCTCACAATGAATGTAACAACAGAGGACGATTCATTCCCAATTCCATTTGATTATAGGGAGCTTATAGCTATCAAAGAGAATTTATTTTTGAAATATGTAGCCAACAAACAGACGTCTAACCCAATCTCCTGCTACCTCCTTTGGAGAGAGTGTCGCTCCTACTATTACGTCGATTGTGAAGATGAGTTCGGGGAGTCATACACCGAATATTACCCCACGACACAACATAAGCAAATGGATAAAGCAATGAGGACTATTATAGAGAAACATATAGAAGATTTAATACCCTACTTTATTCAACGTCTAGAATCGGGATACAAACTCATTCTCCCAGATCCCATTTGGGATCTCAATAAGAAAGATACAAATTCATTAACCAAATACTTTCCCGACTTCATCTCTGAGCTGGATGGTAGCTCTTCACTTGTTATCAAGGAGTTTCAAGACTTTCTCAAATCATGGCTTAAAAGGAAAGAGGAGATGGCTCAGGAGCCCCTTGAAGTTGAGGACGAGCCTCCCTACATATATTTCAAATTTCGGTATATCCAGCCTGCATATACCTCCTCTTTCCTAAAAGTAACGGACTACAGATAGTCAATACGTTTTGTGCCCCCACGATTACACAATCAAAGAAGCTAGGAATAGTAGGGAAGTTTGGCTAACTTTGCTACAACACCTCTCTTACTAAGGACCGAATCGATTATGCCCGAATTCATCTCCCTCCTTCCAGTATGGCAGCTGTGGCTCGTCGCCGCACTCATACTCTTCGCCCTTGAGGTCATCACGCCAGGCTTCATCTTGGCCTGCTTTGGTGTGGGGGCCCTTCTGGCTATTATCCCAGCGCTCTTCGGCGGAAGCTGGCTCATCCAAGCGATCTTCTTCGGCGTCGGTAGCCTCCTTGCCCTGTGGCTTCTGAAGCCCTTGATGGCACGCTGGTTCGCTGCCCGCGACACCAAGACGGGTATGGATGCCCTCATCGGCCGCAAGGCCTTCGTGAGCGAAGCCATCAAGGTAGGTGATGGTGGTGGCCGCATCGCTGTCGACGGCGATAGCTGGCGCGCTATCTCCTCCGTCGCCCACGACCTCCCCGCAGGGAGCGAAGTCCGTATCACTGGCTATACCAGCCTCGTCCTTCAGGTCGAGCCTATTCAATAAATCACCTTCATTCTCTCCTCTACCATGCCTATTGAGTTCATTATCCCCATCGTCATCGGTGTCCTGGCTATCGTCACCATCTACCAGGGGCTGTGCATCGTCCAGCAGTCTCAGACGGTCATCATCGAGCGACTCGGTCGCTACTACCGCACGCTGTCCTCTGGGGTGAACATCATCATCCCCTTCATCGACCGTCCACGTCCCATGCGCTGGCGCTACACGCTGCCAGGAGCCAACGGGCAGACCCTCGTGCGCTTCACCGAGATCACGAATATCGACCTGCGTGAGACCGTCTATGACTTCCCCCGCCAGAGCGTCATCACGAAGGATAACGTCGTCACCGAGATCAACGCGATCCTCTACTTCCAGATCGTAGACCCCATGCGTGCGATGTACGAGATCCAGAACCTCCCCGACGCTATCGAGAAGCTCACCCAGACGAGCCTGCGTAACATCATCGGGGAAATGGACCTGGATGAGACGCTCACCAGCCGTGACACGATCAACAACAAGCTCCGCATCATCCTCGACGAGGCTACGAACAAGTGGGGTGTGAAGGTCAACCGCGTCGAGCTGCAGGATATCAATCCTCCTCGCGACATCCGTGACGCTATGGAGAAGCAGATGCGTGCTGAGCGCGACAAGCGTGCGCAGATCCTCAATGCCGAAGGGCAGAAGGAAGCCACGATCCGCGAGTCCGAAGGGCGCATGCAGCAGGCGATCAACCACGCAGAAGGGGAACGCCAAGCTCAGGTGCTCCACGCTAAGGCCGAGGCCGAAGCCAAGCTCCTCACCGCCGAAGCCGAAGCTCAGGCCATCCGCAAGATTGCTCAGGCTGTCGAAGGCTCAGGCGCCAACCCCGCCCAGTACCTCATCGCTGTCCGCTACCTCGAGACCCTCAAGGAGATGACCTCTGGGCAGAACAACAAGACCGTCTACCTCCCCTACGAAGCCTCCGGCGTACTCTCCTCGCTCGGCGGTATCAAGGAGCTCCTCAAGTAACTCTCTCAGACGTCCATCGGGGGATAATAGACCTCGAAGACACTACGTTATATCTATGCCCTGGGGTACGCCCCAGCGTGGTGCTACCCCAGGGCATCCATTATTCATTCATTATCCCAAACTGCTTATGCAACAAGCCTACCCCCGTACTGACAAAGAAAAACTCAATCTTATTGCCCGTACAGTCTTCGAGCGCACACAGCCTCGGCACCAAGAGACGCTTCGTCAGCTGCGCCTCTTAGCTGCGCTCTTCTAAACCACCTCCCTTCCCTCACCCCCCCCCTTTCACTCCAGACCCATGAGCAAGAAGCAGGCGATCATATCGCCTTCGCTCCTCTCGGCGAACTTCCTTCGCCTGGAGGAGGACGTGCGCCTCATCAACCAGAGCGAGGCCGACTGGCTCCACATCGACGTCATGGATGGCGTCTTCGTGCCCAATATTTCCTTCGGGTTCCCCATCCTTGAGGCCATCCGCCCCATCATCGAGAAGCCACTGGATGTGCATCTGATGATCGTAGAGCCGATGAAGTTCGTCCGCGAGCTGGCAGCTCTGAAGGTCGACACGATGAACGTCCACTACGAAGTCAGCCCGCACCTGCACCGCTCCATCGGCGCGATCAAGGACGCAGGGATGAAGGCCGCAGTGACCCTCAATCCTCACGTACCTGTAGAGCTCCTCGTCGACGTGCTTGCTGACCTCGATATGGTCCTCCTGATGAGCGTCAACCCCGGCTTCGGCGGTCAGAAGTTCATCCCTCAGACGATCGACAAGGTCCAGCGCCTGCGTCGTATAATCGATGAGCGCGGACTCTCTACCCTCATCGAAGTCGACGGCGGAGTGAACGCCTCGACGGGTGCCGCCCTCGTAGAGGCTGGCGCCGACGTCCTCGTGGCAGGGAGCTACGTCTTCTCGCATGAAGACCCCAAGGCCGCTATCCGTAGCCTCAAGGCACTCTCTCGTCCATAGGCTTCGTCTAAGCTACGAGCGGGGACTCGTCGCCTCGGTGGTCACGGCTGTGAGCCGTAGCTACACCACCCTTGCCCTCGGTATCCTCCTCCTCGGCTATCTCTCCACAGAGCTCCTCCCCCATAGAGCGCTGAGCCTCGGCTTGGCCCTCTGTGGGGGAGGAGCTTTCCTTTATGGGGCGCTCGTCTCCTTCGCCGAAGGCACACGTCTCAGCCACTATGTCGCGCAAGTAGGGCGTACCCGCGCGCTCCGTCTCGGGCTCACACTCCTACTGCTTCTCATAGCACGCCTCTACTACACCCACAGCGTCGAGGCGATCACCGAAGTGAGGCTACCACTCCACACGCCCCTGCGCGCCGTCCTCACCGAAGAGGAAGAAGTCCAGGACGCCACGCTCCGCCTGCGCATCCGCCTTTTAGGCGAAGGCGATATCCCCAGCGCGCTACTCCAGCTCACCTGCAGGCGCCCCAATAGTGCTTCTATTCGGGTGGGCGATACCCTTACCCTCAGCCTTGACAGGCTAAGCTATGTCCGTGAGCTACCCGCCGAGCGGGAGGGCTATGCCCGCTACCTCACGAGCGAAGGCGTGACCGCCCTTGGTCGTGCCCATATCCTCGCCCACCAGCCGACGCCCAGCAGTACGCTCCTTCTCCACGCCCCTACACGCTATGCCCGCAGGCTCCGAGATGGACTTACCGCACATATCCGAGCGAGCGCACTCAGCCCCTATGCCCAGCATCTCCTCATCGCGATGGCACTCGGTGAGAAGCGTCACGATGCACTCGGCAGGGAGGTCAGTGCGAGCTTCGTGCGGGGCGGTGTAGCGCATCTCTTAGCTGTGAGTGGCTTCCACTTAGCCATCGTCATCGGGGCGCTGACCTTACTTCTACGATACATACCCTACGTGAGGCGGAGAGACAGACTGCGATGCGCCCTACTCCTCGCTGCTGCATGGGCCTTCACCCTCCTCACGGGAGCGAGCATCCCTACCCTCCGTGCTGCGGGTATGCTCACGATGTATCTTGGCTTCCGCCTCCTGCGTCGCCCCATCTGTCTCCTCGAGGTCCTCACCCTGCCCGCCCTCCTTCAGCTCCTCTATGCCCCGACGAGCCTCTTCAGTGCGAGCTTCCTCATGACCTATCTTGCGATCATCAGCATACGTCTCTTCTACCGCCCCATTGAGGGACTACTTGGCGAGCTACGCCAACCCCTCCTACGCTATCTGTGGGCACTCCTTGCGATGACGCTCGGCGTACAGCCCCTCCTCCTACCGCTGAGCCTCTATCTCTTCGGTGAGAGTTCGCTGGCCTTCCTCTGGACGACGCTTCTTGTCGTACCACTCTCGGCGCTCCTCATCCCTACGAGTCTCCTCATCTTCCTCCTTCTCCCTCTCATCGGGACGGCACCGAGCGGACTCCTTGCCCCACTGGAATGGGGTGCAGGACTGATGCGGGAGGATGTGGCACTTGCCGAAGGTATCCCAGCGCTCATGCTCCACTATCCGCTGGGGCTCGGTGCGCTCCTCCTCTACTATCTCCTCCTTGCCCTCGCGGTCTTCGGCTACCGTCTCTATCGGGAAGAGCTCCCCGCAGTGGCCTACTAATAAAGCATACGCCCCCGCAGACCGACGATGCGTCTGCGGGGGCGTATTGTATTAGGAGATCAGGCAGAGCGCCTTAGTCCTCGTTGATCATACTGAAGAGCTCTTCGGCAGCAGCGCGAGGACCGGTCTTTGATCCTGCACAGGGCCGAAGGGGTTCGCGAAGTACGAGGTGACCAGACCTTGCTCGGTCGTCGTCCCCTTGGCGCGGCGTGCACCTGCTTCGAAGACCTTGATAGCTTCGTCCATATCGCTGAAGAGGCTGATTTTCTTCTCTACATCCTCGTAGTTATTCGCGTAGAGGAAGTAGTCGACGGGGAAGCCCTTCGAGATCAGCTCGTACGTCGAGATGGGGATGGTCACGCGGGCATTGACCTTATCGGGGTTCGTGTAGATCCCGCGATCCAGCTGGCTGAAGGCGTAGGTAGGATCGAGGTCGTCGGTGCGGACGAAGGCACCGATCTCCGTACCGTAGGCACGCACCACGCCGTCATCGCCGAGGCGGAGGTAGCCCATGTCGTCGAAGATGACACGCATGTGGCGGATGTACTTCTCGTTGAGCGTGCGGAAGGCTTCGAGGCTTTCGCTCTTCCCAGCACCGCTGTCACCCATGATGATGATATTCGCCTCACGGCCATTCTTCAGGATGATATTGACCATAGCCCCGTGGATGGGGAGGTTGCCACGGCTCATCTGCTTGAGGTTGTGCAGCGTGAGGAGCATCTTCTTCATGTAGCCGAAGTAGTCGATCTCATCGCAGTAGTTGGCGTAGCCGATGAGGATATCGTTCTTCTTGTCCTTGTAGTAGAAGGTGCGCTTCTCCTCGTGCCCATCGGGATAGCCGAAGATATAGATCATATCAGGCTTCTTACCGACGTACTCATCCTCCTGCGCCAGCTCGAAGAGGTTGGCCAGTCCAAGGCCGTGGCACATGAAGTCCTTGTGGAAGTAGACGAAGGCCAGGAGGTCACCGACCTTAGCGGGGTAGAGGAACCATTCATCCTCGTTGAGGATCATGTTCGCTACGGGGTTGATCGTATGCTCGCGGAAGATGCCGTCGCGCGTATTCTTCTTCGTGTAGGTGACGTAGGGAGGGTTGATGACGATGGAGTTGATGAAGGGGATCGCCGAGAGACCCTTATACTCCACGGGGTAGTTCCAAGGGGCATCAAGGAGGATGAGCCCGGCATTAGCGCCGGCTGTCGTCTGGCGGTAGACATTGCTTGCAAAGCCATTGACGACCTCCTTCGTGCGGCGGTAGATGGAGAGGATGAGCTCGTTGAAGAGCTCATAGGCCTGGACGAAGCGGACGTTCTGCACACCATCTCCCTGACGCTGGTTGTGGACGACGGCGATGCGCTCCATACGGCGCCAGTAGTGATAGAGGAGCTCGACGACCTCGAGGAAGAGGTCACGGTCCTTGAAGAAGGGGGCATACTTATTGTTTACCTCGAGGATCTCTTCGACGCTGCAGACGCTCAGTAGGCG
>QWCC01000811.1_pt1 | contig 13613 bp, 17 predicted proteins | sample 1972491 | NCBI WGS metagenome assembly QWCC01 (sample SAMN09866718, study PRJNA288562) | Human oral metagenome isolate term5_saliva, whole genome shotgun sequencing... | isolation source: mouth | host: Homo sapiens | place: USA: California
AAGGTCGAACGCTTCGACGTCGTCGAGGCGCCCAACGACACGGCCCTGACTCGGTCCATCGTCGAGAGGCTCTTCGAGGAGGAGTCGCTCGCGCTCTCCGCGGTCTCCTACCGCGAGGGTGACTACGAGATCACCCGCTCCTATGACCATGAGCGCAACCTCGTCGCCATCACCATCCGCCCGTCTGGGATGCCCCATGCCTGACGACAGCGGGCCACTGGTGGACACACAGGCCGCGATCCTCGCCGCCGGGGTCTCCAAGCGCACCTTGCACCGCAGGGTCGCCGCCGGGGCACTCAAGCCCGCCGGCCGAGACCGAAGAGGCCGCACCCTCTACCGGCTCAGCGACGTCCTCGCGACACTCCCCAACACCAGTGGACAAACACTGGACACCAGTGGCACACTTAACCCCAGCGGGACACCCCTACCCGATGCAGGGTAGGATGTGACCGCCACTCCTATCGGGGATTGGACCCTCCGGTATAGGGGTTTTCCAGGGGATTGTGAAGGGCCCCCACCAGATTGCTGGTGGGGGCCCTTTCCTGCATAGGGGGTGCGCGAGTGTCCAGTGGACTCCGCCGAGACAGCCGCGTCTGGCGCACCCTCGCAGCGCAGGTCCGCGCCCGCGACAAGGCCGCCGGCACCCCCTGCCGCATCTGCGGCCAGCCCATCAAATGGGACGCCCACGACCCCAACGCCGACGACGCCCCCAGCGTCGACCACATCCGGTCATGGCGAGACCACCCCGACCTGAGGCTCGACCCCACCAACCTCGCCACCGTCCACCAAGCCTGCAACCGCGCCAAGGGCGCCCGCCCACAAGCGCTCCCCAGCATCGGCAACCAATCCCGCCAATGGGGACGGCCCCGCACCTGAGGAGCAACCGTGGCTCACCCCGCCGACACCTCCATCCTCGAGACCGTCGATGACGCCCTGCGCGCCGCCGACTGGATCACCCCCGCCGACCAGCCCACCGTCGAGCTCCTGCGCCGCCTAGCCAACCGGCTCGACGACCCCGACTTCCCCACCATCGAAGGCCGCTTCGACAACGTCAGCGAGTCCCTGTTCCTCAAGACCGCCGCCGCCCTCGGCCTCACCCCCGAAATGAGGGCCGCCTGGGCCAAGAAGGAGAAGAAGGTCGATGGTGGCAGGCTCGAAACGCTCAGGAAGGGCACGGCCGGCCTACGGGCCGTCTGACGCCGGAGAGTTCTTCGACCGGTGGATGGCCGACGCGGAACGGGACTGCCCGCTCCGCGACCCCGACGCGCCCCGCTACGGACACGCCACACCCCGCATCCACACGCCGCCGCTGCGGGACCTGACCCCCGACACGAGTGCTGGCTACTCGTGCATCGAGTTCTCCCACGACGTGCTCGGCATCCCGCTGCTCCCGTGGCAGCAGGAGACCCTCATCCGGGCGCTCGAGCTCAACCGGGCCGGGACACGCTTCCGGTTCCGTACCGTCGTCCTCCTCGTCGCACGCCAGAACGGCAAGTCCACGCTCGCGCAGGCCCTCTGCCTGTGGGCCATGTACGTGCTCGGCGTGAAGATGACGCTGGGCACCGCCCAAGACCTCGACATCGCCGAGGAGCTGTGGAGCGGCTGCGTCGACATCGCCGAGTCCGTGCCCGAATTGGCCGCCACCATCAAGAACGTCAACAAGGTCAACGGCAAGAAATCCCTCGACCTCCAGACCGGGGAGCGCTACAAGGTCAAGGCCAGCAACCGCAAGGCCGGGCGTGGCCTGTCCGCCGACCTGATCGTCCTCGACGAGCTGCGCGAGCACACGAACTGGGACTCGTGGGGCGCAGTCACCAAGACCATGATGGCGCGCCCCAAGGCGCAGACCTGGTGCCTCTCCAACGCCGGCGACGACGCATCCGTGGTGCTCATGAGCCTTCGCAAGAAGGCGCACCTGGCGCTCGGCGACCCCGACGGCATCAACGCCGACGACACGGACCTGACCGCTTCCGGCGGCGACTCCCTGTGCCTGATTGAGTACTCGGCCGCCCCGGGGCGGGCCACCACGGACCGTGACGGGTGGGCCGAGTCGAATCCGTCGCTCGGGTACACGGTCGAGGAGGCGTCCCTGGAGGCCGCTGAGGCCACCGACCCGGAGCCCGTCTTCCGCACCGAGTGCATGTGCCAATGGGTCTCCGTCATGGCCGTTGGCCCGTTCCCTGAGGGCGCCTGGGAGGCGTGCACCGACCCGCGGGGCATCATCCCCGACGACGCCCCGATCTCCTACGCCGTGGACGTCTCATGGGACCGTGGCGCGGCCTACGTGGCCGCCTGCGGCCCCCAAGCAAGCGGCCGGCTCCAGGTGGAAATCGTGGCCGCGCGCCCCGGCCAGGGTTGGGCCGAGTGGCTACCCGAGTGGTTCCGCGGGTTCGTGGACGCCGACAACCCCGCACGCGTCGTCGTCCAAGGCAAAGCCTGCCCCGCCGCGATCCTCGTCGACACACTCGCCGAGGTCGAGGGGCTGACCGTCGTGCCCTGGGTCGGCGGCGACCTGGGGATCGGCTGCGGCCTCATCTACGACCAGGTCGCGGCCGCCGCCCCGGACTCCACGTCCGACCTGAAGCCCCTCGCCCACCGGGGCCAGGAGGCCCTGAACCTGGCGGCCCACACGGCCGCTCAACGCTTCTACGGGGATGGCTGGTACTGGGACCGCAAGAACAGCCCCCAGGACGCCGCGCCCCTGATTGCCGCGACCGAGGCCCTGTGGGACCAGATCACCAACGCTCCCGAAGAGCCCGCCACGTCGATCTACGAGGCAGGCCCGATGCCGCTCACCTGAAGGGGATGAATCATCGTGCGCCGAGACAAGACGCTCACCCGCCTCACCGGCGCTCAGGTCCTCGTCCCCGTCGACGGGGAGACCGTGCGCGGCACCCTCGCCGCGGTGGCCCCCGCATGGGTGACCCTCACCAACTGCCAGGCCGGCGACGGCACCACCATCGAGGGTGACCTCATGGTCGCCCTGCCCCTTCCCTGGGTGCAGGTGATCCGATGACGCGCTTCCAGACTCTCGACGCCCTGGCCGCCAACCAGGCCGGGAACACGGTCCTCGACGTCGTCGACCCGGGTATCCCCCTCATCGACTACGACGCCTCGGACCGGGACGCCGCCTCCGTCTCCGCCGCCTGGCGCACCCAACCGGCCATCCGCAAGGTCACATCCTTCATCGCCGCCAACGTCGCCTCCATCCCGCTGCACGTCTACGAGCGTGTCTCCGACTCTGACCGCCAGCGCGTCACCACGGGCGCACTGGCGCAGGTCATCGGGGCGCCCACGCCCGGGATGGGCGCCTACCGGTTCTGGGAGCGCGTCATCCTCGACGGGCTCCTCTACGACCGGCGCGCCGTGATGATCGTCGACGACGGCGACCGCACCGAGCTCGTGCGCATCCCGCCCCGCCGGTTCCGCATCGTGTCGGACGGCCTGGACCGGGTCAAGGCCGTCCGCATCACCACCGGTGACGGGCAGGTCAAGGACATGGACCCCGCCGGGTTCCTCCTCGACGTCGGCTATTCCCAGTCGAGCGGCAAGGGCCTGTCCCCCATCACGACGCTGGCGGCCCTGCTGCGTGAGGCCGCCGAGGCCGTCGAGTACCGGCGCGCCGTCATGCGCAACAGCGCCCGCCACACCGGGTGGATAAGCCGGCCCACCGAGTGGCCGAACCGGGACGCCCGGCAGAACTTCCTCGAGTCGATGCGGGCGTTCCGCTCCGGTGGTGGCCGCGAAGGCGGCGACCTCCTCCTCGATGAGGGCATGGAGTGGCACGACCGCTCCTATCGTCCCACCGACATCGACGACCTGGACGCCCGCACCCTGACCAACATCGAGGTGGCGGGCGCCTACCACATCGCCCCCGAGCTGCTCGGTGACCGTCAGGGCAATTACTCCAACATGGAGTCGATGAGGGAGTCCCTCTACCGGGACAACCTCGGCCCCTACATCCGGGCGTGGGAGGAGATGTGCGCCCCGCTGGCTGACCGGCTCAGTGACGGGCGGCCGCTGTACATCGAGGCGCACCTCGACGCGAAACTGCGCGGCTCCTTCGAGGAGGCCGCGTCCGTGCTCCAGACGTCCACGGGCGCCCCGTGGATGACTCGCAACGAGGCCCGTGCCCGCCTGAACCTGCCGGCCATCGACGGCGGGGACGACCTCATTACCCCGCTGAACGTGCTGGTGGGCGGCCAGGCGTCCCCAACGGACTCCGGCAGCCAGAACGAGGGCCAGGACACCGACGCCCCCAAGGCGGCCGCCGGCGTGCAGGTGAAGTCCGCGGACCTCGAGGGCGACTGGCCCACCAGGGCCGAGGACGCCCTCAAGCGCCACTACAGCCGTCAGGAGCGGGCCGTCATGTCCGCTCTCGGAGCGAAGGCCGACGGCTGGTGGGACCAGGCCCGCTGGGACCGGGAGCTCGCTGAGGACCTGTACCGGCTCGCCTCCGCGTGCGTCGACGAGATGGGCCGTGAGGCGTGCACCCGCCTCGGGTTCAACCCCGATGAGGACTGGGACCTGCCGCGCACGCAGGCGTACCTCCAGGCGGTCACGAAGGCCCGCGCCCGGTGGGTGAACGAGGCGACCCGCAGGCAGATCGAGGCCGCCCTGGCTGAGGCCGGCACGGAGGGCGTGCCCACCGTGTTCGACCGTGCCCGCTCCCAGCGGGCCGCCGCCGGGGCCGCCGCGTTCATCGCGGCCATGGGGTCCTTCGCGACGGTCGAGGCCAGCAAGCAGGCCGCCCCCGGCCAGGGCACCAAGACCTGGATCACGGGCCGTAACCCGCGGCCAACGCACCTGGCGATGAACGGGGAGACGACGCCCGCGTGGACGGACTTCTCCAACGGCCTGTCCTGGCCCGGTGACCCGGCCATGGGGCCGGATGAGTCGGCCGGCTGCAACTGCACCGTTTCCGTAGAGATCACGCACTAAGGAGGGCTCCTCGTGGAGTTCAAGACGACCGGCACCCTGAGCCGGAAGACAGACGGCGACCAGGCCGGGTTCGTCGGGTACGCGTCCACGTGGACGAGGGACCCCGACTCCTACGGCGACGTCGTCGCCAAGGGCGCGTTCACCCGCACCCTCAAGGAGTGGAGCGAGAAGGGCCTGCCCATCCCCGTCCTGTGGGGGCACCGCCTCGATGATCCGAAGTACTTCATCGGCGCGGTCAAGACGGCCAAGGAGGACGACCACGGCCTGAAGGTCGACGTCGAGCTCGACGCCGACTCCCCCACCGCCGAGCACGTGCGTCGCCTCCTGAAGAGCGGGGCCGTCGCACAGATGAGTTTCGCGTTCGATGTGCGCGACTCCGGCGACATCGAGCTCGACGACGGCCGCAAGGCCCGCGAACTGCGGGACCTGCGGCTCTACGAGGTGTCGGTCGTGCCCATCGGTGCGAATCAGGACACGTCCATCGAGACCGTCAAGGCCCCCGCCGATGGGGGCCTCACCAGCGAGGAGGTCGCCCAGGTACGGGCGCTCCTCGCCTCCCAGACCGCCCCCGAGGAGGGGGAAGCCGGCAGCAACACCGACGACGACGCCGAGGCCCCTGAGGGGCAAGACGACGACCCGGTGAAGGCCGCCGCGCGACTCAACACCCAAATCGCAGTCCTCTTCATTGAGGGAGAAAGGAGCGCTGCATGAGCACGCTCATGGAGGCGCGCGCGGTGGCCCTGAAGGCCGCCATGGACGCCCAGAACGCTATGAACGCCGCCGGTGACCAGGTCACCTTCGAGATGTGCAAGGAGGTGGAGAAGCGCGTCAACGAGGTCAAGGAGATCGACGACCGTATCGCCGCCTCCAAGTCCGCGCGCGACATGATCGCGTCCCTCGGCAGCATCCCGGAGGACAACACCTATGAGCCGGGCGAGGAGTCCGGCATGAAGGCCGGCACCTTCGGTGAGCGCTACGTGCGCTCCTCCACCTACAGCGAGTGGGCCAAGGCCCACCCCTCCGGCCTCGGTGAGGGCTCCAACCTGGCCCTTCCCGGCGTGAAGATCGGGGACCTCGAGGAGCTCCTCATCTCCCGTAAGGCCAACGGCCAGGTGCTCGCTACCCCGGTCGCGCACATCGCCCCGACACGCTACCCGATGGTTGACATGGTTGACCGCCGGCCCCTGACTCTCCTCGACGTCATCGGGCACGGTCAGATGGCGAACGCCTTCGAGTACGTTCAGGTGACTGGCGTCACGAATAACGCCGCCATCGTCAAGGAGAACACGCAGGACACCGACCCGCTGAAGCCGACGTCGGACATGACGACCGCTCTGGCCGACTGCAAGCCCTACACCTTCGCAGACGGCTACGAGGTCACCAATCAGCTGCTCTCTGACGCCCCGGCGTTCGCCGCTTACATGAACACCGCGGTCCGCTACAACCTGGACACGGTCATCGAGGACAAGGTTCTCAACGGCACCGGCACCGAGGAGCCCAAGGGCATCCTCAAGACCACCGGCGTGCAGGAGAAGACCTACACGGCCGGGGCCGACGCCATGGACCTGGCGAAGGCCGTGCGCGGGGGCCGCACCAAGATCACGAACGTTGGTGGCGTCGCCACCGCCGTGATCCTCCACCCCGAGGACGTCGAGGCCCTCGACCTCATGCAGGACGCCGACAAGCGCTTCTACGGGCTCGGCCCGTGGGGCATCGGCCCGCGCACCCTGTGGGGCGCCCCCGTCGTCGAGTCCTCCAAGATCACCAAGGGGCAGGCGCTCATGGGTGACTTCAACCAGGTCCAGCTCCTCGACCGTGAGGGCCTGTCCGTTGTCGCCTTCAACCAGCACAAGGACTTCGCGGCGAGGAACCGCGTCTACGTGCGTGCCGAGCTCCGTGCCGGCCTGGTCATCTGGCGCCCGAACCGCCTGGTCCTGGTGAAGGCCGCGTGATGGGTGTCGACGACGGAATGGTCACCCTGAACGGGGTGCGGTACCGGCTGGATGACGCTATCGCCTGGGGTCTCTACGACCCTGAGCCGCAGGGACGTCACGTCGCCCCCGAGGAGGGGGCCACTGAGGGCGAGGAGGGGCCGGTGACGGCCGCCGCCCCTGACCCGGAGAACAAGGAGACGCAGCCGAAGGCGCGTCCCACCGCGAAGGAGTGAGGCCCTATGCCTGACGCCCTAGTCACCCCTCAGGCCGTGGCCGAGGCGTCGGGCGGGCAGGTCCCCGAGGGGGACCCGAGGCTCCCAACCTTGATCGCCGGGGCCACTGACGCTATCCGCCTGTGGTGCGGGTGGCACGTGGCCCCGGTGATCGAGGAGACCCTGACCCTCGACAGTGAGGGGTCAGCGTCGCTACGCCTGCCCACGGGCCGGCTGGTTACCGCCACTGGTCTGAAAGTCGATGGCGTACCGGTCCCGGATGACGCCTGGGACTACTCGACGGCCGGCATGATCCGCCTCCGCCGTGGGGTCTTCCCTGACCGGTTCCGGGCCGTCGAGGTCACCATCACGCACGGCTGGCCGCAGGCCCCGTCCCTGGCGGCCGTCATCACCCGGTCGGTCCTGTCCGCGTGCGCCTCCCCGATGGGGGCCACACGCGAGCAGGCGGGCTCCATCTCAGCGACCTGGGCGCGCGCCGGCATGACCCTGTCCGACACGGACCGCCGCGAGCTCGCCGCCTACCGCCTCCAGAACTGGGCATGAGAGGGGGGACACCCGTGCTTCCGTCATTCGCGAGACAGCGCGTCACCATCGTCACCCCCGGCCAGCGGGAGGAATGGGGCCAGGTCACCACGGACTGGGGCTCAGCCACCACCACGGACGTCACCTGCGTGTGGGAGGCAACCCAGGCCACCATCCATGGCGTAGCCACGGGCGACGTCGACGCCGGTCAGCGCACCGTCTACCTCAACCCCGGTACGCCCGTCAGCGGTGAGTGCCGGCTCCGGTTCCCCGACGACCCCGGCCATGACTGGGTGATCGTCGGCCTGCCGATCCCCAACCAGTCGCCCACCGGGCGCCTGTCGCACATCGCCGTCATCACGAAACGTTGGGAGGCCGCGCAATGAGCAAGGTCAAGGTGGTCATGAATCCTTCCGGGGTGCGGGCGCTCCTGAACGCTCCCGGCGTGGTCGCTGACCTCGATGCCCGCGCTGAGCGCATCCGGGCGGCCGCCGGCCCCGGGTTCTTCGTGCGCCGCCGCGACAAGCGCGTCAACCGGTACGCCTCGCAGGTGCGTACCGCCGACGACGAGGGCCGCAGGGCGCAGGCGGATCACAACGTCCTCATGAAGGCCCTGGATGCGGGCAGGTGAGCGGCATGGAGCAGCCAGACATCATCGACGGGCTCCGCCGCTACCTCGCTGACCGTCTCGCCGGCGTCCCCGTCTACGGGTTCCTGCCGAGGGACCCGCCGCCCCGGTTCATCCTCATCGACCGTGTCGGAGGCACCCGCGGCCTGTCCGTGGACTCGCCACGGATCACGGTCGAGGCGTGGGCGCCCACCAAGTCATCCGCGTACGCGCTCTGTCTCGAAGCCAGAGCCGCGATCTTCAATCCGATGCCGCCCCTACCGGGCGGCATTCGCGTCATACGGCGAACCGAGGTCGGTGGCCCCAGCCATGAGCCGCCGACCACCAGCGGGTGGGACCGATACCGCTGGACCGTCGAATCGCCCCGGCCGGCACCGCGGCCCCCACCACCCTCGCGATCCCCACCGCCTTCAAGGAGGTTGGTTGGATTGACAAGGATGGCGTGGAGTTCACCGCTGACGACTCCGTGGACAAGCGTCGCGCCCACCAGGGCAACCGCGTCTACAAGGTTCAGATGACCGAGTCCGACAGTGGCTTGGCGTTCACCGCCCTCCAGTCCAACATCGACACCCTCAAGCTCCAGTGGAGCGTGAAGGAGTCCTCGGAGGACTCCGGCGTCATCAAGCACGTCCTGTCCTCGTCTCGGAAGGTCGAGGACGTCGCGATCATCGTGTACGCGGAGGCGAACGGCCACAAGTACCTGTGGCACTGCGCGAACTTCCAGATTGGTGAGCGTGAGGGATTCAAGCTCGCGAACACCGAGGACGTCGCCTACAAGGTCACCGGCACGTTCACCGGCGACATCACGATGCTCACGGACGACCCGGCGTTCAAGGCCGCGTGACACATCTCCTCCTGGTGGGCGACTCAGGGTCGGTCCTCGCCCACCAGGAGGCACCCAATCTGACCGGCCCCATCTAGGAAGGACCGACCATGAGCAAGAAGAAGAACCGCAACCGCCCCTACCGTCAGGGTGCCCCGGGCGCGACCGCGCAGCGCGCCGCTGAGGCCGGTGCGGCCGTCCCCCAGGACCGCCTACAGCAGGCCGAGGCCACCGATGGGACCGTGACTGTCGACTACCGGGGTTTCCACATCGAGCTCGACGCCGACGACCTCGACGACTACGACGCGATGTCCCAGTTCGCGCAGGGCGTCCCCACACAGCTCCTAGCGATCATCTTCCCCGATGAGCGTGAGCGGTCCCGGTTCCTGCGTGAGTGCTGCGCAGACGAGACCGGGCGCGTGAGGTTCACCCTCGCTATGAAGGCGACCACGGAGATTTTCGAGGCGCTCGGCGCGGGAAACTGACCCGCCTGCCCCTCCTCCTCAGGGAGGAGGGGCAGGCCATCGAGGCCGACCTCCTGCGCTACTACGGGGTCGACCTGCTCGACCTGTGGCGCGGGAAACTCACGATGCGCCGGTGCATGGTCCTCATCGAGGGGCTCCCCCCGGGCGCGACCCTCTACCGGCGCACCGGGGGGCCGCTGGCCTGGTCCGACGAGACCACGGCCGCGCTCAGCGCCGGGCACAGCGTCGTCACCGCCCTGGTCGCCCTCCTCGGCGATGACAAGGCGAAGCCACCGCCGCCACCAGAGCCGCCCCCGGTCGGGTGGCGCAAGACCCAGGAAGACGACAACGCCTGGGAGGCCGAGCGCCTCCGCCGGTTCAAGGCGAGGCAGCAGAAAACCGCATAGAGGATAGGGGGCCAGCATGGCCGGAGTCGCCGGAGGAGCCATCGAGCTCGCAACCGCCTACGTCCAGCTGGTCCCCTCTCTGCGGGGTGCCCCTGAGGCCGTCGCGCAGGCGTTCTCGGGTGCCCCGGCGCAGAAGGCCGGCCAGAAGGTCGGTGACCGGATCGTCGATGGTATCGGTGCGGCGATCCGGCGCGGTGGGCAGATTCCGGCGGCCCTGTCGGCCCTGGCGTCTAAGTCGTCGTCGGCGTTCAGCGCCGCCGCCTCCTCGGCCCGCCTGGTGGGTCAGGCGTTCTCCGCGTCCAGCCGGATCGCCTCGGAGGCCGCCGGCGACATCCACGCCGCGTGGCAGGGGACGTTCACGCGCCTCGCGCCTGGCGCTGCGAAGGCCCTGGCCGCTATCCAGGGGCACTTCCAGGCGGCCTCTAGCCGTGTCGGGGCTGTCTGGCAGGCTGCGGCCGCCAACATGGCGCGCGCGTTCAGCGCGGCGTCCGCCCCTATCTCCGCCGCCTGGCAGCGAGCCACCGCCCCCATCGTCAGCGGCTTCCAGTCCACTGTCAACGCCGCGCGGGGAGCCGCCTCCAGCGTCGGCAATGCCTTCTCCGGCGTCGCTTCCCGCGTCGGCTCCAGCTTCCAGCGGTTCACCGCACCCATCAGCGGGGCCTTCGCCTCCCTGGTCCCGAACTTGCGCGCCACGGTTGGTCTCGTCGGCACCTCCGTGTCCAGCATTCAGGCTAAGTGGTCGGCCGCGTGGTCGCAGATGCCGGCCCCCGTGCAGGCGCTTCCCGGGAAGATCGGGTCAGCGTTCGCCAGTGTCGGCGGCAAGATCGGCTCCGCTATCTCCTCCGGCTCCAGGGCGCTATCAGCACTGGTGCGAAGGCCGCCGGCGTCGCCGTCGCTGGGCTCGCGGCCACCATCAGCGCGAATCTCGGTGGCGCGGTCCAGCGCGCAGACCAGCTCTATGCCTTCCCGAAGGTCATGGCGAACATGGGCTATTCGGCGGAGGAGGCCGACAAGCAGATCAACCGCATCAGCGACTCTCTGGATGGTCTGCCGACGGCCACCGACGACATCGTGAGGATGGTGCAGGGCCTCGCCCCGCTGACCGGTGACGTCAAGGAGGCCACGGATATCTCCCTGGCGTTCAACAACGCCCTGCTGGCCGGTGGCGCTAACACCATCCTGGCCGCGAACGCTATGGAGCAGTACCGACAGCAGATGGCCGTCGGCAAGGTCGACCACATGGCCTGGCGCTCCATGACCAACGCAATGCCGGGCCAGTTGGGGCAGATCGCAAAGTCCCTCCTTGGTGCTGCGGGAAACACCGAAACGCTGTTCGAGGCGATGCGGAACGGCACCGTCACCTTCGACGATTTCAACAAGGCGTTGGTGAAGCTCAACGCCGAGGGCGGCGACGGTTTCGCGTCATTCGATGAGCAGGCGCGCACTGCAACTCTCGGTATTGCGACGGCTTTCACGAATGCGGGCGTCCGCATCAAGAAGGCCATGTCCGAGATCATTAAGGCAATCGGCGTCAAAGAGATTCACGATAAGATCGACTCGCTCACTAGCGGCATTGTTGGTTTCGGGAAGAATATCGCTGACGTAATCACCCGGCTTAAGGGCTCGGGTGGTTTCTCCCAGGTGGGGCAGACTCTCGGTGGGCTCCTGCCGGTCATTGGTGGCCTGGCCGGGGCGCTAGGTCCCCTCCTGGCACAGATTCCGCTCATCGGCGGCGTGTTCTCTGGCCTGACTGGCCCCGTCGGCATCGTCATCGGCCTGTTTACGTCGATGATGATGCACAGCCAGCTGCTGCGCGACGCCATCTCCGGGGCGTTCAAGACCCTCGGAGAGGCGTTCCAGTCGCCGGCAATCTCAGGGGCTCTCCAAGCGCTCGGCTCCCAGCTCGGGACCATCGCCGGCATCCTCGGTGACTCCCTCGGCTCAGCCCTGAACGTCGTGGCACCCCTGCTCGCGAACATGGCGCAGGTCATCGTCCCGGTCCTCGCACAGGTGTTCGGGCAGCTGGTCGCAGCGGCCACGCCCATCGTCACCAGCATCTTCGGGGCTCTGACCCGTGTCATGGCGGCTCTCCTGCCGCCCCTGACACAGATCGCGGCGACGGTTCTGCCCCTCCTGGGGCAGATGTTCTCCATGGTGGCCGCCGCTGTCGCTCCGGTGATTGACCAGATCGCGAACATCCTGGTTCAGGCACTGAACCTGCTCATGCCGATTCTGACGAACCTGGTCAGCACGATCATGCCTGTCATCGTGCAGGTGATTGCTGCGATCATGCCGCCTCTCCAGCGGGTCATCTCCGCGGTGACGTCTGTGATATCGGCGATCCTGCCGCCCCTGGTGTCCATCATCGGCACGGTCATCAGCGTCATCTCACCGATCATCGCGGCGGTCCTCCCGGTCCTAGCCCGCCTGATTGGCACGGTCATCAACTGGATTTCCTCGTGGATTTCCGTCATGTCCAGTCTCCTCGTGCCGATCATTAACGTTGTCGCCTCCGTGATTAGCACCCAGGTCAAGGTCATTGGCGCGATCTGGATGTGGCTGTGGAACAACGTCATCAGCCCGGTCATCACCTGGATCACCAACAAGATTCAGGGCTGGTCTGATTTCCTGTCCAACACGGTGAAGCCGGCCATCACGAATATCGTGAACGGCATCAAGGACGCCTTCAACAACATGAAGGACGGTATCTCTACCGCCTTCGACAAGGTGAAGGGCGCGGCGGCTAAGCCCATCAATTTTGTCATCAATACCGTTTACACGAACGGTATCAAATGGCTTGTTGACAAGGTGATGGAGAAGCTCGGTCTCGAGCTGCGGATGCCGTCCATCAGCCCTATCGCCGGGTACGCGACTGGTGGTGTCCTGCCGGGCTACACGCCTGGGCGGGATGTCTACCACTTCGTGTCCCCCGATGGTGGCGGCTCGCTGGCCCTGTCCGGTGGCGAGGCCATCATGCGGCCGGAGTGGACGCGCGCCGTCGGCGGACCCCGCATGGTCGCCGCGATGAACTGGGCGGCCCGCCGTGGCCGCCCCATCCCTGGCGGCGACGCGGGAGCGCACCGGGCATTCGCTGACGGCGGTATCTGGGGCTCAATCAAGTCCGGCGCGAAGTCCGCATGGGACTGGGTCTCGGACAAGGCGTCCAAGGCGGCCGACATCATCGCCGACCCCCTCGGCGCGGTCGAGAACCTCGTGCGCGGCCCGGTGGACAAGCTCATCGACGATGGTGGCGTCCGACCTGGTCGGGCAGGCCCGCCTGGCTATCGGCACCCCCTACGTGTGGGGCGGCGTGGACGTGCCCGGCGGCGTCGACTGCTCGGGTCTCATCGTGTGGGCGCTTCGTGCGCTCGGCCACAACGTGCCCCGGCACACGGCGTCGACGTTCCAGGCCAACTCTACGCCCGGCAACCCCAACGTGCCCGGCACGCTCCTGTTCTGGGGCGGGTCCGTTGGCGGTGGGGGCGCCCACCACGTCGCCGTCGCTTCCGGTAACGGCATGATGGTTGAGGCCCCGACCTTCAATGTTCCGGTTCGTGAGGTTCCCATCTACGGGAGCCCGAGCGCCGGCATCTTCAGGTACGACGACGGCGGTTGGCTCCAGCCGGGCACCCAGGTCATCACCAACCAGACCCGGCAGCCG
>QWCC01000545.1_pt1 | contig 13608 bp, 9 predicted proteins | sample 1972491 | NCBI WGS metagenome assembly QWCC01 (sample SAMN09866718, study PRJNA288562) | Human oral metagenome isolate term5_saliva, whole genome shotgun sequencing... | isolation source: mouth | host: Homo sapiens | place: USA: California
AGACTTCTGGAGAGTAGCCAAGACACCATGGTCACCACAGCCAGGACACCAGCGTACGTACTGGTCGCTCTTGAAGCTCTTAGCGTCTAACTTCACTGGGTTTGCATTCGTTTCCATAGGGCTATTCTTCGATAAGTTTGATGAATTCTTCGACTAAGTGAGAGAGGCTGAAGGGCTGGCCAGTCACCTCGTTGTACTGATGAGGCACGAAGTTGTCAATCAGACCACGCAGGTGACGAGCGAACATACCCGTATTCTGCTCAGCGATGATGACCTTCTTGTAGCGGCGCAGCACTTCCTCTGTGTTCTTAGGCAGAGGGTTGATGAAAGCGAAGTGGGCATGAGCGATCTTGTAGCCCTGCTCACGGACCTTATGGGAAGCTTCGTAGAGGTGCCCGTAGGTACCACCCCAGCCGACGATCAGCGTATCGGCATCCTGATCGCCTTCGACCTCGAGGAGAGGGATCTCATTAGAGATGTAGTCGATCTTCTCCTGACGGGTCTTGACCATAAGAGCGTGGTTAGCAGCGTCGGTGCTGATAGCACTGGTCGTGAAGTTCTTTTCAAGACCACCGAGACGGTGCTCGAAGCCTGGGGTACCTGGTACAGCCCAGTAGCGAACCTTTGTTTCTGGGTTTCGGAAGTAAGGACGCCAGCCTTCAGCAGCACCTTCAGGGAGCTTAGACACGTAGTTAGGCTCGATCGTAGGCAGCTCGTGGAGGTCGGGGATGCGCCAAGCTGACGAGCCATTAGCTACGAAGGTATCCGTAAGCAGGATAACTGGAGTCATGTGCTCAACGGCGATCTTAGCAGCCCAGTAGGCATAGAGGAAGCAAGTATCAGGTGTCGTCGCAGCGAGGACAGGGATAGGAGCTTCACCGTTGCGGCCATAGAGTGCCTGCATCAGGTCGGTCTGTTCGCTCTTCGTAGGAAGACCCGTCGAAGGACCACCACGCTGTACGTCGATGATGACAAGAGGCAGCTCAGCCATCACAGCAAGGCCAATAGCTTCACTCTTCAGGGCAAGACCAGGACCAGAACCATTGATATCAAGATAGCGGCCTGGTACAGGCTTCTGCGTCTCGATGCGGAAGATGCTGGCAGAGGCGTGGGTATTAGCACCGAAGTCAAAGCCGTGGTTCAGCGATGCGATGTTAGCATCACGGAGCTGAGGCTTCTTACCGAACTTACGATCAAGGAACTGCTCTGCGGGGCCAAGAGGACGATCACAGATCCAGCAGATGAGCCCAAGAGCAAACATGTTCTTGCATCGGAGGGCAGACTTAGCGTCGAGGCCAAAGTCCTTAAGACCTTCCTTCACGATCGAAGAGATCGGAGCAGGGATGACCTGCTGAGTCTTCAGTCCGAGTTCTTCGAAGGGATCTTCAGTCTGGAACTCAGCCTTACGCAGGTCGTTGGTGGAGAAGGAGTCTGTGTCGATGATGATGATCGAGTCCTTCTTAAGGTATTTGACACTAACCTTAAGAGCGGCAGGATTCATCGCCACAAGAATGTCCGCATTCTCACCTGGAGTACGTACCGAGCGAGAGCCGATCTGGACTTGATATCCAGATACACCACTCAGGGTACCCTGTGGGGCGCGGATCTCAGCGGGGAAGTCGGGGAGTGTCGAGATGGTGTTCCCCGTCATGGCGGAGAGGTCAGAGAAGATCGTCCCTGTGAGCTGCATACCGTCCCCCGAGTCACCGGAGAAGCGGATCACGATGTCTTTAAGGGTTTTGACCGCTTTCTGTTCGTCCATAGCTTTACTACTACAAATTATATAATACGTATGTTAGCACGACCAAAGCCACCCATAGGAGGTTGTGTCTTCTGGTGAGGAATAGTACCGTTAGTGATAGAGGACATGCCGCGCTACCATTGCTTATTTTGTTCTGCAAATGCAAAGCAAAGCTAACGAATAAAGTACACCCCACCAAACCCCGACTTAATTAATTATTTTCATAAGCATAGGGGATGCATCCCCTCCTCCACAAGGCGATAGCAGCTACTGACCGAGTAGCAAGCAGAGAGCTTCGGACGTCCAATAGGCAAGACTCCTCCAGTCGCTCTTAAACACCCTAAGACTGGGGACCGTAAGTGAGGGAAAGAGGCTATTAAATTGGCGACAGCTCACTATGCATTGGCTCATTAAGCCCCTTCTTTCTTCAGGCTCTAAGCCCCGATTCATAAGGCTCACCCTATTACTGGGGGCTGTTTCTATCCAATAGAGGTCTGCGGGTGAAGCAATACGACTTTGCACTCAAAGCAATACAGAGACCATTGCGCAAGGCTATCTCTTCACAGTTTGTATTTTTCTCCTTCGAACTTCTCAACCTAAAGACTCCGATTTTCGAGAGAAGAAGGTACGAGTAAGGAAGAGGTAGGCTTGCGCAATAGCCCCATATATAGGTATATGGGTGCGTGGGTAGAGCTATATAGGATGGCGAAGAAGGCTATATAGCTTTGTGAAGTGGCCTATATTAGGTCGTTACTCCACGTAGGGATAAAAGTTGTGGACGAGTGGCAGATAAGTTTGGGCTACGTACGTGGCTCTAATATCTACGTACGTGGATATTTAGATTTACGTGCCTAGTCTTTAAGACTACGTGCCACTTTTCCCTCCGCTGAATAAGAGGAATACGCGCGATAAGGCGAAGGGCTTGTGCAGCGCTTCGGAGAGATATGTCGGGGAGCTGGGCGTGCGATGCCTTAGCACACTAAATAGAGGGCAGTACTCTCGGCAACAGTCTCATATTGGTTTACCCCTCATACCACTATTGGTTTGCCCCTTGCACCAATACTGTTTTGATCGTAGACCACTATTGGTTGGAAGCACCACTCAATAGCGACGCATCAAACGACCTCCGCAATACTTCGGCCTTCATCACAGGATCACCCCAAGTCCTTCGTACTTTTTCTGTCCAAGACTAACCAAATCTTGGTATCTTTGCCTTGGACATCGACCAAAAGGCTCGGAATTGGACTCCACCTCAGCAGGAAGTCGATCCCCATGTATTAATATGAATAGCGATAGCATAGTCATTATACCCACCTACAACGAGCGGGAGAACATCGCTCAGATGATCGACACCGTACTCGCACTCCCCCAGCCCTTCCACCTGCTCATCGTCGATGATGGATCGCCCGACGGCACCGCAGCCATCGTACGAGAGAAGCAAACAGAATATCCTGGGCGGGTACATCTCCTGGAGCGCTCGGGCAAGCTCGGGCTCGGCACAGCCTACATCGCTGGATTCCAGTGGTCACTACAGCACGACTACGAGTATATCTTCGAGATGGACTGTGACTTCAGCCACCCTCCGATGAAGCTACTGGAGCTCTATAAGGCATGTGCCGAAGGAGGAGCAGATGTAGCCGTTGGCTCACGCTATACCCGTGGTGGTCGCGTGAAGAACTGGCCGCTGGATCGCATCCTCATGAGCTATGGGGCTTCGCTCTACGTACGCCTCATCACCTTCATGCCTGTCAAGGACTCGACGGCTGGCTTCGTCTGCTATCGTCGCCGAGTGCTCGAGACGATGGTCCTTCCCGAAGTACACTTCAAGGGCTATGCCTTCCAGATCGAGATGAAGTACACCGCCTACTGTCTTGGCTTCAAGATCAAGGAGGTACCCATTACCTTCGAGGATCGCGTGCTGGGGACTTCGAAGATGAATACCTCGATCTTCAAGGAGGCTTTCCTCGGAGTCTTCAAGCTCCGCTACTGGCACTGCTTCAAGGGCTTCCCCAACAAGAATACTCACAGCACCAACGCCTAACACCCCATATACTATGCAGCTCCACAAGGCTTGCAAGCGATCTCTGCTTGTACTCCTCACGGCTTGTGCCCTTCCCGCCCTCAGCATGGCACAGCAGGCTCCCGAGGATCAGCTACTCCGCCTCATAAAGATGCCCCTGAAGAATATCTTCGTGGAGTATCCCAATAAGACGAGTCACAATATCCTCGACAGCCTCGATGCACGCCTCACTCCACGTGACCTGCACCCAGCTTTCTACGGCTCCTTCGACTGGCACAGCTCAGTACATAGCCATTGGATGCTCGCCGAGATCCTATCGACTTATCCCGACATCTCTGCTCGAGACGAGATCATCGCAGCCTTTGATGAGCACTTCACTGAGGAGAAGATGCGTGGAGAAGCGGCTTACTTTGATCGTAAGCTCTCGGGCAACTATGAGCGTACCTACGGCTGGGCATGGCTGATAAAGCTCAGCGAACAGCTACATCACCTCGCTGAGCATAGTGCAGATAAAGCTCTGCAAGAGAAGGCTAAGAGCTGGGCTACTCACGTCGATATCCTCTCGGATAAGATCGTCGCAAAGTGGAAGGCCTACCTGCCCAAGATGACCTACCCCAACCGCATCGGCACGCACTCCAACTCCGCCTTTGCGCTCGCCTTCGCTATCGACTTTGCCCGTGCCCGTGGCGACAAGGAGTTCGAGCAGGCCCTCATCGCCAAAGCTCGTCAGCTCCACCTCGGCGACAAGAAGGCACCAGCCGAATGGGAGCCTAATGCTACCGACTTCTTCTCCCCTACGCTGATGGTAGCAGACCTGATGACGCGTGTACTCCCCCAGCGAGAGTACGTACGCTGGCTCTCAACTTACTTCACGCCACAGGGCATCAACCGCCTATGCGAGAAGCCCGTCGTCAGCGACCTCACAGACTATACCATCGTGCATCTGGTAGGCCTTGCATATACTCGCGCTTGGACGATGGCTCGCATCTCAGGCTACCTGCCCCAGGGGCATCCGCTCAAGGCACGCTTTGCTCGTACATCAGCTCAGATGTATGCCCATGGGATGGATCAGATCTTCCGCTCTGACTATGGTGGTGACCACTGGCTGGCGACTTTTGCCCGCTACGCAGAGGAGGTGATGAAGGCCAATAAGATCAAGCACTAAGCTCAAGGATACGCCCTACCTATGCGCATCAGTAAGATAGGAGAGCAGTGGGCCCACGGCGGAGGCGCATGGCTCAATAGACACAGCAACGTCCGCACGGGGATGATCATCGCATCGATCATCTTCATCATCGCCTCCCTCTGGGCATCAGACCTCTTAGTCACACGCATGGCAGAGGCCGAGCGTCTGAATATGGAGATCTGGGCCAATGCGACCCAGGCCACCACGACGAACGATATCAATACCACCCTCATCTACCTCTCGCGTATCCTTGAGTCCAACCCTTCTATCCCGACCATCATCACGGACAAGGAGGGGCGCATCATCAGCTACAATAATATTGAGCTACCGAAGGAGGATACGGAGAAATTCCTCTATCAGAAGCTGGCGGCCTTCCGCACAGGCTACCCTCCTATCGTCATGGAGGGGCTTACCGATCCGCTCTACCTCTACTATTCCGATAGTAAGGTCCTCCAGCAGCTACACATCTTCCCCTACATTCAGCTCGCTGTCTTCTTCCTCTTCCTTGGTGTCGCTATCGTAGCTCTCGTCAGCTTGAAGAAGTCAGACCAGAACCGCATCTGGGAGGGACTGGCTCGTGAGACAGCGCATCAGCTGGGTACTCCTACCTCGTCGCTCATGGCATGGAAGCAGTACCTTGAGAGCACGGGGACCGAAGAGATGGTCACCAACGAAATGGAGAAGGATATCGAGCGCCTCGGCGTCATCGCTGACCGCTTCCAGAAGATCGGTTCGTCCCCCAACCTCAAGTCGGCTGACCTGCAAGAGGTCGTCCTGCGTGCCATCCACTACATGCAGCCACGTATTTCCTCTCAGGTAGAGCTTATTCCTCCCACATCACTGGATGAAGCTATCGTCGTGAAGCTCAGTGAGCCGCTCATGGCATGGGTCTTCGAGAATCTCATCAAGAACGCCGTTGATGCCATGGAGGGCAAGGGAAAGATCACCTTCCAGTACATCCTCAAAGATCAGTGGGTCTACATTGATGTCACCGACACGGGGAGAGGCATCCCCAGAGGGATGCACCGCAATATCTTCCGTCCTGGGGTGACGACCCGTCAGCGTGGGTGGGGACTCGGGCTCTCCTTGGCGCGCCGTATCGTCGAGGAGTATCACCGTGGGCACATCTACGTCAAGCACTCTGAGCTGGGAGTAGGCACGACCTTCCGTATCGAGCTCCGTCGCGAGATGGAGTAGCCACTACCCCTGACACCATTATTACGAAGCAACGATGGCAGAGCAACTCCACCTCCAAGCGACCTCTCGAGAAGAGCGCTACCAAGAGCTCTATCCCCAGCTACAAAGCCTCACTTGTCGGGAGACTAATCTCATCGCAAATCTTGCCAATACCGCTGCAGCACTGCGCTGGGCCTTCGACTTCTTCTGGGTCGGCTTCTACTTGGTGGAGGGAGATGAGCTGGTGCTTGGGCCATTCCAAGGGGATATTGCTTGCACACGTATCGCACGAGGTCGAGGGGTCTGTGGTACAAGCTGGCAGACGGGGAAGACTCTTGTCGTCCCCGATGTAGATGCCTTCCCTGGGCATATCGCCTGCTCCTCCGCATCACGCTCCGAGATCGTCGTACCGCTGAGAGATACCGCAGGAGAGATCGTGGGCGTCTTGGATATCGATAGTGATCAGCTCTCGGACTTCTCGGAGGAAGTAGATCGCCCCGCCCTTGAGCAGATCGCTCTGCTCCTGGCTCCCCTATTCTCCAAGGCGAAGCAGTGAAGTCTACTTCATCCCTCACACGCTCCTACCGAGATCCAGCAGCCCCCCTACACCTTCGCTGGACACTACCGCCCTCGAAGAGCCTTTGGGCGAGAGCCCTCCTACTTGACGCGCTTCGTGGCAAGCTCCCACACTTCGACTTTGCCGAAGGTACTCCACTGGATATCTTAGCTCTTCACGCTGCGCTCCGTACTTACCAAGAGGGAGCGGAGGAGATCAATGTCTCAGAGTCAGGCACGGCGATGCGCTTCGTCTGCGCTTATCTTGCGGTCACCACCCAGCGCCCCGTGAGGCTCTCTGGTACGGGACGCCAGCATGAGCGACCGATCGCTCCGCTCGTAGAGGCGCTACGCAGCCAAGGAGCGAAGATCACCTACCTAAACCATGAAGGCTATCCCCCGCTACTCATCGAGCCCAGCACCTTCGCTTGGCAGGGCTGTGTGCTGGATGCTTCTTCCAGCTCTCAGTATCTGAGTGCCCTCCTACTTCTTGCGCCAACGCTTCCCATAGGCTTCGAGGTCGACACACGGCGCTATGGCCTTGCCTCTCGCCCCTATGCGCTGATGACCATAGCCCAGCTCCGAGAGCAAGGCTTTATTTGGGAGGAAGCTCCCAGCAGTCTCTTCGTCTATCGGGGGAAGATGGAAGAGAATAGCCGCAGTACATCGCCTCTTGATCAAGGTTACGAAGCAGACTGGAGTGCAGCATCCTATGCCTATGCACTCCTCAGCCTCTTGCCCATAGGCTCTACCATCGAGCTCTCGGAACTCGCACTCCCCTCCCTGCAAGGGGATGCGGCCTATCTTGTACAGCTCTTTGAGCAGCTGGGTGTTCATACCGAGAAGACCGAAGCAGGGATATGCATCACCCATACCGCAGAGGAAGCTAAGCTCGCGCACTTCACAGCACACATGAGTGACTGCCCCGATCTCGTTCCTGCCGTCGTCGCAGCACTCGTTGGTCGAGGTGAAGCCTTCACGCTCTCGGGAGTAGCTCATCTTCGTATCAAGGAGTCCGACCGTCTCCAAGCGCTTGCTGACGAGCTGGCGAAGCTCGGTGTCAAGCTCACCCTTGGCCCCGATAGTCTCAGCTGGGACGGCAAGACACCGCTCACAGCTCACGGCTCGACACCCACACTCTCACCACATGGTGACCATCGTATAGCCATGGCACTCGCACTACTTGCGCTTCGCGTCCCTAAGCTTCGGATGCAAGAGCCCGAAGTGGTAGCCAAGAGCTTCCCACGCTTTTGGCAGGAAGTTGCACCCTGCATCATACAGCAGACCGAATAGAGGAGGCCGGAAAGGACAAACAAAGCAGCGCCCCCTTAGCTCGAGGCTAAGGGGGCGCTGCTTTATATATTATGTCCATGCGAGGGCTTAGGGAGCATCAGGAGCGAACATGGGGTCCCAAGCGGGGAGCTGCACGGGCTTCGTCTTCAAGAGGTCAAGCACCTTCTGCGTAGCGTACTTCTTGTTTACTACGAGACGGAAGGTATAGGCATCGAACCACGCATCGGTCATGATGATATGGCCCTTGACACCCGTCTTCTCACCCCAGCTATTCTCTACCTTCCACTTCACGGGCTTACCCGAAGCATCGAGGTCAACAGCCTTGAGGGTCATGGCGTGCGTCGAGCCACTGTCGAAGGTCTGGATGCGCTCAGCCTTATCCATGTCGAAGGGATAGCCGAGGAGCGAAGCGTAATCGTAGTTATCAAGAGCAGCGATACCCTGAGAGCGATCCAGTTCACGGCCGACGTCGCAGGAGTAGTACATCATCGTATTATCCTTGAGCGAAGCGATAGCCATCTGTTTGATCTCATCCATGGGGAGGTTGACATACGTCCAGTTCTTACCATCATAGGCGTGACGGTCGTACTCGATCTCATAGACCTTGTAGTAAGGACGAGAGGGGTCATTCATCAGCATGACGAATTGGCCACGGAGGTCAGCACCGACGAAGCGCTCATAGAAGGACTGAGGCGTATAGGTCTCGGTAGAGATCGCCTTGCCGTCCTTATCCTTCAGCGTATAGGTGAAGGAAGTGGGAGGGACGCCGAGGTTGAGGCTCAGGAGGCGGTAGACCTTCTTCAGACCGTCCTCCTTGCGCTTGCGAAGCTGAGCGAGTGATTCGCCCTTCTCGGAAGCCTTACGCAGCTGGATCCCCGTCTGACGGAGCGTGCGTGCGAGCATCTTACCCAGCAGCTTGGTATTGCTACTCGAGGCGGTCTCGGGCATGACCTCAGCAGGTACGACACCATACTTATAGAGGTTGTCGGAGATCCCCGTGAACTGGCCACCGTCATTGATGGGGTTCTTGAAGAGCCACTCTACCTTCGCATCATTGATAGGGAGCTTGCGTGTCTCGATGATCCCCTCGAGGAAGAGATTAGACTTCTCAAGCTGGTCCCAGAAGAAGGAGTAGTTCTGCGAGAAGAAGAACGTACCCGACTTCTCGCGAGTCATCAGCTGAGCGCGCAGGACATTGAGCCCCGTGAAGAGCCAGCAGCGTCCACTTTGCTTCTGGTCGGTGATACCGGAGCTCTGGACCTCGACGGAGAACTTATCTTCGATCGAGCGTGGACGCTGATTGTTGATGAAGAAGTCCTGCATCCCTTGTACGGCGATGGCGTTGTGGAGTGCCTTCTCGGTAGAGGACTTAGGCTCACTCTGACGAAGCTCTTCGAGGAGCTTGGGGGTGATAGCCCCATCCTTCGAGGCCTGAGCGTGCAGTGCAGTCGCAGAGCTACCGAGGCAGAGGAGAAGGGCTAATGAAGTCGTTAGGACTGATTTCATAGGTCTTATTATAATTATATGAAGTATGCGAGGTTAGGGGTTCTCTTCCTTGTCGAACCACGAGGCGTACATCTGGTAATTGTTGGCGATGCGCTCATTCAGCTCACGTCCTTGCTCGGGGGAGACCTTCTTGACGAGCTTAGCAGGTACGCCAGCCCACAGGGTGTAGGGCTCGATGATGGTCTTGGACAAGACGACCGAGCCTGCAGCTACGATAGCTCCTTCGCCGACGACGACATCATCCATCACGACGGATCCCATGCCGATGAGGGCGTAGTCACGGATATGGCAGCCGTGGAGCGTGACATTGTGCCCGACGGAGACATTGTCACCGATCTCGATCGTGGACTTCTGATAGAGGGTGTGTAGGACGGAGCCGTCCTGGATATTCACATTGTTGCCGATGCGGATGGAGTTGACGTCACCGCGGAGGACGGAGTTGAACCAGATACTGCAGCCCTTCCCGAGGACGACATCTCCGACGATGGTAGCGTTGACAGCGAGGAAGCAGTCCTCACCGATCTGAGGCGCGATGCCTCGTACAGTCTGTATGAATGCCATAATGCTTATTGTTATTGCTTAGCTACGCAAAGATAATGAATCCCTGGGGCAAAGACGACGCCTATATAAGCCCCATTGAAGGTCCCCCACTCCCCTTCACACCTCACCACTAAATCTCGGACGATACGCCTCCATAGAGATACGCTCGGAGCGGTATAGCAGAGCCTTGGCTGTCATCACAAGAAAAAGCCTCGATAGCTGGTGGTATCTCCTCTCGCGCAATAGCTGTATTCTCCTCAAGATCAAGGGAAATACTTTGATCTATGCACGTAGTCTTAAAGTCCATGCACGAGAAGCCTATCATCCACGCACGTAGTCCTTAGGTCTTCGCACATAGACAAAGCTATAGAGCTATAGCCTGAGAACTTTTTACAAGCGAGAATGAAGCTTTATCTAAAGCAAAGAACAAGTTTCCCTACAGAGGATCAGTGAGGGTCGTCGTAGTGCGCCTCACCTCAAAAGACAGCGAGGGCGAATCACCGTAGCGACATATCTACGCAGCTCACCTCACACCAAACTGACGAGTCAGCAGAATAGAGCGATATTACCCCATCTTATTATACTACCTTTGTAGCGCTCGATGAAGAGCGCCAATGCTACGAAGACAATGCTTATACGACGACACGTACTCCTCCTCACCCTCAGTAGTATGAGCCTCGCGGCTCCCCGACTGGCAGCACAGCAGGTACAGCCTACGACCGACGAGGTCGCCCTCCAAGCCTTCGCCCTGGACAGCCTCGTGGCTCAAGGGACGGACTACTATACCCCTACCCCTGTCACCTCGCCCCTCCTCCTGGAGCTTCTCGCCGTAGCCCCCAGTCTCTCTCAGCAGCTCCTGCAGTACTATCAGGCGGGAGGGACCAACCCCTACCAGTCTACCCTCCCCTTCATCAGCCCCACTCTAAGGAAGAAGACGACGAAGAGCCGGCTCGACTTCTCTCCCGTCTCGGGCACAGGCCTTGAGCTTTCAGCCCCCGAGCTGAGCTTCCTGCCCCCGACATCTGGCCCGACCTTAGAGCACCTTCCTATCGATCTCTCGGGACTCAATAGCTACAGCTACGGACTCCGCCAGCGCATGCTCGCGCATATCCTGCCCTCGAGAGATGGTATCGGTGGACGAGAGTTCAGCTCCAAGCCCAAGACCCTCGTGCTGACACGTCCCAGCTTCGAATCTGCTGAGCGTGCCCTCTCCGAATACACCAAGGAAACACCCACGCTGGGTCTACAGTTGCCCCAGGATCGCAACCTGTCGGTCCTACAGCAGCGCCACTGGATCCCCGCACTGGAGAGTAGCATACAGTTCTCACAGAATCATGTCTCGGACAACTGGTACAAGGGCGGTGCCTCCAACCTCAACCTCTTCATGAGGACGTACTTCGGGCTACGCTACGTCACCGAGCGTGTCCAGTGGACCAACGAGATAGAGAGCAAGCTGAACGTCTACAATGCCGAGAAGGATAGCGTGCATCGCTACCGCATCGCAGATGACCTGCTGCGCCTGCGCTCCAACTACGGTCTGAAGGCTTGGAACAAGATGTACTATACCATCGATGCTGAGCTCCGCACGCAGCTCCTCCACTCCTATCTGGAGAATATGCGCAGCCTGCAGTCCGACTTCCTCGCTCCGTACACGATCAACGTGGGGCTCGGGATGAAGTATGACTACTCGATGAAGTCCACGAGAGTCTACGGTCGCTCCTTCGACCTCTCGATCAACGTCGCTCCGATCTCCTACACCTTCCGTGCGACAAAGGATAGCCACATCGACTTAGGACGTCACGGTCTGAGCCCAGACAAGCTCTGGTATCAACGTATTGGCTCCACGATCCGTGCGAACTGGCAGTGGCGCGTGAACATGAACCTCACCTGGACCTCGCGACTCTACTTCAACACCTCCTACCAGCAAGTCGAAGCCGAGTGGGAGAACACGCTTGATATGGCGCTGACGCGCTTCTTCTCCACGCGCCTCAATCTCAACCTCCGATACGACGATGCCGTGCGTCCCGCATCAGGATGGAATAAGCGTCTCCAGTACAATGAGCTCCTGAGCTTCGGCTTCAACTACCGCCTCTGATCCCCTCATCCCCTCACGCCCTCCGCAGCACCGATAGCTCCCATGACGCTTAGCCTTACCCTAGACTACTACACCCGCTGGGGCGAATCCCTAGCCCTACAGCTCGAGACCGCACAAGGCCAGTCACTACACCCGCTACACACTACGGACGGGCGTCGCTGGCAGCTCGAGCTCGAGCTCGCGAGCACGAGCCTGCGCTATCACTTCGTCCTGCTTGGTGCCGAGGGTGAGGTATTGCGCCGCGAGGCCGAGGACCATCAGCTGGAGCTCGAGGGTACTAGGGATACCCAGCTCTATCTACGCAGCTGCTGGCGTGACCGCCCCAGCGAGCGTACGCGCTACAGCCGTGCCATCCGCGTGCTGGCCTCCGAGCCCAGCCCTCAGCCCCTTGCCTCAGCCGAGGCAGGGCGTCCCCTCGTGACCTTCCTCGTCGAGGCTCCTGCCCTGGCACCCGACGCCGAGCTCTGCCTCGCAGGTAGTGCCGCAGCCCTCGGAGGCTGGCAGCCCGAGGCCGCCCTACCCCTACAGTACCTCGGCAAGGGACGCTGGGGACTCAGCCTTGACGCGAGCCTTATCGCCTCCGAGGCGGGTGCGCCCTCTGCCTACAAGTACCTTCTGCGCTCCGCGCTCGACGCTCCGCGCTGGGAGGAGGGCCCCGACCGACAGCTCCCATTCACCGAGCTCACCGCGGCCAAGCCCCTCTACCTCGAGGACGGGCTGCTACGCATCCCCCTCGAGGCCCCTCGCCTAGCGGGCTGCGTCGTCCCGCTCTTCTCGCTGCGCAGCACCAGGGATTGGGGCGTGGGCGATATGCAGGCGCTGCACGAGGCCATCGATGCCGTGGCGGGGCTAGGGATGCACGCCCTGCAGCTGCTGCCGATCAATGACACCACCTTCTACCGCGACGCACGCGACTCCTACCCCTACAATGCTATCTCCGTCGACGCGCTGCACCCCATCTACCTCAGCATCGAGCGTCTTCCCCGCCTAGCGGACAACGCCCTGGAGGCAGAGCTCCGTGAGGAGGCCACCCACCTACGTGACCTCCCCGAGCTCGACTACCCCGCAGTGCTCGAGCTCAAGGAGCGCTACCTCCGTACCCTCTTCGCAGAGCGCGCAGCGGCCGACCTTAGCAGCCCTAGCTATCAGGACTTCGCTCGCCGCAGCGCCCGTTGGCTGGAGGCCTACAGCTACTACAGCCTCTTGCGCGACCGACACCCGGGGCTACCGCCCAGCGCTTGGACAGGCTATGAGCGCTACGATGCAGAGCACCTTCGCTCTACCCTCAGTGCCGAGCAAGCCGAGCTCAACTACTACAAGTGGCTGCAGTACCTGCTGGACGAGCAGCTCCGCGCGGTACGGCAGCACGCCGAGGAGCGCGGGGTCTTCCTCAAGGGAGACCTCCCCATAGGCGTCGCGCCCCACGGGCTGGACGTATGGCTAGCGCCCGAATACTTCCACCTCGAGGAGTCGGCAGGCGCGCCGCCCGACGACTT
>QWCC01000806.1_pt1 | contig 13590 bp, 6 predicted proteins | sample 1972491 | NCBI WGS metagenome assembly QWCC01 (sample SAMN09866718, study PRJNA288562) | Human oral metagenome isolate term5_saliva, whole genome shotgun sequencing... | isolation source: mouth | host: Homo sapiens | place: USA: California
CATCATAGGTGCCTAAGAGTCCTCCACGCGCCTGAATCATTTTTCCTAATTCGGCAGCAGATGCAGGAAGTCCGCTGACATTGTAGCCTTCATTGCGCAGACGCACGAGGAAACTGTACAAAGAGGGTACGACTTCCATACCTTGCGCCACGAGTGCGCTCTGACCTGGACCTTTATAATAGACTACTGCGATGCGCTTGTTGGCATTTTTCTTGTGCTTCAGCGAGATGTAGTTGCCAATGGTGGTGACAAAATCTTTCACACGATCGGGCATAGCATAGACTTGCAACAGACCTTCTTTGTCGCGCTTGTGCGCAAACACGGCATAAGGCAGGAGGGCTCCGTCGAGTTCGGGCATACCCACTGTTTGTGAGAGGTATCCGCCAGAAAGTCCTTGCTTGTTTTCTTCCCATTTGTTGCGCTCACTCTGCACGTTGATGGGCGCAAAGAAGGGGATGTTTTGACGTTGTAAATAAGCCACAACGTCGTCTCCCAATCTTCCGTGTGCCATATTGATGATGGCGGAAGGACTGACGCTATCTATATGAGATTTAGCAATGAAATCTTGTACATCATCTACGTGATAAACCACAAAGTTTTGACGCTCCAATTCTGCCACCAATTCAAAGGGTTGTCCCATGATTCCGGTGACAATGATGTGCGGAGCGTTCTTTTTCATCAGACCGTTTTTCTGAAGAAATGCCTCATATTCGCGCACGGAATTGAAACCTAGTTCTTCGGCTTCGGGATTTTTCGGATCGAGATGATAGAGAAGACTTGAGGGATGTTCACGAGGTGCTTCTGCTTCAGGAGCGAAAAGTACCTTTTTATCGATGTGTTTGCGCACATATCGCAAGAGATTTCGATAGTTTTCGCGTCCTCCATTGTCCATATAGGCTACGATGCGCGCAGCAGTGGCGGTGTCGAGCGAACAAATGTCGTTGGCAGGATTGGTCACAGCGATAGCCATCACGGGGAGTCCTTTTTCTGCTAACTTCTTGACCTCGGCTCTTTGTGCTTCTGTGATTTTCAACCCCATTGCGTTGATGAGCACGAGATCGTATTTGCCGATGTTTTCGATGTTTTCTGCATCAACGTCTTCAAGACTAATGAGTGCATTGTCGTTGGCTTTGGCTATATGACCAGAAGTAAGCGGTTGGAAATTGACCAAAGCGATGTGCGTGGTTCCTAACCAGGTGCGCCAAGCAAATGATGCAGCAAAAATGAGTAGTAATAAGCCTACAAAGATGAACCATAATCGGCGAGAATGTAGACGAAAATTGAATTTTGACATTACTATATAGACGTTAGAGCGTAGAGGGTCATAGACCCTTTTATGCTCGCCACGACAAGCGCGGCTCGGGTTAGACAATTTAGACGTTAGAGGATAGACGTTAGAGGGTAGACATTAGACGTTAGAGATCCTAGAAGAGTTTATCGACATCTATCTTAATTGTTGCCACAAAAGTGCGTCCCACATCGGGAAGTTGCACAGAAGCGGTGGAAGCACGGTCGCGATAGTCGAACAGGTTATCGATGAGTAATCCCACAGAGAGTCCCTTTTGAGGGAATTGCAATCCTAAATTCAACGAACAGAAAGTGCGTGCATCAAAGTGATAGCGATACATCACGGGAAATTCATTACCACTTGGGGTGTCGCGCAATATACGATAGTCATATTGCGAGAAAGCGCAACCCCAATGTCCGTTGAAATCAACTGAAGCTGTGAGTAAATCAGAGAGTCTGTGATAATAAGCTGCTCCAAAAGTTAGGCTATGCGGACGAACATCAGAGGTGTTATAATACTCAGAGAAACTTCCGTGTCCGTTGCTCAATTGATGATCGTTGATGTAGTTGTAGGTAGTGCGAAGATGCAGTCCATAGTTTGTGGTATATCGCGCAGAAACTTCAAGTCCAGTTGTTTTTCTGTCGTCGAAATTTGCATAGCGTATGGTATCTGCGCTCACTGTTTCGTAGCCGATGTAGTGGTGATACCGATTGTGAAACAACGAAGCAGAGAGATTCAGTCGATTGATTGCATATTCTGCTGAAACAGACCATTGTTCGCTCGTTTCGGGACGAAGTTGAGGATTTCCCACCACGTGCATCACGTTCATCATATTGAAATCTTGATAGACTTCTTTTAGCGTTGGTGGACGATATCCGTGAGAATAGTTGGCGCGGAGCGTTAGTTGTTCAACGGGTCGGTAGAGTATGGAAATCTTTGGCGTGATATGTGCATCATATTTCCAAGATTTGTCCATTCTTACACCAGCCACAAGGTTGAGTTTTGACAAGATATGCCACTCATCTTGTGCATACACCGACCACTGTGTGCCTGACACGGATCCAGAGTCTTTGAGCATATAGTGCTTCAAATAATCGTTGCTCAGTTCTGCTCCCAAACTCACGGTATGTTTATCGCCTAAATAGGTGTAATTCAAGCGACCTGTGTGTTGTCGATTTCGATAGGGAGTGATGTACTTCGGATCTGCGGCTGTACCCTCTGCTTGAGGATAGTTGTAAGTCTTGGTGTAGATATCATTGAGATAAGAAATATCAAAACGATGCAACGCAGTGGGAACGTATTTCACCGTTGCTCCCCACATCCAATCATTATATCGATCGTAGCGTTTTCCACTACGCACAAGAGGTTGTCGATTACTATAAAAAGAACCTTTGAGTTCGGCACTGAGTTGTTCGTTAAATTGATATCCCAATCGCTGCGACACACTGTTCACAGTGTAGCCTTTGAGTTGAAGGGTGTCAGCTTGATTTTCTTCCACCTTTTTCACAGTGCCATCCACCGAAATTTGTTCGTAAGCATACTTGCTTACATCGGGTACTACAAAACTTTCTCTACTGCGCCAACCGACATTGGTGAAAGAACTCCAACCATTTTTGCGAAGTCCAAGACTTGCACCATATTTTTGGCCATTCTTTCCCGCATATCTACCCATCACACTTAACGAGAATGGCCGCTTCGCCTTACGGGTGATGATGTTGATGACGCCTCCTTGTGCATTACTGTCGTAGAGGGTGGAAGCTGCACCGCGCACCACCTCGATGCGCTCTATTTCATCGGGATTGATGCGGTTGTAATCTATGTTGTGATCGCTGCTTTCTCCGCTTATTCGCTCTCCATCAATGAGAAAAACCACCATCTTATTGTTCATTCCTTGATAGGTGAGCGTGGGTAGTTGGCTCATTGTGTTGAGTCGAAATTGAATACCTGGAAGAGCATATTGCAACAATTGCTGCATATCAAGCGGATTGATGCGGTCAATCTCAGCGCGAGTCACGATGCGCGTTATCACAGGCACGTCTTTGAGTGGACGTTCTAAGCGAGAACCTGTAACTACCACCTCACCGAAGGTTTTATCCATCGCAGGATTCGCAGTGGATTTCTCTTTATTGGACAACACTGCGGTGTTCTTTTTTTGCGCCTGCACCGACATACAGCATTGTCCCATACCCGTGAAAAGGCATAGGACAATGAAACCATATTTTATATTAAACATTAGGCGTTAGTCATTAGACATTAGTCATTACACGTTAGAGGGTCATAGACTCTTTTATGCTCGCCACGACAAGCGTGGCTCGGATTAGAGATTAGACGTTAGATGTTAGTCCTCTCACGTTTTCTCCATTGTCTTGCGCCTTGAAAGTCTAGCTTCCGCTAAAATTACTTCACTTTCAAAACATCGAAGGTATAGAAACCTTTTATGTCAGCATTGTTGGAGAATGACTTAAATTTGAGCAAGAAATGGCGACCATCTTTTGTACGCAATGCCACTACATTAGGCTTTGCTTCATAAGTGACATTAGTCATCTGTCCTTTGCGTGTGAACATAGAGGAGAGCACTGGGTTGCGCACATCGTTGGAAGTGGAACTCATAACTCCTAGCATCATCTTGGCAAAGTCCACCATCACGCGGTCTTTTCCAGTTGCAATGGTATCCTTCACGCTGATGTCATTAAGATCTTCAGGTTTCACCTGAGCAAACTCTGTTGCAGTGAGCATTTTTGTAGCACCTTCGTTGGTGCGAACGAGATTGTAGCGGAACGCAATGTCCCATTTGATTTTCACGTCAGCCAAACTGCCTGGTTTCTGTTCGCGCTTCACCTCCTTCGTTTGGGGGTTCACATACGTCCACGTGCCAAAATCGGGATGAGCTTCGTGTTCGCCAGTGGCAAGATTCACATATGTCCAACTACCATAAGCACCTTCTTGGAGAGACATACCCACATTCTTAAAGGTAGTTTCAGATTTGGGCTTCACGTTGTTATCTTCGTCTTTGTCGCAAGAAGCGAGTGTGAAAGCTGCAAGGGCAGCAAGGAGGAATGTTTTTAGATACATATTGTACAAGTATTTAAGAAGAAAGCAAAGGTTCCATAACTACCGTTGTTTTCAACGCAGTACGCCACCTTTCTAGCCATCTTTGATTGATGTTGCAAAGTTACGAGTTTCTCTTTGTGCATACAATCGCTATTTTCAGTGATTCTTATCCTGCGATTTAAATGCGCTCCTGCCGTTTTACGCTGTTTCCTCCACTTTTCTACCTACAAATGAGGATATGCTCTAGGTTTTATTAGCAAATCCTTCCCCATTTCTTGATGTTTTCAGAAGGCAGCCCCCTTTCTTGAGGAGCGCAATCCTAGCATTTGAGCGAAGATTGCACAGTGCGGACAGATTTGCTGAAAAATTCTATTGCATTTTCCCGAGAATTATCGTACCTTTGTCGATATTGGGGACGTTTCCTTGCACAAAAATGGATCTGCTCTGCGGTCTGTTTTGTCATAGAAATCCAATCCGAGTTGAAGTAAGACTCAATCTGAGTTGAAATAAAACTCAATTGAAGTTCGAATAACTCTCAATTGAAGTTCGAATGAAACTCAATCTAATTCCCCATACAACCCTATCGATGCTCAAAATATCCCCCTTGTTCCACAACTAAGGACACTACGTTTATGAATCACCTCCCTCCCATCATCTCCGACCTTGCCCTCATCCTCCTCGTCGCCGGAGTGGTCACCGTCATAGTGCGCAAATTGAAGCAACCCCTTGTGTTAGGCTACATCGTAGCTGGTTTTTTGGCGAGTCCACATATGCCCTATATGCCTTCGGTGCAAGACCACAGCAACATTGAGGTGTGGAGCGAAATCGGCGTCATCTTCTTGATGTTCGTGTTGGGATTAGAATTTTCGCTCAAAAAAGTGGCAAGTATGGGAATGCGTCCCGTTGTGGCAAGTTCCCTCACTATGGCGGCTATGGTCGGAGTGGGCGCAACGATGGGACAACTTTTGGGGTGGAGCAATTTTGATAGCCTTTTTCTAGGAGGAATGTTGAGCATTTCTTCCACCACAATTATATATAAAGCGTTAGAAGACTTAGGATGGTTGAGCAAAAGATTTGCGCAAGAGGTGTTTTCAGTGCTGATTCTCGAAGATATTTTAGGCATTTTGCTTATGATTTTATTGAGCACTGTGGCGGCCACATCCAACGCTACAACAGGTGGAGGGCACTCTCTCATCACCAGTTTGATGAGTTTGTCGGTGTTTCTCGTGTTGTGGTTTGTTGTCGGCATCTACATTGTGCCTTATTTTTTGAAGAAAAACCGCAAAATCATCAACTCCGAAATTCTCCTCGTTGTGAGTATCGGCTTGTGTTTCGGACTCGTTGTACTCGCTGCAAAAGCTGGATTCAGTGCTGCCTTTGGTGCCTTCGTGATGGGAAGTATATTGGCAGAAACCATTGAAGCTGAGCGAATTGAAAAACTAGTAAATCCCGTGCGCGATCTCTTTGGCGCAGTGTTCTTTGTGTCGGTGGGTATGCTCGTCGATCCGCAAGTACTCCTCCAATATGGACTCCCCATTCTCCTCATTTCTCTTGCCCTCTTTGTGGGAATGGCCTTTTTTGGTACGTTGGCTTTTGTCATTGCCGGACACCCCTTGCAGCGTGCTATGCAGTGCAGTTTTTCACTCACGCAAATCGGAGAATTTTCCTTCATCATTGCGGCGCTTGGTCAGAGTTTAGGAGTCACAAGCGAACGACTCTATCCCATTATGGTAGCGGTGAGCATTGTCACCACATTCATAGCTCCCTATTTCATTCGTTCTGCACAACCGGTCTATTGCTTCATCGAACGTTTTCTCCCCGAAACGTGGCAGGCGCGCACGGCCGACAGAACAGTTGCTCTCGAAAAAGGTGCAACAGTCGCCAACGCACCCACCACCCTTACAACTTCTTCCGATAAGGATGCTCAAAACAGTGGTTCAACGCACAGTGTTACTCTCCAAACAAAGCGCAGTCCAGTTTTGATTTTGGGAAAATCTGCGCTAGCCTTTGGCAGAATTGTTTTAACACAAACCGTGGTTTACACCATTTTGTCGGTCACCATCATCGGACTTTCCTTTTCGGCCTTCCTCCCTCTCCTGCGCCAAATTCCACCCACACACTTCATTGGCAATGCCATCACCGGCATAGGCACTCTCTTTGTACTTTCTCCCCTGCTTCGTCCCATTGTGGCGCGCAAAAATCGTAGCCAGAGTGCTCAAAAACTCCGAAAATCTTTTCTGGGGGAAACCTTGTATGGTCTTCTTTTCTGTCTTCGCTGGGCGCTGGCCACTTATTTGGTGTTCTATGTTTTGCAATATCTGTCCCCCCTCGCTTGGTACATCCATCTCCCCCTCGCCTTTGTCATTATGCTTATAGTGGTCAATAGTCGTTGGGTGAAATATCGTTCCATAAAAGCCGAGCGCCGTTTCCGTCACAACCTGCGTCAACGCGAGATGGTAGCTCAACAGAAGAGTTTCCAAGAATTGGGTTTTGCGCGTCGTTTGTCGGCTCGCGATGTTCATTTCGCACGTTTAGTTGTACCTCCTTTCTCCCTTTGGGCAGGTCAATCTCTGGCAAGTTTAGACTTCTCCTCCAATGATGGTGTGCTGGTGGCTGCCATTTTGCGACAAGACATTCGCATCAACGCTCCCAATGGCCACATCTGTCTGTTCCCTGGCGACGTGTTGGAAGTCATTGGTGACGACACAAGTCTAGAAAACTTTGCGCAAAGAATGTCTGTAGAAGTGGAACATATCTTAGAAGACGATGGCTGCGACCACAGTCTTCTGTTGCGTCGCATCGTCGCCCGTCCCACTTCTACGCTCCTTCCTTGCACAGTGGCAGAGAGTGGCATCCGCGACGTCTATCGCTGTATGCTCGTCGGAGTGGAAGATGCTTCGGGAAGTGTGGAACTAGCTGAGGCTTCTCGCGTGCTTCAACCCACAGACATTCTTTGGGTGGTGGGTGAAGAATGCCACCTTCGTGCATTAGAAGCCAGCCTAAAAGGAACAGAAAATCTCTAATTGCTAGAAAAACTAGAATTTCTAGAACCACTAGAACCCCTAGAACTCCTAGAAAAAACTCTAACGTCTAACGTCTACCCTATAACGTCTAATGTCTAACGTCTACATCATCGGTGCAGGAGCTGCGGGTTATTTTCTCGCCATCACGCTTCGCGAAATATCTCCCAATAGTCAGATCACCCTCGTTGAGCGTGCCAGCCAACCATTGACCAAAGTGCGAGCCACAGGGGGAGGACGATGCAACGTCACCAACACATTTGAGCACGTCGACCAACTGCAAGACGTCTATCCGCGAGGAGCACGTTTGATGCAAAGACTGTTCCGTAGTTTTTCGCCCAGCGACATCTATGATTGGTGGGAACAGCGTGGAGTCACGCTCAAAGTGGAAGATGAAGGACGTGTCTTTCCGCAAAGCAATTCGAGCGAAACCATTGCGCAGTGTCTACTTCAAGAAGCGCAACGATTGGGCATTAAGTTGCTCACCAACACCAGTCTTCAGTCTTTCACTCTCTCTGCTGAGGGAGGATTCTCTCTGCAATTGCGACAACGTGGAGAAGAACGCGTGGTGCACTGCGACAAACTGGCTCTTACCACGGGAGGAGCTCCACACGGAGAAGGATTTGAAGCCCTCAGAGCCACAGGTCACCAACTAGAAACACCTTGTCCTTCTCTCTTCAACTTCCGATTTTCGGACGAAGGATTGCGCGCGCTCTCGGGCATCACCTTGGAGCAAGTGCAACTCTCTTTGGCAGGCACAAAGGTGCGCACCTCCGGTGGATTGTTGCTCACTCACCAAGGCATTAGCGGACCAGCGGCTTTGCGTTTGTCGGCACACGGAGCGCGCCTTTTGGCAGAACGCAACTATCGCGGCGAAATTCTGATTTCGTGGTTGTCCACCGCTGATTTCGAAGCTATGCTGTCGTTACTCAAACAGATGCAACAAGAATTTTCGGGTAAAACACTCGGAGCCGCACGCCCTCCTTATCGCCTTTTGCAGCGTTGTCTTGGACTTTCACCCCTCGATTTCGGCCACCCCGACGATAAAGTCGATGCAGCCTCTTCCCCTCTCCCACAGCGTTTGTGGCATCATCTTTTGCAGCGAGCGGAATTGCCCATCGATCGCCGTTGGAGCGAATTGGGAAAGAAAAATTTCAACCGTCTTGCCACGTTGTTCACGGCCGATGCTTATGCACTTGTGGGACGCGGCACGCACAAAGAAGAATTTGTCACTTGCGGTGGTGTCGCCCTTTCGTCTGTCAATGCCAAGACGCTGGAGCATTGCTGCTCACGGATTGGCACAACAAATAGAAGAGGTGGCTCCATAGCAGGTGGCAATGTGCCAATAGTCCTCTGCGATGGGTCAAAGACGTTTCACCGTTTTCAGCGAGTTTCAAAAACGCCTTGTGGCTGTGCCATCTAGCCACTGTCCAACGAATGAAAGAGGGATGTGTAATCATAGTGATTGGTATATTAGTTTGGCTTTCGCCGTGAAAGTAGAATCATAATGAGAGGCGCTCTTTAAGGATGCACCCCTATATGTATATGGGTCGATTCGTACCCAAAGAGGGAAAAAATCGCGAAAAAGTAGCATTTTATTTTTCGATACACAGAAATTAATATATCAACTTTGCAAAATAATCTCATTTAGTCTTTTCGTGCGTACGTGTAGCGCGCGCGCCTTCCAACAGCGATGTTGATTTTTTGCTGTCACAAGTGTCACACTTGGAGAGAAAACGGAGAATTTTATGGAGAGAAAAACAAGGTAAATCAGAGAACAAAATGAGGAAATCCTCAAAAATGCAGGCCTGAAAAACGCACTTTTCCCTCTCGTTTCCATTGATTTTCAGCCCCTCAAATCATTTAATTGTCAAAATGTATTCAAAAACCATCGTAATACACACTATGCCAATACTTTAGAGATAGTCGTGTGACACTTGTGACAGCAAAAAAGTAAAAACTCCTGTAGATGCGCGCGCGTACGTACGCGAGAGAGGATATTATAGGTCTTTTTACAATTCAATTTCTCGTTTTTCAATTTGAACTTTTCCGTGTCGTTCATTCCCCCTCCATTGCGTTCTAAAAAGCGAGCCGTTATTTCTCACAAAACGACACGTTGTTTCTCACAAAACGACACGTTGTTTCTCTCAAAACGACACGTCGTTTTTCATAAAACAAGCCGTCGTTTGCAGTGAATGACCACTTGATGGGTTGAAAAATGCTAGACCCCAGCGTTAAGGCGACACAGCGTAGTATTTCTGTGAAGCTCAAAACGTTGAGGTCTAGTGTGTTGGGACAAGAGTAAAGGACTATTACGATGGATTTCTCCGCTAGCCTTTCACCCTTTTTCGTTTCAGCGGTGGAACTGTGTGTCGTTCATCGTCTTGTACAGCAATACGAGTAGGGTTGGCGAATTTGTCGCTGAAGAAATTGTAGCGTTCGTCGTTGTATTTTGTATGGATGCCTAACAGACTGGTGAGCGAGTTGGTGAACCAAGCCGTGGAGATGGGTCGGAACTGCGCTTTCTTGATGCGTTCCCAAAGTTCGGGGTGCTCTTTGCGGAGTTGCGGTGAAGCATAGACGAAGAAGGGAACATCAATAGAGGGACGATCTACATTCATACCGTGACCGTAGAATCCGCGTTGTTGAGGTTCGTCAATCATTTCGCCGTGGTCAGAGAAGTAAAACACAAGGGCGCGCTGAGAAGAGTAGTGCTTTATTATCTTGTCGAGCAGATGGTCTGTATAGCGCAAGGAGTTGAGATAAGCCGCTTTATGGCTTTTCGCATCATCCGTGTTACATTCCTTCATGTCCTTGGCTTTGAAGTAATCAAAGGTTTTAGGGTAGCGAGATTTGTAAAAAGTATGGCTACCCATTAAATGAATTATCGTCAGACTGTGCCCGTTCTTTTTTGTCGTATTCTTTAAACCATCGTAGCGTTCAAGCTCTGGGAGCAATGTTTCATCGTATGGATTTTGATTTGAATTAAAAGCAACGTTTGTAGTATGAACATTATGAGCTGAGCTCGCTATAGATTTTTCTACAGCATACATATCTGAAACCTTTTGATTGGTTATCCATTGCGTATAGTAACCACAATGGGCAAGTGTGTTGGTTAAGTCTGGAAAGTCATACCATTGTTGTCCAGGTGCATTGTTCCAATAGGTGAAAATACGCTGACAAGAGAGTATCGTGTTGGATGCAGAGCTGCAAACATCATTGAAGAGCACAACATCTTTAGAATTTTTACTCATCGAGTCAAGCCAAGGTGTTGTGGGGAGTTCGTAGCCATAGGCCGACATTAAGTCTGCGCGTGCAGATTCGCCAAGAATAATAACAACTTTCAAAGGTTCGTTGACCGTGGGATTATGAGTCATCCCTCGAAAGTGGCTTTCTTCTTTTTGTTTTATCAAGTTGTCTTTGAGATCGTATTTATCTTTTAAGGCAATGGCGGAACTCCAAATGAAACGGTCATAGGTGGTGGCAATACGTCTTGTGGGAGAAGAAATGCCAGTATACTTACGATAACCATAATAGGTTGTAAATGTTCCCCAGAAAATGATACAAATGAATACTAAATAATGAGACGGTTGAGAAATCCAATGTAGTTTCTGTTGCAGCTTTGCATTACGCTGCATGCGGATCACCCCATAATAGCACCCGACTAACGATAGAAAAATAAATAACAGAAAAGCTACCAGTGGTGCGATGCCTAGTGAAATGAGGAACTCTTGTGCTTCGTTGGTGTTGGTAGCTAAAATACTGACAGCAAGATAACTGCCAAAGATGTCTTTCAAGAAAAATAGCACAGGTATTTCTATAATGGCTGTGGTGGTAAGGAGAAGTGTCTCTATGAAAAGCACAATCCAGTTGACCTTTTTGCTGGGAATGGCACGATAAATCAGTGAGAAAATGAAATGTAATCCCCAAAACGTTGGAACCTGTAGGAACGTACCAAGAAGAACTGTAAGACTTCTCATTTTACTCTCTGCATTCAATGCCATCAATAAAATGGTGAGGAGAAGTAAGCCTGTTCCCTACTCTTTTTCGTTTCAGCGGTGGAACTGTGTGTCGTTCATCGCCTTGTACGGCAATGCGTGTGGGGTTGGCGAATTTGTCGCTGAAGAAATTGTAGCGTTCGTCGTTGTATTTCGTGCGGATGCCCAAAAGGCTGGTGAGCGAGTTGGTGAACCAAGCCGTGGAGATGGGACGAAATTGTGCTTTCTTGATGCGTTCCCAGAGTTCGGGATGCTCCTTTCGGAGTTGTGGCGAAGCATAGACGAAGAAGGGGACATCAACAGTGGGATGGTCTACGTTTGTTCCGTGACCAAAGAATCCGCGCTGCTGTGGTTCGTCAATCATATCGCCGTGATCGGAGAAATAAAAGACCAATGCACGCTGGGAAGAGTAGTGCTCTATCATCTTTTCGAGCAAACTATCGGTGTAGCGCAAGCTGTTGAGATAGGCCGCTTTTTGACTTTTCGCATCATCCGTGAGACATTCCTTCATATCCTTGGCTTTGAAAAAGTCAAACGCTGGAGGGTAGCGGAGATGGTAGGTGTGGTGGCTCCCCATGAGATGAATGACCGTAAGACTTGGAGCAGAGATTGTGTCAGAGAGAACATGAGGTATTAAGCGTTCGTCTATGGAACTTTCTGTCAAGTTGTTCATAAAAGCCGCGGTGGATATGAACGTGTCGGCAGACGTAGTGAATACGCGTTCAATGCTGGAGTAGTCGGAATAATCTTGGTTAGAAATCCATTTTGTTTTGAAGTTCGCTCGTTTGAACGTGGTGGTGAGATCGGGGAAGTCATACCAGTTTTTTCCTGGTTTACTGTCCCAAAAAGTAAAGATGCGTTGTCCTGACAAATAGGTGGAAGGAGCACTGCTTACGGCATCGTTATAGGCAATCACTTCCTTCGCATTGATTAAAGAATCGAGAATTGGAGTTGTGTTTCTAGGATAGTCATAAGCACTCATAAAGTCGGCACGTGCAGATTCGCCAAGAATCACTACAACTTTCAAGGGTTCTTGTATCGAAGGTTGGACGATGAAAGGAGTGAAGTGCGCGGCATCGGTCATGGTGGCGATATGCTGATTGATGAGCGTTCTTTCTTTCATCGCGCGTAAAATGCTCCAGAACAGACGATCGGCTGAGTTGGAACTTCGTACAGAGTTATCAAAAACGTTTAGCTTGTAGTTGATGGCATTGCGCGCAAAACAAGCAAAACTAGTAAGGAAACATATGATAATTCCGATTTGTGCCAGGCGTAATGCGTTTTTTTTCTGCCAGAATTTGCGATGAGATGATAAAAAGCGTGTTCCCCAATAGCTCAGCGCAGCAGTGATTCCCAAAAGAAGGGCTAGAATCTCATAAATTGTTGTGGGGAGGGCTGACATATATTCTTGGGATTCTCTGAAGGGAGAGGCCAAAATTACCGCCACAAAACTGGAGTTGGTGGGAATGTGATAGAGGTAAAGGAGGACGGTTTCAAGGACAATCGGAATTACCACGCAGAAGAGTTCTGCGAACAAAACCATTTTCCCAACCTTCTTCCAAGGAAGGGTGCGATAAACCCAAGAAAAGAGGAAATGGAATCCTAAGAAATTGAGGATTTGCAGGAAGGGAGCCACCGCATAGTGGACTGGAAAATCGCCTCCCGCGATGTAAAGGTAGGTATAAACGCCAGTGAGGAGGAAGTGCAAGATGCTCCCCCACAGCAGTAGGAAAATTTGAAAATAGTTTTGCCGAAATTGTGATAAAAAGGTCATGGGAGGTGTGCGAATAAGGAATACAAATGACTAGAAGCGTCGAAGAAACTCATTTTTAACAGCTTTCGAGCAAATGCGCGACTACTGAATCCTTCTTCACCCAAATATCCCTCACTCACTGTGGAAAGTAGCAGTGAGCGAGGGATATTTATGTGAAAGAATTACACCATTTCTCCTTCTGCGTCATAGTCGTAGAAGAGGAAATCGTTGTAAGGATATTTCTGAACATGGATTTCACGCACACGTTTGTAGAAGAGGTCGCGCAATTCGTCGATGTTTTGTCGTTCGCGTGCCGAAATGAAAATCACATCAAGCGGAGCCGTGCCTTGTTGTTCCGTCATGTTCTCGCCAGTGCCTTGGGTGCGTCCCATCCAAGTTTGCATTAACTCGGGCAGGGTGATGTTTTCTTTGGTGGCAGGCGTCAAATCGTTAGGGTCTTTGGGCGTGCAGGTGTAAGCA
>QWCC01000845.1_pt1 | contig 13564 bp, 9 predicted proteins | sample 1972491 | NCBI WGS metagenome assembly QWCC01 (sample SAMN09866718, study PRJNA288562) | Human oral metagenome isolate term5_saliva, whole genome shotgun sequencing... | isolation source: mouth | host: Homo sapiens | place: USA: California
GCCGTCCGCGAAACGCCAGGCACGCAGACCGAAGAGGCCGTTCGGGGTGGGAACAGCAACCTCCTCGGTGCTTTCGACCAGCAGCGGGCTGGGGTTGGGCACCATGTCGAGGGGGCTGACGCGGTAGCTCTCCGCGAGACGCGCGGCCGTAGCGCGGGACTCGGCGCTCAGGCTCTCGGGGCCCGTCGCCTTCGCGGTCACCTGCTCAGCCGCGTTCATCGCGCCGCTCATGCGTTCTCCCCGGTCGGAGCGTTCTGTGCCACGTACTTGATGAGGTCCTCGATGGAAATCATGGGCAGGCCGTGCTCGGTCGAGAAGGCGCGCAGGGCATCAAAACGCATCATGGAGCCGTCGTCGTGCACGACCTCGGCGATGACGCCCACGCCGGATAGGCCCGCCGCGCGGGAGAGCTCCACGGCGGCCTCAGTGTGGCCGGGGCGCTGAGCCACGCCGCCGTCAACGGCGCGCAGCGGGAAGATGTGGCCGGGGCGGGTGATGTCCACCGCAGCTTCATCTCGTCGGCGCGCTTGTTGCTCATGGGGGCGCACACCACGCCGGAGGTGTAGCGGATCATGAAGCCCATCAGCTCGGGGGTTGCGTGCTCGGCGGCGAAGATGATGTCGCCCTCGTTCTCGCGGTCTTCATCATCAACGACGACTACGGCGCGACCTGCTGCGATGGCGTCCACCGCGGTCTGCACGCCGTCGAGCACGCTTGCGGCGTCAGCGCGGCGCGGCGCAACCTTCTCAGAAGCAGTCTGAGGCGCGCCGGCGAAGGCGGTCAGTCGCTGCACGTACTTGGCGAGCGCATCGGTCTCGAGGTTCACGCTGTCGCCGACCTTGAGCGTGCCGAGGTTGGTTGCCTTCAGGGTTTCGGGAATCAGGCCGACCTCAAACCACGCGGGGCTCTCACCGGGGGCAGAAACCGCGGTGACGGTCAGGGACACGCCAGACACAGCGATGGAGCCCTTCTCCGCCAGCAGGGGTGCCAGTTCGGTGGGCAGGGTGAAGCGCAGGGTACTCCATGCCTCGTGCGCGGTGACGGAGGCGAGGGTACCGACCGCATCCACGTGACCCTGCACGACGTGACCGTCGAAGCGGCCACCGGCGGGCAGGCAACGCTCCAGGTTGACGGTATCGCCGGGGGTCAGGTCGCCGAGGTTGGTGCGGCGCAGAGTCTCACCCATGGCGTAGGCGCGGAACTGGCCGGACTGCAGACGGTCGAGGTCGATAGCGGTGAGGCATACACCGTTGACGGCGAGGGAGCCGCCGTGTTCGAGGTCGGCGACGATGTCACCGGCGTTGAGGGTCAGGTAGGCTGCGTCGCTGCCTTCGATGGGGGTGATGGATTCTACGGTGCCGAGGGCGCCAATAATTCCGGTAAACATGTGTTTTCCTTTTCTCGCCGTATCCGCCGGTTGTCGTCGTTGAGGGTGACGGGCGGCGATGGTTTGCTCTACGTATAACTATACGTATTTTTCGAATATTCCCTGTAGTCGAATGCGGGACGTGCCAGTATGCGAACCCGGTAGCGTTCAGTGAAGCTACCGACGCAGTTCTACCGGGCCCGATTTGCCCGGCACGTACGGGGGCTAATCCAGCCGCGGTTCGGGCGCGCGGCAGGCGTCCAGCTTCTGTAGCACGCGCCGCTCCCCCCGTTCCTGTGCCGTTCCGCGAGGTGCTGGCACCAGGTGCGTCGCGGTGTCCTGGCCGAGCACGCGCACCGCCGGGAACATTCCCAGGTCGTCCAGTTGCAGGCGCGGCGCCTGCGCGAGGGTGTCCACGAGCAGGCGATACACGGCGCTCTTACCGCGGCCCATGATGATGGGGGCGCGGTACCAGACCATCTCGTCGATGAGGTCTTCACCGGCGAAGAGGCCAACCATGCCGGGGCCGCCCTCAATCATGAGGTGCCGCACCCCGCGGGCGTACAGCTCGTCGAGCAGTTCGCGCGGGTCGTGGGTGAAAATCTGCAGGAAGTTCTGCGGGTCCGCCTCCACACCTTCGGGCGGGTTGAGGCCGCGAATCCGGTAGTTCTCCGTAATCTCGGTCTTGCCCATAACCACGCGCAGCGGCTGCTTCTCGAAGCGTTCCCCGTTGGCGTCGCGCGCATCCAGGGTCGGGTCGTCCATGAGGGTGGTGCGGGTGCCAATCATGACGGCGTCAGCGCGGTGACGAATCAGGTGCCCGTCAATGCGCGCGGCGGGGCCGGTAATCCACTTGCTCGTGCCGTCAGCTGCCGCAATGAACCCGTCCAGGGTGGATGCGCTCTTTGCTGTGATGAAGGGGCGGCGTTCGGCGGCGGCAATGAACCAGCGCTCGTTCAGCAGGTAGGATGCGTTCGCGAACTCCTCCATGGCGTGCACGGTGACGCCCCGCGAGCGCAGGTAGGCGGCGCCTCCGGCGGCGTTTTCGGTGTCGTCGCTGTAGGCGTAGTAGAGTTCGCTGATGCCCGCCTCGGCGACGGCGTGGGAGCAGGGGCCGGTGCGTCCGGTGTGGTTGCAGGGCTCCAGGCTCACGTACATGCGGGCACCGGTGAGGTCGGTTCCCGCGGCTCGGGCGGCTGCGAGTGCGTCGGCCTCGGCGTGCGGGGTGCCTGCACCTCGGTGGTAGCCCACGTGCAGCAGGTGTCCCTCACTGTCGGTGATGACGGCTCCGACGAGCGGGTTTGCGCCGCGAATACCCTGACGTGCGGCTTCGAGAGCCAGGCTCATCGCCTCATCATGGCTGAGGGTCTGCTCGGGGCCCGGCAGGTTCAGGGTGCGGGCGGCGGGTACGCCGGTGAGGTGCCCGTACTCGGCGGCGGAGTAATCCAGGTCGTTGTGCGGAAGCGGCACAGTCGAGGGCGTGGCCGCGGGCAGGTAGCCCGTGTCTTTGGGAATGGGTCGCTCGTGCACGGCGGCGATGGGCTCAGGCAGGGTACCCGCCGGGCCCTGGGCCTCGTGCTGGCGGCTGATGGGGGTCATCTCGCTTACGCCTCTTTCTACGATGCTACGTTCTGCGAAGCTACATTCTGCGCGGTGTTGCTCTTGGTGGCGACCTCGCACTCCGCCACGGAGTCCGCGGAAGCCAGGTCCGCAACGTCCACGGTCACGTCCGGGAACTGGGTCTGCACGCGAGCCTTCTGCGCCTCCAGGTTACGGGTGCGCCACCAGACGAAGAAGCCGACCAGGGTGAAGCATCCGTAGAACACGTACATGAGGGAGGTTGCGTAGTAGCCTGCGCTCCACAGCAGCGGCACGCCGACCAGGTCGACGGCAACCCAGATGAGCCAGAATTCAACCCAACCGCGCGCCATGCCGTAGGTGGCGAGCAGGGAGCCGGTGAAGATCCAGGCGTCGGACCAGACCGGTTCGTAGGAGCCGAGGGCGCGGAAGACGGGGGTGAGCAGCAGGGTTCCGGCGACCATCGCGACGACGAGGCCGGCGCGTTCAGTGTTCGTTGCCCATTGCGGGATGACGGCGGCACCCGCGCTCGCGTTACCGCCGGAGGCTCGGGTTGCGCGCCAACGGTACCAACCCCAGATGGACACGGCGATAAACATGACCTGGCGGCCCGCCTGGCCGAGCATGGTCACGGGGTGGGGGCTACCGACGAGGGTGCCCAAAAAGACGGTGAGGAGCAGCAGATTGCCGAGGATTCCAACGGGCCATGCCCATACTTTGCGTCGCATGCCACCCAGCGCCGATGCCAGGCCAAATGCGTTGCCGAGGACTTCGCGCACGAGGAGGGATTGATCCCCCACGTGGATTTGTGCGTCGAAGAGCCACCGCAGAATGTCCATGATTCTTTCCTCTCGTGTGTGGACGTATTCCGGATGCGCTGTGTGCGCATCTGCGGCGGCTCCGGGGAGAGGAACAGAACTCATCGATTCCGGGCGCATCACGGGGTGGATGCGCCGGCTCCGGTGTGTGAGCAAGGTCTGCGGACCCTTCGGGGTGCCACGACGAAACGCCGAACGCAACCTCCACCGCGTTGTACCGCCGGTGGGGTCGCAGACACTTCCGCGAGGGGCGGGACCTGCCGTTTTCTGCTCGTGCTACCTTCCATCCAGACTGTACTGTCGGCACCGGATTTTCACCGGTTCGGCCGTCTGCCTGCTCGGGTGCTCGGTGGTTCGCCGCCGTAAATAGTCGGGCGGTGAACGCGAGTCTGCTCGATGCGGGCAAAACGGTTCGCGGGCTGTGACCGCCGGTTCGGAATTTCACCGACCCCGGAGCACGATGACGCTTCTGATTATGCCACAGCGCGGGCGGGGCGCATATTTTCTCGCCGCCGGAATAAATTACGTGACAAAATGACGTTTTTTGACGCTCCGTGACGGTCGACCGCGCACGACTCGAGGCTCTTTTAGACATCAGCGTCATGGAATTTATCACGATTTAATAACGGTGAAGAGTGTCAAACGGACCAAAGTTCCGGGAGTCTATTTATGCAACCCCCAGAGGGTGTTGAACGACTATCAATAACGCGATGACTAGGAATTATAACAATAAGGTTAAATTATTGGTTGAAGGTTTACTTTAGGCACGCTTTAAGGTTATTCTATCTACAGGAGCTCCCATCACCGATCATCCGGTTCCATGAGGGCATCGATTATTTTCGGACTCCTCCGAGCGTTTCCTGCAAGATGTTGACTCCTGCCATTGTGGTCTTCACTCCGCACGGGAATGCTTCACCATCGGAAGGAGCGACCACTCCGATTCCTGCCCGATGGAACCGGCATGGGAGCTTCTATAAATCTTCCGGACGGGCACCTCGCCCCGAAGGTCGCATACTCCCGTCTTCTCTGTCTACGCCTACCGTGGTGCGAGGCAGGGAACGCGGGAACCTTGCGGGATGGTTTATTCCCGCGCGCTCTGCATTGTCTTGTGGAGTGTGGTGTGTTTGGGTGGCGTATCTGCAGTGCCGGAGCGGATACGCCACCCGTTTTTAACCTGTGAAACGTTTAGTAACCACGCACCCAGGTAAACCGACAGCGCAACCTAACGACAGAACAACCCCTTATTCAACCCAAATTAGGTGTGCTACCTCTGAAACCCAACCACAGACAACCCCTATATCAACCTCACCGAGGTGTAGGCGACCTAGAGGGCGTACCGGACACGCGACGGGGTTCCCTCCTCAAAGCGGCTGGGTTCTTTGAAGGTTAAGGCGCCGCAGAGGGGGCACTCCCCCGCGAGCGGCGTCCGGTATGCACTCTCAAACAACCAACCCACGGAAGCCTAACTCCCCCGCGCGCCGGTATGCCATCTCTCCCCGCATTTAGCGCACGGAGCACCCGCTTTCTTGGGGATAAATTTCTCGGGATAGATTTCTAGGGGATAAACCAAATGTTCCTAATGGTATCCGGGCCTCCCCAGAACATGTGGACCCACGCAGCGGAGGCCAGCACCCCGAGAAGGACCAGCCCCGGGCGGTAGACGCGACTCTTGGGCAGATAGGAGGCCACCAGCAGAGAGAGGGTAAACATCGGCAGGATGATACGAGGCGTGGAGGTAATGGGGAGCCAGAAGATGAAGAGGTATCCGGCGTAGCAGGCCGTCCACAGCCACAGTGCGGGGTGTAGCAGGGAACGATTGCCCTTGAGCGAAATCCACCAGTAGAAGCCCAGGATGAGCGCCACGAAGAATAGCGCCACGATTTCCCAGGGAAGGGATCCGCCAAGGTATTCGTCCCATTGCTTGACCCACTGGATAAAGATGAGGTGTCCCTCTTCAGGCTTGCGACCGCTCCATCCCAGTTCCGTCGCGAGGTACGCATCGGGGCGTCCGGTGCGGAGGGCGGCGTGCAGAGGGTGCACGAAGGCAAAGGAGCACACCACCAGGGCGCTCAGAAGCTGGCCGAGGCGGCCGCGGAACGCAGCCCACGCATCCGAGAGCGATAGCCGCAGGATGCCGCCGGTGCGGTCGCGGTAGTCGGCAACCGTGCACCAGAGCCACCACAGACCCACGAAGGCACCCAGCGGCACACCCACCGGCCGGGACAGGGCCGCGCAAAGGGCCACGGGGAGCAGCAGAAGGTAGCGGTTACGCACCACGCACCACGCGCACAGGGCCAGGAACAGGGTCGAGAGGGCTTCAGCGTAACCGGTGACAAAGATTGGGCTTGCGGGGCTCAGGGCGTACACGGCCAGGGCCCACAGCGCCAGGCGGTTGCGGGATTCGTCCCCCGCCCGCGGGCGGGTGTCGAAGACGCCCCGGGCACTCCAGTTCAGGGAACCCACGAAAAGGCGGTAGAGCACGAGGGACAACGCGCACCCGGCCACAAGAGTCACCAGGACCGACGCCAGGCGGTAGTCAATACCGAAAACATTGGATACCCCACCGCTGAGCACCGACTGCAGGGGCATGAACGCCCAGGTGTTGTGGTTTACCGTTCCGTCGGGAAGGAAAGGCAACTCCTGGGGGTAGCCGTGTTTGTGGATGCGCTCGTAGAAGAGAGCGTCCCAAATGTTCAGGTAAGACAGGTAGTCGAGGTTCCGGTTGACCTTGCTCATGGGATGCTGCAGGTCTCGGGAGAGGGAGAGAGCAAAGATGCCGAAGTGAACCGCGCAGGAAAGAATCCAGATCAGCAGCGCCGGGACCCAGGTACGGTATGCGGGCAGCCGACGAGTAGGACGAGCATCCGAGGAACCAGCCGTTACCGGGAGGGCAGACCGAGCCGTCCCCGCACTCTTCGTCGAGACGCGGGGCTCGTCGGGGGTCAACGCTTGATCGCTGATGTTTGAGGTAGTGGAGGAGGGCGCGGCCCGGTTCAGGTGTTTAGCCATACTGCTCTCGAGTGTATAGTCCGATGGGGTTTTGGATACCCTGGTGCTGAAACTGCTATATGTGATGTGTTTTGGTGAATAACTTACCTATAGGATACCGGTAGGTTGTGCTGTTGAGACGTTGAACGCGGTATCCGCGGGAAATATGACGCAGACTGATTCGTGCGATTTCGACACGCGACGCTGAAGCTCTAAATGGCTGCCCGGGCAGATAAGAGACACCCCAGCAGCCCCTCCCAAAACGCAACGCTCCCCCGCTACACACGGTAGCCGAGGGAGCGTTACGTCTATCTGGAGCTAAAAGCCCCAGGATGCTTAGTTTTCGACCGAGCGGAATGCCACGACAGCGTTGTGACCGCCGAAACCGAAGGAGTTCGAGATGGCGACGACCTCACCGGCGGGCAGTTCGCGTGCCTCGGTGACAACGTTCAGGTCAATCTGCGGGTCCTTGTTGTCAAGGTTGATGGTGCAGGGCGCAGTGCGGTGGTGCAGCGCGAGAACGGTCAGCACGGCCTCGAGAGCGCCAGCGCCACCGAGCAGGTGGCCGGTCATCGACTTGGTTGCGGAGACAGCAATGTCCTTGGTGTGCTCGCCGAAGGTTTCGTGGATCGCGGTTGCTTCGGGGAGGTCACCGGCGGGGGTGCTGGTCGCGTGGGCGTTAATATGCACCACGGTCTTGGGGTCGATGTTGCCGTCTTCGAGGGCTTCGCGCAGCGCGCGAGTTGCGCCGAGCGCTGCGGGGTCGGGTGCGGTGATGTGGTAGGAGTCTGCGGAGACGCCGGTACCGGCGAGCTCTGCGTAGACGCGTGCGCCGCGAGCCTTGGCGTGCTCTTCGGACTCGAGGATGAGGGCCGCTGCACCTTCACCCATGACGAAGCCGTCGCGGTCGACGTCATAGGGACGCGATGCCTTCTCGGGCTCATCGTTACGGGAGGAGAGCGCCTGCATCTTGGCGAATGCCGCCATGGGCAGCGGGTGGATGGCAGCCTCGGAGCCGCCAACGATAACCACGTCGGCCTTGCCGCTACGAATCATCTCGGCGCCAATCTGCATGGCCTCGGTGGAGGATGCGCAAGCCGAGACAACGGTCTGGGCTGCCGCGCGTGCCTTGAGGTTCATAGAAACCGCGGCTGCGTTGCCGTTGGGCATGAGCATCGGCACGGTCATGGGCAGGACGCGGCGGGGCCCCTTTTCGCGAAGGGTATCCCAGGCGTCCAGGAGGGTCCACACACCGCCGATACCGGTACCGAAGGCGACACCGGTGCGAAGGGGATCGACTTCCTCGGCAGATTCAGCGTCGGGGCCGGAGAAACCTGCGTCTTCCCACGCCTCGCGAGCTGCGATGAGGGCGAGCTGTCCCGAAGGATCGAGGCGCTTGGCTTCGACCTTGGTGAGGCGGCCGGATTCGAGGGGTTCAACGGCAAGCTGACCGGCGATGTAGACCGGCAGGTCGTATTCCTGAACCCAGGGCTGATCAATCGTGGAGACACCGGAAACGCCCTTGGTGGCGTTTGCCCAGGTGGTGGGGACGTCGCCGCCGATGGGGGTGGTTGCGCCGAGGCCGGTCACCAGCACTTTTCGAGACATTGTGGCACTTTCTCTTGGGTGGTTTTGTGGGTGGTCTATCCGGTGGTGTGTGGATAAAAACCTGTGGTCCCCCGGGAGGCTTCGCTGCGCGGGCACGTTCGCGGGGCCGGGGGTATGCAGTGGGGGTATGGTGATGCGGCGCGGACCGGTGAGAGCCCGCGCCGCGTCGGTCGCGTTACAGCTTAGGCTGCGTTTGCGATGAAGTCGACTGCGTCGCCAACGGTCTTGAGGTTCTTGACCTCTTCGTCGGGGATGGTAACTTCGAACTTCTCTTCGGCGTTCACGACGATGGTCATCATCGAGATGGAGTCGATGTCCAGGTCCTCGGTGAAGGACTTGTCCAGCTGAACGTCCTCAACCTCAACGCCGGTCTCTGCACCCACCGGACGGGGGTACGCGTGCATTACCGAGTTTATCGTGTATGCGCTGTGAACGCATGCGGCAACTCGGAGTGTGTGGGGATCCGTGTGGATCCGGCTCGGGGCCGTTACGGAAGAACGACTACCTGAGCTGCGAAGGCAAGACCCGCGCCAAAGCCAATCTGCAGGGCGAACTTACCGGAAAGCTCCGGGTTTTCCTTGAGCAGTCGGTGGGCTGCCAGCGGCACGGATGCGGCGGAGGTGTTGCCGGCATCGACGATGTCGCGCGCAACGGCGACGGTGTCGGGAAGCTTGAGGGTCTTGACCATCTGGTCGATGATGCGGGCGTTAGCCTGGTGCGGGATGAGGGCACCGAGCTCGTCGGGGGTAATGCCGGCTTCTTCAAGGGCCTTCTTGGCGACCTTGGCCATCTCCCAGACGGCCCAGCGGAAGACGGAGGGGCCATCCTGGCGCAGGGTGGGCCAAATCTTCTCGCCTTCCTGCACGGGGTTGGCAACGAAGTCGCGGTTGCGAATGTCGAGAAGGGAGTGGGTCATGCCGACGGTATGCCAGCGGGAGCCGTCCGAACCCCAGACGGTGGGGGCGATGCCGGGCTCGTCGGAGACGCCGACAACTGCGGCGCCCGCGCCATCACCGAGCAGGAAGGAGATGGAGCGCTCGGTGTTATCGATGAAGTTCGACAGCTTTTCAACGCCGATCACGAGGACGTTCTTGGCGGTACCGGCGCGCACAAGTGCATCCGCCTGAGCGATGCCGTAGCAGAAGCCCGCGCAGGCTGCGGAGATGTCGTAGGCGGGGCACTTGGAGCCAATGGCATCGGCGACGATGGTGGCCAGCGAAGGAGTTGCGTAGGGATGCGAAATGGTCGAGATGATGACCGCTTCGATATCTTCGCCGGCTACGCCGGAGGACTGCAGGGCGTCCTTTGCGGCACCGATGGCGAGGTCGGTGACGGACTGGTTCTCGCTGGCGCGGTGGCGAGTAATGATGCCGGTGCGCTGACGAATCCACTCATCGGAGGAGTCGATGGCCTCGACGATGTCATCGTTGTGCACGATGACCTCGCCGCGGGCGGCACCGTAGCCGAGGATGCGGGAGTAGCGGTTGATCTCGTACTGCTTGAGGGTAGTCACGTATTCAATCCTTTATGCTGTTGCGGCTCGCAGGCTGCGGGCTGCTGTCTATGGGGTGAAGCTGAGTCGGTGCCCGTACTTAGGCCTTGAGAGCGTCGAGGTCCTCGGGGGTGTTGATGGCGGTCCCGGGGACGCCGCGCATGGCGCGCTTGGCCAGGCCGACGAGGGTGCCGGCGGGGGCCACCTCGATAATGCCCTCGACGTTACGGTCGAGCAGGGTTGCCATGCACAGGTCCCAGCGCACGGGGCTGGTGACCTGCGAAACCAGAGTCTGCACGAACTCTTCACCCGAGGTGACGACGGAGCCGTCACGGTTGGTCAGAAGTAGCGAGCTCGGGTCGGAGACCTTGAGGGAATCCGCAAATTCCTTGAGGGCGGGGACGGCCGGTGCCATAGCCTCGGTGTGGAATGCACCAGCCACCTTCAGGGGAATCACGCGGGTGCGGGCCGGCGGGTTGGCGGCAAATTCCTCGATGGCGGGGATGGGGCCTGCGGCAACAATCTGGCCGCCGCCGTTGGAGTTTGCGGCAACCAGGCCTGCTGCGGCGATGGCCTCGCGAACGGTGTCTTCAACGCCGCCGAGGACTGCGGCCATGCCGGTCGGGGAGGCAGCGGCTGCCTCCGCCATGCCGTTGGCACGCACGCGCACGAAACGCATGGCGTCTTCCTCGCTGAGCACGCCGGCCAGGGCGGCGGCGGTGATTTCACCGACGGAGTGTCCGGCAAAGACGAGCTCTTCACCCTCGAGATCCTTGAGCGCGAGGCGACCGGTCACGATACCCGCTGCCACGATGAGGGGCTGGGCAATGGCGGTGTCCTTGATGGTTTCCTCTTCGGCTTCGGTGCCGTAGTGGATCAGGTCGATACCTGCAGCCTCGGAGAGTCGTTCCAGGTGCTCGCGCACCCCTTCAATCTCAAGCCAGGGGCTCAGAAAGCCCTTCTTCTGGGATCCCTGACCGGGGCAAACGAGTGCGCGCATGCGGTGCGACCTTTCTGATTTTGGTACTCGTACGCGGCGCCGCAACGGGTGCGGCACCCTCGGATAATCTGTTACCTATGCTACCGCGTTCCACTGCCGTGCATAAAGTTTCAGCGTAAGTTGAACAGTGTATAGCTTAGAGCGAACGTACCCCGCCCATATAGAGAGACGACCCCGGGCGGCCCAACGACGCATTGCCAGGGGCCTCTCCCCGTGGGTTAGGCCCGGGGGTGGGCGCGGGCATAGGTCTCGGCCAGGCGCCGCATCGACACGTGCGTATAAATCTGCGTTGTCGCAAGCGATGAGTGCCCCAGTAGCTCCTGCACCGAACGGATGTCGGCACCGCCATCGACCAGGTGGGTCGCCGCTGAATGACGCAGAACGTGCGCGCCGGAGGCCTGAGTGTTCTCCACGGTGCGCAGCAGGCGCGTCAGGTCCTCACGAATCTGACGGCTATTGGCCCGCCCGCCGCGAGGCCCGATGAACAGCGCCGTCACCCCGCTTGAGCCCTCGGGAATCCACTGCGGACGCCCCTTGGAAACCCAGCGGTTGAGGGCTTTGAGAGCCGGGGTTCCCAGCGGAACCACTCGTTCCTTGTTGCCCTTGCCCAGCACGCGCACCGTCTTATTCATGCGGTCGATGCTCTGCAGGTCCAGGCCGGTGAGTTCGGAGATGCGCATCCCGGAGGCGTAGAGAACCTCAACGACGGCTTCCAGGCGTAGCAGACGAGGGTTCCGGGGGTCTTCGGCCCGTTGCCGCTGAACGTTTTCGATGAGCTGGCTCATCTGGTCTCGGCTGAGCACAGGCGGCAGATGGCTCTCGCGCTTGGGGGTGCGCATACCGCGCGTGGGATTGGCCTGCACAAGCTCTTCCTCCTGTGCCCAGGAGAAGAAGGTTCGCAGGGTCGAGCCTCGACGGGCCACGGTCGAGCGGGCAGCACGGCGCAGGTGAAGCGAGCCGAACCATTCGCGAATGAGGGAGGCATCGATGCTGTCCACATGCCGCACGCCACGACGAGCCACGTAGCCGAAGAACCCCTCCAGGTCTGATACGTAGGATCGGATGGTCTCCTCGGAACGGTGCTTTTCGTAACGCAGGAAGCGTTCGAACCGCTCGATAACCGGGCGGAAGACCTCACCCGAGACGCCCAGGGCCGATTCACCGTTTGCCGATTCGCCGGAGGCCCGGCCCTCCGGTTCTGCCATCGGTCGGGTGTAGGCAACGGGAAGCGTGGTCGAGGGAGCATCCCGGCTCGTGTCGGACTGCGCAGGATGCGCCGGCTGGTTCATAGCGTCTCCTCTCGACCTCTTGGGTAACTGCCGTAGTACCGGTGGACGGGTACCGATGCGCGCCTCCCAGGGGTGGCACGATGCGTCGGGGTGCAACCGGCTCTCCCCATTCTAAGCGTTGACTTGCTCCACGGGCCTACACGAAGGCTAAGCCTACACGAGGCCTAAACCTCAGCTGGCGGTGACGCAAGGTGCATCACCGCGTTGAGGCGGAGCCGGAGTGGAGCCTCTCCCTGGCTGTCTTCTCACGCTCCCTTCTTCGGGCGCATCTTACGCCAGCCGGTGCCGTTGCTCTCGGCCAGGCCCAGCCGTTCCAGTTGAGCAAGATCCATCATGACCTCTCGAGCGCCCAGCCCCAGAGCACTGGCGATATCGTCCACACCGCGGTAAGAACGCAAGCCCAAATCGTCCCACACCCTTCCCTGCCGTTCCGTAAGGTCGTCAAGAACGGTGGAGGCTGCCGACTCCTCGGCGTCCCAGTCCCCGGCGTGCTCGGTGCCAAGCTCGTATCCCGCGGCGGCATCGTACTCCAACAGGTCGGCAGCCTCCGTCAAAATCTGGGCGAGACCGTCGCGCAGCAGGCGGTTCGTGCCCACCGAGTTGGGCGAGTTAATCTGCCCGGGAACAGCCCAGAGGGGGCGACCTATTTCAAGGGCGTGGCGTGCGGTGTTGAGCGCCCCGGAGCGCCAGCGGGCTTCAATCACGACCGTGTGCCTGGCCAGCCCCGCAATGAGGCGATTGCGTTCAAGAAAACGCCAGCGGGTCGGGGTGTTACCGATGCTCACTTCGCTCATGATGAGCCCGCGCTCGACGATGTTTTTGAGCGTATCGCCGTTCTGAGCCGGGTAGAGACGGTCCAGGCCTCCGGCCATGAATGCGACGGTGGGTAGCTCAGCGGTGCTGTGGGTGAGGGCCGCGCGATGAGCCGTGATGTCGATGCCCATCGCACCCCCGGAGATCACGAGGTACCCCCGGCGGGCGAGCTCGGCGGCCAGGTGCGTGGTCGCCTCGCTACCGTAGATGCTGGGGTCTCGCGAACCCACCAGGGCAGCGCTCGGCAGGTTAGCGAGGTCGAGCAGATGCCGTGAATCCCCCAGGCACCACAGTCCGTAGGGTTGGGCCGGGCCCAGGTCGCGGAGTTGCTCGGGCCAGAGCGGGTCGGCGGGGGTAACGAGCCACGCACCGAAAGTGGCGGCCATATGGGCCTCGGAGGCCAGGGTGCGTTCCATGCGGCCGTGCCAGCGCAGACGGCGGGTTGCGAATTCCGCGTGGAAGGTATCGCGGTTCATCTGATGCTCTCCAGGGCGGTAGTAGTCGCACGTATTCGTCATGAGTCGGGGGCTCTTCTCGTCGCCCACGACCCCGCGTAGAAAATCGCCAATCTGCGGGTCCGGTTCGCCCAGCTCCCAGATTTCGGACGGCACC
>QWCC01000400.1_pt1 | contig 13553 bp, 15 predicted proteins | sample 1972491 | NCBI WGS metagenome assembly QWCC01 (sample SAMN09866718, study PRJNA288562) | Human oral metagenome isolate term5_saliva, whole genome shotgun sequencing... | isolation source: mouth | host: Homo sapiens | place: USA: California
CCAGTTGCTTTATCAACAAAGTAGTTGATAAAGCCACCGCAAACGGAGCAGATAACGCCAAGCAAAATACCTGCAGGACCAGCCATGATGAGCGAATCAAACTTCATGGTTGTTCCCATAGCAAAGAAGGTCATGACAATAATTGCTGGCAGAGCGCTTGTGAGCATCTTCTTCATAGATGGGAAGCAGTTGCCAAGCAGAATACCCAGGATAATTGGGAGAACTGCACCAAGCAAAGACCAGTTAATTGGAGACTGACCAGTTGCGCCAAGAGCAAGCATGGTAACTGGAGGGCCAACGACCAGCGTAGTAATTGCGACTGCGCCCTGCTCATACTCGTTACCATAATCAGCCATCAGTCCTGCATACATGGAGTTGTTTGCACCAGAGCAAGCAGCAAGGATGACCATGGAAGAAAGGCCAAGCAGGTTGTCGTTCAGGAAGAATAGAACTGCAAGACCAAGAGCAACGCAGAACACAACCTTAGAGATGATGATGATAGCGCCACGAAGAGCAGCCTTTGGTGCACTCTTAAACGAAATAGTTGCACCAACACACAACATGAAAGCACCAACCAGAGCAGCAGTACCCTTAACGGTCATAGCAGCAGTAAAGCTACCAAGCGTTGGGAATACATCTGGGAAAAATGTGTTCATGAAAACGCCAAGAAGCAGTGGTACCAGGATGTTTGCGCCTGGAATGCGACCCAGTGCCTTAAATGGGTGCTGAAGAGAAATTGGTTCTTTTGTAGCCATCAACAATCACCTAATCCATTACGATGCCGCCGTCGCAGTCGCCAACCTCACCGTTGACAAAGCTAGCAGCGTCGGAAGCAAAGAACAGTACCATCTGTGCAGGCTCAGATGCCTGTGCAGGACGGCCGAGAGGAATAATGCCTACGACCTTCTTGTACTTCTCCTCATCGTTGGAGAGTGCAGTGGTCATATCTGTAATGGTGAAGGATGGGCAAACAGCGTTACAAGAAATGCCGTACTTGCCGCCCTCTTTAGCGATAGCCTTGGTAAAGCCGTTCATACCAGCCTTAGAAGATGCGTAAGCAACAGTACCAAGGAGGCCGCCGCCAATCTTGCCTGCAACGGAAGAAACGTTGACAATGCGAGCGCCACCACGATCAATGAAGTGCTGCCAGAGAGCGTGAGTTACGTTGTAGGTACCGGTGAGGTTGGTGTTGATAGTGTTGTTCCACTCTTTGTCGTCAACCTCGGTGAAAGGAACGGAGCTGATGCGACCAGCGCAGTTGATAAGAACGTTGACGTCGCCGCACTCCTCAAGAATCTGAGCAACGGTCTTCTTGACTCCCTCGGCATCTGCAATGTCCATTGTGTAGAAGAAGTTACCCTCGCCGAGCTCCTCGACAAACTTGCGGCCAGTGTCCTCGTGACGAGAGCAAACGATTACATGTCCACCTCCAGCAACAATACCCTTGGAGATCTCAGCGCCAATACCAGCGCTTCCGCCTGTAACCAGAACCAGCTTACCTGTAAAATCGAATGCCATGCTCTCTCCTTTTTTAACGAGCACAAACCATTAGGAAACAAAATAAATTCTAGCCATATTCACATAATTTGCTATAGAAAAATTATTTTTGTTTCACAAATCCTATGGTAAATAAGCCAAAGGAAAATAATTTGCTTAAAATGCGACATAAATGACACATTAAATTTCATGTTCAATCTTTTGGACATTTGTCTGCAAATCTAACCATTTTTCTTTCCTCGTAAATTTCAAAAGTTAGACAAAGCTAACTTTTAGGAATACAATAGGGAGAGAAACCAGTTGAGCTCGTAGCTCCAAACTCCTAACTCTTGGCTTCACGCTATCAGTTTCTTGCTTTCAGCCCCGCAGCTACTTGCTCTCATATCTTTTAAGGAAGTGACTATGAAACATCACTGCACGCATATCTCAGCAGTCGCAAACCCACAACTGCACGCTACCCGCAATCCTCTCCTAACCCGCAGGTCAGCGCTGACCTTGCTCAGCGCAAGTTCCGCAGCAGCCATCGCTTCTCTCGCCGCATGTAGCCCACGCAATTCTGCTACCAGCTCAAGCACCGCGCAAAACCCAAACTCCTCGGCTCCCCTCGTCTTGACCACCTTCACCGTGATCCAGGACATGGCTTCTCGCGTTGCGGGAGAGTTCTGCCAGGTAGAGTCCATCACCAAGGCCGGCGCCGAGATCCACGACTACGAGCCAACACCCGACGACCTCAAGCGCGCACAGAAAGCCCAGCTCATCCTCAACAACGGCCTGGGTCTTGAGCGCTGGTTTGAGCGCTTCGTCGACGACTCGCCTGCTCAGCGCGCCGACCTCAGCGAAGGCATCACCGCCATCCCCATCGCCGAGGGCGACTACCAGGGCCAAGCCAATCCACACGCGTGGATGTCGCCCACAAACGGCAAGATCTACGTCGAGAATATCGTCCGCGCGCTCAGCAACCTTGTCCCTGACCACGCCAAAGACTTCGAAGCCAACGGCGACGCATACAAAAAGGAGCTCGACAACATCTCCTCTCACCTGATTGAGGAGCTTAGCGCCCTGCCGGAGAGCCAGCGCACGCTTGTGACCTGCGAGGGAGCGTTCTCGTACCTGTGCCGCGACACCAACATGAAGGAGCTCTACCTCTGGCCCGTCAACGCTGCTGACGAAGGTACTCCACAGCAGATCGCCAAGGTTGTCGAAGCCGTAAAGGCGCAGCAAATTCCTGCGGTGTTCTGTGAGTCAACGGTCAGTCCTAAGGCAATGCAGCAGGTAGCCGACGAGACGGGTGCTGTCCTCAAGACTGACGAGAAGAACATATTGTACGTAGACTCCCTCTCGGAAGCTGACGGCCCCGTGCCCACCTATCTTGACCTGCTGCAACACGACGCAGACGCAATCGTATCTGGTCTCATGGGAAGGTAATTGTTCGATGAATCTTTGTGTTTCGCAACTTTGCGCCTGGTACGAGAAAAAAGACCGCGAGAAACCCGTCATTTATGACGTGAATTTCTCGCTCTCAACAGGAGATCTTTGCGCACTTGTAGGCGTCAATGGCGCCGGAAAATCTACGCTCTTCAAAGCACTGATGGACACCATCGCATGGGAGGGTTCACTTACTTGGGGTCAGCAACCTCTTTCACAGGCGCGCAAGCAGGGCAAAGTAGCCTACGTTCCTCAAACGGAGGCAATTGACGCGACGTTTCCGCTGCTCGTAAAAGACGTTGTTATGCAGGGAAGATATGTTCATCAGGGTTGGATGCGCATACCTTCCGCTCAGGACAAAGAGCTGGTTGCCCAGGCGCTTGAACGCGTTAACCTGGCCGACCTTGCAGATCGTCCACTTGCCCAACTCTCGGGCGGACAAAGAAAGCGTGTTTTTGTGGCTCGTGGAATAGCACAAGCTGCTGAGCTGGTATTTCTCGACGAACCGTTTGCGGGAGTAGATGCTCGCTCTGAGGCCATTATCACCGAACAACTCAATAATCTCAGTAAAGAAGGCAAAACATTGCTCGTTTCAATTCACGACATCAATTTGGCCCAGCAAAAATTCCCGCTCTGCCTGGTCATCAATAAAACCATTACCGCACAGGGGTCTTCAAAAGAAATTCTTTCTGGAGATGCCCTCCTGCAGAACCTTGGTATTTCCGAAGATACCCACATTGAGGAGGTGCTCCATGCCTGAGGTAGACATTCTCCAATACGCATTCATGCAGCGAGCCCTCATCACCGGAATTGCAACCGCCATAGTCTGCGGGCTTTTGAGCTGCTGGATCACACATATGGGATGGTCGCTTATGGGCGACGCCATCTCGCATTCTATTCTCCCAGGCGTGGTCATTGCTCATCTGCTGGGACTTCCCTATCTGGTAGGAGCACTTGTGTTTGCTCTCATTACCGTGGTGTTGGTCGGACAAGTCAAAAAGAGCCAAATTGTGCGCCCCGATACTGCTATCGGCATTGTATTTACAACGTTTTTTGCACTAGGAACAGTTCTTATATCAAAGGTTCCAAGCCAAATTAACTTGTCCCACATTCTGTTTGGAAACCTTTTGGGGGTCACTACTCCCGACATGCTGCAAGTTCTTTGTATTGGCCTGCCTATTGCAATCCTGCTCATCCTTAAAAACAAGGATCTGACCTTGCTTTCATTTGATCCCACGCAGGTTCAAGCAATCGGTCTTTCTACTAAAACACTAACTTCATTCTTGCTTGTTGCCCTAGCCCTCGCAATTGTCATATCGCTCCAGGCAGTTGGCGTCATTTTGTCAGTCTCGCTGCTTATTGTTCCGGGTGCCTGCGCAAGGCTTCTTACCAATCAGATGCGACATATGCTCTGGATTTCTCCACTTATCGCCACGATTAGCGTTTTGATTGGAATAACTGGCAGTTATTACTTAGATGCCTCTTCTGGAGGAATGATTGGACTCACCCTCGGCGTGGTTTTTTGTATCATTTTTATACTAAAGAGTTTACCAAAGCTTACTTTTAGGCATATACTAGACAAGAACTAAGAAAGGAGGACCAATGCGTACACTCAACACTTCAGAAGCCCAGCTCACGCACGCAACCCGCGCGCAAAAGCTCTTGCACAGGCAAGCCTCAGCGGCTCTCAGAACATCCATTGGTCTTATGGTCGGAGCTCTTCTTATTGCGATGGTTCATTAAGGCTTCAACTCAAATAATCACCCAAGTTTGGCGAGAAACCCCTTCTATTCAAAGGGTTTCTCGCCAAATTTTTATATAAGTGTTTGAACGAGAATACCTACGGTTACTGACGCAAGGTTGGCCAAGATTGAAAGAGTCCATGGGGTGTTGCTTACTCTTTTTACCTTGTAAATGAGACCTTCGACAGCAATAACAACCAGCTCAACCGCTATGACGCACGCCCAGTACTGAACGTCGTTAGCAACCACATCAACAAGGGCGCTTGTGATAAAAACGGCAATTGGATTAGTAAGCACTTGAGCAGCAACAACAATCAACAGCGCTTGATTGTCTTTAACGCCCAGCGATTTTGCGACAATAAGCTCTACAGTAATAGTCAGAATCAGGCAAAACGCAAATATCGGAATAATAGTAATCAAATACGGCAATAAAAATATTTGGTCGTCCATGCCATTAGCCTTTTACTTGTTTGTCTTCAGCAACAAGATAGTCTTTAGCTGCAAGCGCATCTTCAACCGCAAGCTCATCAACCTGATCAGATAGCTCTGCGATTAGAACATCTTCCTCTACAGCCTCAACAACTTGTACTGCCTGGAACATACGTTCATGACCAAATGGCCCTGTAGCCACGGAATCTTTGACCAGTGTAAGACCTACGCCCAACGCAAGTGCCGAGACCAAACTCATAGCAGAGAGCATCAATGGGTGCTCAATTCGGAATCCTACGAGCGCAGGCAACGCACCTACGGCTAGTGAGAAACTGGCCAGTCCAAACGCGGTGCCTTTTGCGTTAGGCAAGATATTTGCCAGAGATGCCAACGTAATGGACATAGTAAAGTTGAAGAAAAATACACCCAGAAGGCCCATAACCGGTATCTCCCATGAGGGCACAAACAAGGTGGCTGCAACAATGAGCGAAAAGATAGCTGTAGTCCTGAAGCCAATACGATCAGCAACCACTCCACCAAGTGCTTTACCTGCAAATACGCCAAGGATACTTAATACCAGTAAGAGCATCTCACTCTTCCAAGGAAATGCCATAACCATGCCAGCATAGCTTCTCAGCGCCACCACAAGGCTCAGCAGTACAATCGCAAGCAATGTATTGAATGAAAGCTCCGAAATATCAAACGAAACGTTATGCACGTTCCAGTACTTCTTGTTAACCTTTTGCACTACAAGCGTGATAAGCGCGCATAAGAACAACAGCACAAGCAGGGAAAACGCAATCTGAAGTCTTCCCATTTGAGCACTTTGTGTACCTAAAAAGACTCCAATTGCACCAGTTGCAATAAAGATTCCCGAAGGTCCTGCATGTTTTTGCGAGATATTAAGGACGCTCAGTCCGCCTGCACTATGGAAGAGTGCGTTTCCAATCGCAAGCAAAAGAATCGCAGGCCACTCGAGAAGGGCTATAGGGACCAGCGAAAGAACAACTCCAGCGCCCACTGAAGCATACGAAAGTAAGGCGGCATAGGAGTTCTTATCCAGCTGATCCAGCGCAATGCCTATAGGGAGCTGCAGGGTAAAGGCAACTATGTCATACAGTAAAATACTGAGCGCAACAACTTCCATCGAACCCTGGCCAGAATCGCCCAACACTCGGCTTACGGCACAGAGCATCGAAGAAACACAAGCAAAGTCAACTACAAAGTGACAAAGTGCATACGCAAATGTAGTGACTTCTTTTTTGGGAAGAATCTGCTGTGTTGTGGACAAGGTTTTACCTGCGACGCCTTATGATCATAATAAGGCCAATTACTGCCACAAGAGTAGAAACTGCAGCCATGGCTAAGAAGCTAGATAATCTACCGATTCTTGGTGTAGAAATAACATCAGCTTTTGCAATAACGGGTAGCGCGATTGTCATGACAAAAGTGCTGGCAGCAAGCGCAATTTTTTGGGCTGAACCCAAACCTTTAATCAGATGACGACGTAGTGACATACATACCTCCTTCATCAACTTTTTAATATTTTACCAGTACACACGCCGCGTTCCAAATGTACTCCCGTAAGCGGCATAAAAAAGCGCCCGACGAATGTGAACTGCCTCCCATTTCTCGTGTCTAAGAAATGGGAGGCAGTTCATATGCGGGTGATTATGATTCTGCAGCATGTTAGCATCGACTTTTAGGCCTGGCGTACAAAATAGCGCAGGTCTGGTAGGTTTTGCTGAAGAATTGACATGTTCCTAATCAAGATAGCCAGGCAGCTAGGCGGTCGCACTACCTGATATGCATCTCTATGCATAAACTTCATCTAATATGCTTGAAAATGAATAGACTTATATAAGAAATTTAACTATAGGTAAATTCTGTATCTACGGAACACACCTAAGTCGGATATTCTGCTCAATTGCGGGCATTTTACACACCTAATGACGATAATCTGCATGATTGGGGTATTTTCAGCGTAATGTATACGTCTTTTTAACAGATTATCCGACATAGGTGTGTTTTGAACTGCCTCCTATTTCTCGTGTCCAAGAAATGGGAGGCAGTTCACAAGTGCCGAGCGCTGTGCAATCGCTTAAGGTTTTAACCTCGCTTTGACTATGCAGTCCGTTTAGTTCTCAGCCTTCTTGATCTTCTCGCCAAGTTTTTTATCAATGACGACGTAGAGATAGCCCAGGGCAACAAAGACAACAATCAGGATCACAATGGTCAAAGCAACTGTTGGGACTCCTAGCTTGTCAAAGTCCATAAATCCATAAGGCCAGCGAGACTTCTCTTTAATCTGCACGCCAAAGCCCAGGACCAAAACAATAATGTACGCAAAATACGTGAGCGGATACAAAGGCCAGATCAGAGGCTCTTTGAAGCCCATAGTTGGCTTCTCGTCAAAGAGCAGCCAGTCCAAAACAGCGCAGATAGGAATCACATCATGCAGAATAAAATTGTTGAACTTAAAGACGCCGTTGACAAAGACCTCGCCATGGTCAAGCAGGAAGTAAGCTACCAGGCCAGTTACGGTAATGCCCAGCATAAGCGTGTGTTTGACCGTTGGCATCCATGGCTTCTGAGCAGTCTCGGGATGCTTGTAAGCCTGGAACAGTGCGCCCCAATAATAAGCAACAAGCAGCAGGTTAGAGATGTTGGTGAAGTAATACAAGAAAGAAACGCGGAAGTTCATTCGGAAGACGCCCGCAGAATCACACAGTACAAAGGTGCCAATCACAGCAATACATAGCTTAAAAATAAATGACGCTTTCTTAGATTTAATCAACGCAGTACCTCCTTCTGTAAAGCGAGAGGTCACTGTAAACCTAACGCGCCGCGACAAAAATACGTAATTCTCAGAGTTAACAGTTATGTTTCAAATGAAAAAGATTCAAAAAAATGCGGTCTTCTCACTTTTGGCGAGAAGACCGTGAAATGGCGAGAAAATCGCAGATGTCAAAGGTGTACAAGGCCAACTAGGACTGCGTTACTGAAGCGCGTGCTTGATTACAAGAATTGGATGGTGTAGGAGCAGTCGAGGTCCTGTGGATTTCATGACCTCTTTAACGCGAGCGCGCATCTCTTTGCTATAGCAATGCGATTTGCATTTTGAGCAAAACGTCTTTGTCTCAATGTGAGGACAGCGGTCCACACGCGTATGCGCATACTTCTCAAGCTCAGCGCACTCGTCGCACAGAGGTTCGTGGGCTTTGGTGCGATGGTACTTCTCGCAATAAAAACGAATCATGAGCGAAATGAGATCTTTTTCTTTTTGACGTTTCTGCGCAATTTCTTCAGGTGTCATCAGCTCACTCGTCCCCCATCAACGGTGTAAACAACATCTGCAATTCCCATGGTAGAAGCCCTATGAGAGACAAGAACCACGGATTTGCGCTCAGTTTCTTTATCAAGCGAGCGCAAGATAATTGCCTCGTTTAGGCTGTCCAGATTGCTGGTTGGCTCGTCAAGCAACATGAGTGGCGCGTCATGCAAGAATGCGCGCGCAAGGCCAATACGCTGGCGCTCTCCGCCAGAAAGTGAGTCGCCAAGCTCTGCAACAGGCGTGTCGTAGCCCTGGGGCAGCGTGGAAATGTACTCGTGAATTGAAGCCTTCTTGCACGCCTCAACAATCTCTTCATCCGTTGCATCAAGTTTTGCAATGCGTAGATTGTTCTTGATGGAATCGTGATACAGATGCGTATCTTGCGTCATGTAGCTCTCAAGGTCGCGCAGGTTAGAGGTATTAATCTGCTCCAAAGGAATTCCAGAAATCTCAATGGCTCCAGGTGTTGCTGGCCAGAAACGCATCAAGAGTTTAAGCAACGTAGACTTGCCTGAGCCACTCTTACCTACAATTCCCACGATCTTATCGGTAGGAATATCCACGGAAATGTTGTCCAAAATCTGCTCATCATCGTACGCAAATGAAAGCTCAGATACGCGCACACCCTCATAGGAGATGTCTTTTTGGTCCACCACGTCTTCAACCAGGGGTTTCTCGTCCAGAATATCCAAAACGCGATTACCTGCAGCAAACGTACTGGTAAGCGTTGTACCAAGTGCAGCCAAAGCCACAACAGGCCCAAACGAACTCATCAATGCAATGGTAACAATGAAAGCTTCATTCATAAGAATCTGCTGGTGATAGGCCAGGTAGAACGAGCTAAAGAACATGACTAGTGTTGCGGCAAGAATGACCGTTGAGGTGATCGCATCGTTGACACCAAATGCCTTCTTAACTGCCTGCTGTCTGTCGCTTAACTGATCAGCAAGCTTACTGGAGCTCTCAAGCATTTGAGTGCCCGTGTTGTACTGCAGAATCTCGTCAAGACCACGCAGGTTATCAAGGGTAACCGTAGAAAGGTTACCAGCAAGATCTCTTGCCTCAGCAGAGTCTTGCTCGGAGCGCTTAGACATAGCAAGCGGAATTGCCACGCCAACTACCAGGTAAGAAACAAGTGCAATAACACCCAAAATCCAGTTGGCACTGCCCACAATAAACCACACCATAACAATGCAGAACACAACCGCAATGCAGATAGGCGAGATAGTGTGTGCGTAGAAAACCTCAAGCAGCTCAATGTCTGAGGTAATGACACTCATCAAGTTGCCCTTATTTTTGACCTCAAGCTTTGCAGGGGCAAGCTTTCGGAGCGCCGTGAACACACGGTCTCTAATAAGCGCAAGTAGTTTAAACGCAATAAAGTGGTTGCACTCCTGCTCGGCATAGCGCAGCAGACCGCGGACCAGGGCAAACAAAAGCATGCCACCAAAAAGCAACGCCATAGGAGAAGATGAAGCAAAGCCCATGGCACTGAGCAGCGCATATGCTCCAAAAATGCTGATGAACGTGGCGGCAAGGTTACCCAAAACGCCCATCAAAATTGCAAGTATCATAAAGCCAGCCAGCGGACGAACCAGCCCCACCAGTCTCAGCATAATAGTGAACGCACTACGGCGAGAAGTACGTGCAGTTGTGGCGCTGTTCTTAACTTCTGTTTTCATTACGCCTCAACTCCTTTCACATAATTCTCAAGCTCAGTCTGAGCTCGCGTCATTCGTTTGTACTCGTCATTTGTTGCAAGCAACTCTTGGTGCGTTCCACTTCCAACAACGCAACCATGCTGCATAACAACAATCTGATCAGCATTTTTAACGTTTACTAAGCGGTGAGAAATTACCAGCACCATCTTTGTCTGAGCAAGCTGGTGAACCTGCTGCATAATAACGTCTTCACTCTCAACATCAATATTTGAAGTAGCTTCATCAAAGATGTACATCTGGCTATTGTGAAGTAGGGCTCTGGCCAGTGCTAATCTCTGACGCTGACCACCAGACAAGTTGGAGCCCTTCTCGGCAACTGGCGCGTCAAGTCCACCCAAAGACTTTACGAACTCAGCAAGATTGACCTGTTCAAGGGCGTGCCAGAGCTGTTCTTCAGTTGCCTCTGGATTACCCATGGCAAGGTTAGAGCGAACGCTTCCCATAAAGAGATGCGCTTGATGCCCAATATACGTAACGTTTTGAAGCAAATTCTGGTCAGAAATGTCTGACAAACTGGTATTTCCAAACAGAACATCGCCAGAATACGAGCGGAGTTTTCCGGTCAGAAGTGATGCAATTGTTGATTTACCACAGCCTGACTCTCCTACCAGGGCATTCAAAGAGTTAGCACGCATTCCAAAAGAAACATTCACCAAGACGGGTTTCTCACCGTCGTAAGAGAAGGAGACATTGCGCAGCGTCAAATCGCTGGACTCTGGAACGGTCTTGGTACCCTGCGCTCGAACAGGCATATCAAGCAGGTCAAAGATCTTGTCCGACGCTGCCATACCGTTCATGGCAATGTGGAAATAACTGCCTAAAAGACGCATGGGCAAGAAGAACTCAGCCGAAATCAAAATGACAAAGACGCCTTCCCACATAACGAGGAGGTGGTCATTTACCTGCTGAATTGCAAGAATTGTACCGAGCGCGCTTCCACCAAATGCAACCACGTCCATCACGGTGATGGAGTTGAGCTGCATGGTTAGAACCTTCATGGTAATACGTCTAAAGTGCTCGGCTTCCTCGTTCATCTGCTTGTGTTTAAAACCATCAGCCTTGTAAATCTTTGCTGTGGTCAGACCCTGCAGGTTCTCCAAAAACGTATCGCCAAGCTGCGTATACTGGCCCCAATACTTGGACAAAAGCTTCTTTGCAAACTTCTGGATAAGAACGATGGTCATAGGAATGAGCGGCACAAATATCAGCAAAACAATGCCAACTACCGGACTAATAAAAAGCAACGTCAGGAATAGTGTCAGTGGCGCCAAAGCTGCATAGAAGAACTGTGGTAGATACTGCGCAAAATATGTCTCAAGTTGATCGACACCCTCAACTGCCAGCTGAACAATCTCACTGGTCGCATATGAATTTTTATACGAGGGACCAAACTCTAAGAGTTTCTGATAGATTTTCTCGCGAAGGGTCTTTTTAACCCTTTTTGCTGCGTAAAAGCTTGTCTTGTGCTGAGCAAGTTTGCAGAAATACCTGATCACAATAGCAATAAGGCAGAATGCAATAAACACCAACTGCTCTTCGAGGACAAAATAATCCATGAACAAAGCTTCTATCATTCTTGCCAGAGAGTACATAAATACAATATTGGCGAGAAGTGCAATCCACTGATAAAGCACGGTCAAGCCAATGTATTTTTTACTCTCCTCAATAAGGGTAATGAGGCGTTTGTTGATCATCATATAAAACTTCTCTCGCTCTTCTTACAAGCAGAATCTTTAGTCCACTAACTGTTTCATTTACTTTACATGTAGTTTTGTCGTTGCATATACGAGTTTGCCTTATATAACATTTTGAAGCAACATACAACATGGTGAGAAGAACCACTATTTTTGAACACGTTCCCAGTCCGCTTTTGTGAGCATTGAAATACCAAACTGCTCTTCTTTACCTGTGTACTTATTAAAGTCTGTAATAATGCCCATCTCCGTGAAGCCGCACTTACGAGCCACTGAAGCAGACTTTTTATTGCGCTCAAGATATCTAATAATTACCTGGTCAACACCATGTTCTTCAAATGCATATGCGGTAAGAGCTTGAGCAACCTCAGATGCAAACCCTTGCCCCCAATAAGGACGACCAATCCAATAGCCAATTTCTGCCTGATGCAGCTGCTTTGAGGAATCCTTTGGATCAGGAATTTCTTCAAAATCCAACGACATTGAACCAATTAGATGACCGGTCCTCATGTCTTTTACGGCATAACAGGACTTATCGGACAGCACGTTTGCAAGAACCTGCTTGGAATCTTCTAAAGTTTTGTGAGGTTCCCATCCACAAAGTGGACCAATTTCTTGATCTTTTGCCAATTCATAGAGCTCATTGGCATCAGATGCATGCCATGGAATAAGAAACAATCTCTTAGTTGTAATCATATAAGCTCCCTTTAAATTTTTTACTACCCTACAGCTTTCTTATACTGTCCAATCTGTTGGACACTCATTCTTTAACAAATCCATATTCTATTTTCAACATCTTCTAAGGAGGCTCTTATGTACAGTCCTACAAAGCTTGTTGATTCCTTTGTTATTTCTGGTCTTCCCTACTACGACGCTCCTCTTATCTTTGATCAGCTTAAACTTGGCTCAGATTTGATCATTGTTCCTGAACGCGATAACCCTTACGACCCAGAGGCACTTGCTCTGTACTCTAATGACCACAAGCTGGGCTTTGTTCCTAGAGAAAGCAATTCTCTCTGGAGTACTTTGCTCTTCTATGGACATCAAAACATTGTTACCTGCAAGATTACGCAACTCAGTGATCACCATGGTCATCTTCTAGTTAAAGCAGGCCTTTACGTCATTGATGCTCGCTAATTGGTACTCGTGAACTGTCCGGTTTAGCCCGTCCGTTTTAGCCCGTCTTCGCCGTTTAGCTAGTCCCTTTCTGTGATTGGTAGCTCTGAAGAATCCCGCTCAGATACTCTTGATATTTCTGTCTGGTCTTCTTTGGAGCTACTAACTCTATATCTGTTCCAAAGGTTGCAAGCCAGCCGTAAAATGTTGGAGCTTCCATTACAGAAACATGTACGTCAGCTGTAGTTCCATCAGAACTAGGATTGTTCAAAATAATGTTTTTGCCAAAGCGGTCATACACCGAGCACATCACGCGCTCATTAACACGAAGTGTGACCTCAACAACCTCGCCCGAGTACATGCCAAAGACGCGCTCTTGATACTTGTCTATATCAAACTGCTTGATCTGCTCGTTAACCGTGGCGTCAGCATCAGAGACCTCAAGTCTAAACATGCGGTCCACGCGATAATTGACAAAGTTTTGATGCTTATCGTTCCACACAATAAGATAGTAGAAATCGTCAATATACGTAAGTTGAACAGGCGTTTCTTCTCTTACGGGAAGCTCTTCAATAACCTTATCTTTAAAGCCTTT
>QWCC01001171.1_pt1 | contig 13538 bp, 5 predicted proteins | sample 1972491 | NCBI WGS metagenome assembly QWCC01 (sample SAMN09866718, study PRJNA288562) | Human oral metagenome isolate term5_saliva, whole genome shotgun sequencing... | isolation source: mouth | host: Homo sapiens | place: USA: California
AGTACGCTATAACTATGTTTATAGCGTACTCAACGTCATTTTCTTCATATACTTTTCATATAAGTCATAGTTCTTTTTAGTTTATAAATATGTTAAATAATATAAAGTTAGTCAAAATAAGGCCTCTAATCAATATCACTACTCTATAAATTTAATAAATCGAAATTACACGATTAATCAGCAAAATACTGTATTTATAAGACATTCATTAATTCAATACATTAAATTGTATAACGCTAAATTTTATGGTTTGTTAATATATATCTATTAATATATGCTAGTATTTCAAATAAAACTACACACAAAATGAACCTATGGATCTACTAAAAACCATATTCTATGCACCAAAAAACGCCCACACTATGGGACGGCACTTTCAAAATTGCGTTCAATTCAAAAGTCCGTTCTCACAGTGTGAGCGTTTTTATTATGGCCCCTATAGAAGAAAGGGGGTGGGATTAGAGAGCCTATAAGGGCCATATGGATTTATAATTTAGTGTTCAGCCAGATTATTTGCCTATAGCATCACGTAAGTTTACTTTACGGGATTGAGGTTGATCTACAGGCGGATTAGCCATTGCTGCGCGAAGGTCTACTTCGTGGTCATCACCAGCTTGAGGTTCTTCGCTAGCTTTGTTTTTCACCGTTTGTTTTGCGGCGTACCAAATTGTTTCGTTCATGTAGTGACGAAGTTCGTCATTGTTTACATGTTCTTGATCATGAGCCATGATGTCCAAAATGGAGTCTTCCAACGCTTGTGCTTCTTCGTCAGTCATAGGACCACCGATTTTCTTTTGCTCTTGGATAACTGCATTGATTTGGTCTACCATGCCACGAAGTACATTGTACCCATAGCTGTTAGTGAAACCATCTTGCTCATTGTATTTTGGCATATCAAAGTATTCGTATTCATTTTTGTTGCGGTTTTCGCCGTTCCAGTTCATGAACACTTCTTGACCATGCACACGACCGATGGAATGTGTGCGGAAATAGTCAGCATAGTTATGTTTGTCATAAGAATGCAACCAAACCTTTTCAGATTTCGTCAATTGTTTGTGATCATCGTATTTAACCTTAGCTTTTGCAATGTTGATTTCTGCATTTTGCCAAGCTTTCACATAATCATGAACAGCTGCCACCGTTTGTGGACTCGCTACCGGAACGAGTACAACAGAGCCGAGTTGTGGCGTCATTACAGGGTTTTTAACAATTAATACATCATCATATGTAGGTGCGCTGGCTGCGTGACCAGTAAGGGATGCAGCGCTCATTAATACTGCTGCTGTGAAAGCAAGCATTGTAGATTTTTTCATATCTATTCCTCTTTTCTTAGTCGAACCAAAAGGGACGAGAGGGTTCTCGGTATCGAGTTCCCTCTTCCCGTTATCTGTGAAAGTTTAATCTATCAAATTATAAACCTAATTTTGCCATCATTGCAGCAATTTGAGCTTTCATTTGTTCATTTTCTGCTTTCAAGTCAGATACTTCGCCTTTTAATCCGGCATTTTGAGCTTTCATAGCTGCCATTTCTTGTTGCATTGCATACGCGGAACTGATAGGGCCTTTGCGGTAACGATCTGCTACAGCAGCTTCGCTATCACGGTTACCAACTTTCCAAGTTACACCAGCATTTGCCATCATGTGGCTAGAACCACCAGCCCAGGATACACCACCATGGATTAATGTAGATTCATTTTTGTAATGAGCTACGCCAAGAGCCACTGCGGAGTTACCACGGTAGTTACCATAACCAGCCATGATTTGAGTTGGTTCTAATGGATCGTATTGGATAGGTTTCAATGCGGAGAGAGCTGCGCCTTGAGCACCTACACGACCGATTTCTTCGCCAAGCATATCTACACGAGGGTCAGCTGCAGGAGCACCTGGAGTGCCTGTTACTGCCAAGTCGTAAACTGGAGCACCATCAGCATCTGTAGTTTTAGTTACTACAACAGAGTGGTTGTTAGATGTTACCTTAGTCAATTGACCAACACGTGCCGCATCAGTTGGATCTGTACCTTTACCAATGTTAGTAATTTTCTTACCACCCATATCAAGGTTACCACCAGTTACATTGATGGAGTTACCACCGAATGTCATTTTAGGACCACCAGCAGCATTAGAGATGGATGTAATACCTGTTAGATCACCCATTACATCAAATGTAACTTTACCATCAGCAGCTGTACGAGCTTTTGTATTTGTGCCATCAATGAAGTTCAAGCCATCAGACAATTTAACTGTACGAGTATTACCACCGTTTTGTTTGTATGTCAATGGAATTTGAGTTGCAGCTTGATTACCATCGAAACCAACCTTATAAGTAGTTTCATGAGGAGTTGTATTATCAGCAGTTACTGTAATAGCAGGGCTTGCAGAAGTTACTTTAACAGCTTCTTTAGCTGCATCTTTAACTGCATTTTTAGATACAGACACTTCATATGTTGCACCAGCTGTACCGAATGTATCGCCAGCTTTTGGAGCCACTGTAGCAATATTTGTATCACCAGCAGCTGCAGTACCAGCTTGTACTTTTTCAATAGCTTTTTTATTAGCCTCAGTAAGAACTTGCTTCAATTGTTCTTCAGTCGCCGCACGACCTTTAGTTGCAAATGTAGGATCAGTAAGATTTACATTTGTTAAACCAGTGATGTCACCAGTATGACCATCGATTTTAACTTTATGAGTATCACCAATAGTTACAACAGGTTCCAAGGATACTTTGTAGTTAGTATGACCATCTGCTGCTGAATTATCAGTCTCAACCTTAACGTTAGTATCGCCAGCTTCTACTGTTGTTTTCGCTGCATCAGTGTATTTCTTCAATTGAGAACCATTCACTGCATCTTTAGATGTTGCATTCACAGCACCATCAGCTACGTTAGTGATTTTCTTATCGCCTGCATCTACACCAGTCTTAGTAATGGAAGGACCATTAGCAATTGTCACACCATCTTTATTGACAGTAGTATCGCCAACTTTCAAGGAACCATTCGTACCAAGATCAACATCTTTGTTCAATGCATAGTTAACAGTTGTGTTGCCATTACCGTCATTAGTTTGAGTAACAATCAAGTTTTTGCCAGCTTGCATATCTACAGTTTTACCATTTTTGATGTTTTCTGTTGTATCGCCAGCATGAGTACCTACTGTAGCAGATTCTGCAGATGTTTTCACATTGAATCCATCCATAGAACCAAAACCAGTTGCACTGATTGTCATTTTGCCATTAGCTGCATCAGGAGTAATTGTGATATGATCACCAGCTACAAGATTTACCTTGCCAGATTTAGCAGGAACATCAGTACCATTAGCTTGGATTGTCCACAATTGATCTGTAGTAGCTACAGTTTTTGTAGTGCCACCATTAGTTGTGAAAGTAATGTTATCACCATTACTTTGAATAGTGTTACCACCAAGTTGGATGCTATTTAAACCTTTAAGGTTTTTATTCAAACGAATGGTTAATGTATCAGTACCATCAGCAGTAACTGCGATATTACCAGATGCAGATTGGAATGCAGCTTCATCAGCAGCAGTTACACCTTCACCTTGTACTTTTACTAAAGAACCAAGTTTATGTTTATTTTCAGTAGCAGTATTGTTACCAGTGAATTTCAAGCCATCGTCCATTGTAGCAACTTCACGTTTAATATCGTTACCATCAGTATCTTTCAATGGATTACCATTGGCATCTTTTGGTACGTATACGATACGTTCAGATTGATTATTGTTGTTAGCTTCCGGTTTAACAAGTGTTTGAGTACCATGATCTGTAGAAATATCTAGGCTTGCACCATCAGCACCTGGTGTACCAGGAGTACCTTTAGGGCCTTGTAAGCCAATGTGACCTACGCCATCTTTACCAGAGATAGATACAGCGTCTTTACCATCTTTACCAGCAATGCCAACTTTACCGTCATTACCATCAACACCATTAGCACCCTTAGGTCCAACAATGCTTACACCAGCTTGACCTGTAGCACCATCATTACCATTAACAACAACTTTATCTAGATTTTCTAGATTTTTATCCAAGGAGAATGCAACGGATGCATTACCAGCACCATCGTTAACTTGGTTAACCGTTAAGTTTTTACCAGCTTTCATAGTTACTGTTTTACCATCTGCAATGTTTTGAGTACCTGCAGAACCAGTAGCCACAGCACCTTCAGTAGCGGATACTTTATCAGAAGCAATATTCCAAGAGGAAGCACCTGTACCACCAGTACTCAAGTTGGAGAGGTCGATAACTGCTTTGGTATCAGTTACTGCATTGCCATTACCATCATTGTATGTCAATGTAACAGTTTTACTAGCTGCATCATATTTGTATACATTTGCAGTACCCGCAGCATTAGCTGTACCACCTTTATTTTCAGTAGAGCCAGCTGCCACAGTTGTAGGTGCAATATGACGTTCATTTGCTTTCAACGCATCAGCAGTAGATTTCAAATCAGATACGTTAACAGCTGCATTTGGAGTTGCAGTGTTAGCATTGTCTAATTTTGTTAAGAAATCGCCACCAGTTTGATTTTTAATAGCAGAACCAATGTTATTAACGATCATGTTGCCACCAGTTGTAGCACCAGTGCCATCTTCGAAGGATGCGATTACAGTACCATTATATGCATTACCGTTTTCATCTTTGAAAGTACCATCTGGTTGTTTAACCAATTTAGTACCATCTGGTTTTGTATAAACAGCAGGTGTAGAAGCGTTTACTGTATAAGTAGTATGACCATCTGTTGTACTAGTTTCAGATGTAACAACCACATTCTTACCAGCTTTTACTTCTGTTTTAGCTGCTTTTAATTGTTTGTAGTTAACTGCATCAGTATCATCTGTACCAGGAGCTAAGTTCACAATCTTATTATTAGTTGTGCCATCGCCCATGGACAAGTTACCACCACTAATTGTTACTGCAGGAGTCGTTGCATTAGGAGTATCATTCAATGTAATGGAAGATCCACCATTAGAAATCTTATTGATACCAGCTAAGTTTTTGTTCAACTTAACAGTTAATTTATCAATGCTATCAGCAACTACAGCGATGTTACCAGATGCAGATTTAAATTCTTCACCATTAGCTTCAAGTTTATTAGTTGTTGTATTTTCTGTAACGCCTTCACCTTGTACTTTTACCAAGGAACCTAACTTATGTTTATTTTCAGTAGATTCATTGTTACCAGTGAATTTCAAGCCATCATCCATCGTAGCAACTTCACGTTTAATTGTGTTGCCAGCATCATCTTTTAATGGATTGCCATCTTTATCTTTTGGTACGTATACGATACGTTCAGATTTACCACCATTATTAGCTTCTGGTTTGTTAAGTGTTTGTGTACCATGATCTGTTGTAATATCTACACCACGACCATCTGCACCTGCAGGGCCTTGAGGGCCTGTCAAACCAATTGTACCAATGCCATCTTTACCAGAAATAGCCACTGCATCTTTACCGTCTTTACCAGAGATACCAACTTTACCGTCGATACCATTTGTACCAGGCATACCAGGAGCACCAGTCGCACCTTGTGGTCCAATGATTGTTACACCATCTTTACCGTTAGTACCATTTTCACCATTTACTACAACTTTATCCAAATTAGTTAAATCTTTGTTTAGGCTGTAAGTATATGTATGTGTTTTTGCAGTTGCATCAATATCTTGTTTTACAGTCAAGTTTTTACCTGCTGCATAATTGATTGTGCCACCATTTTCAACAGTTGTTGCAACAGCTGGAGTTGTAGCATCATTAGCTACAGTACCACCGTTTGCAGTTGCATTCGCTTTGAAAGTATAACCGCTTGTAATTTGGTTAGCCAAATCGGACAAATCGATCTTAGCTTCTGTACCAGTTACGCCAGCACCTGTACCATCATTGTATTTCAATGTTACAGATTTAGTTGTAGCATCATATTTATAGCTTTCAGCTGTACCACCAGCACCTTGGTTTACAGTTTCGCCTGTACGACCAGATGTAGTTGGGCGAATATGCAATTCGTTAGATTTCAATGCATCAGCAGTATTTTTCAAATCAGATACATTAACTGCTGCATTTGGAGTTGCAGTGTTAGCATTGTCTAATTTTGTTAAGAAATCGCCACCAGTTTGATTTTTAATAGCAGAACCAATGTTGTTAACGATCATGTTGCCACCAGTTGTAGCACCAGTGCCATCTTCGAAAGATGCGATTACAGTACCAGTATATGCAGTGCCGTTTTCTTCTTTGAAAGTACCATCTGGTTGTTTAACCAATTTAGTACCATCTGGTTTTGTATAAACAGCAGGTGTAGAAGCATTGACTGTATAAGTAGTATGACCATCTGTTGTACTAGTTTCAGATGTAACAACTACATTCTTACCAGCTTTTACTTCTGTTTTGGCTGCTTTTAATTGTTTGTAGTTAACTGCATCAGTATCATCTGTACCAGGTGCTACGTTAACAATCTTATTGTTAGTTGTACCATCGCCCAAGGACAAATTGCCACCAGTGATTGTTACAGCAGGAGTAGTTGTACTAGGAGTATCATTCAATGTAATTGTTGTATTACCATTTTTAATAGTATTAATACCTTTAAGGTTTTTAGACAATTGAACGAGTAATTTGCCATTACCATCGTTATTTACACCGATGTTGTCAGTAGTCAAGTCCGCTTTAGTAGCACCACCGATAATATCTAATGTTTCGTTAAGTTTCTTAGCGATAACTTTAGTTTTATCAGTACCTTGTGCATCATCACCAGCATATTTCATACCGTCATTAAGTGTAGCAACTTCTTGTTTGCCACCTTTATCTTCGTATACGATACGAGTCATGCCATCTTTGCCGTTATGACCATTAACGCCATCATGACCATCTGTACCATCAACGCCTTTAGCACCTTTTTCTACAGTGATTTCAACACGGTTTTTACCATCTTTACCGTCAACACCGTCTTTACCATCGATACCGATTTTACCGTCTTTACCGTTTTGACCAGTTACAGTCACAGTTTCAACAGAAATATCTTTATCAAGAGAGTATGCAACGGATGCATTACCAGCACCATCGTTAGTTTGCGTAACTGTCAAGTTTTTGCCAGCTTGCATTGTTACTGTTTTAGTGTCAGCAATATTTTGAATGTTGTAGTACCTGTGCTAGCTACAGTGATTTTGAAATCAGTGTTATCACCAACAGTTGTAGGTGTTACTGTTACGTTAGTAGAACCAGAAGACACAGTGTATGTTTTGTTCAACTTAGCTTTAGCATCAGCAGTTAAATCAACATTAACATTAGAGCCATTTGCTGTTGTACTGATATATTGGTTAGCACCACCTGTACCAGAACCATCACCTTTAATGTTGAATTTGATACCACCTGCATTATCTAATTGGAACTTAGTTGTTTCATTAGTGTCTGCACCTAAGTTGATTTTATTGTTGAATTTTTGATCAACAGTGTACAATTGGCTACCGTTTACAGCATCTTTGGATGTACTGCTAATTGTACCAGGCGCTACGTTAGTGATTTTCTTGTCACCAGCATCGATACCAGTTTTAGTAACAGATGGGCCACCAGTAATAGTTACACCATCGTTAGTAATTTTAGTATCGCCAATTGTTAAAGAACCATCTTTAGTCAAATCAACGTCTTTGTTCAAATTGTACTTAACAACGCCATCATTACCGATTTCCGCTGTTGTATTTGTACCGTTTGTAAAGTCTAAACCTTTTTCCAATGTAACAGTTTTAGCACCAGCACTATTAGCTTTGTATGTTAAAGGAATGACTTTAGCTGCTTTAGCACCATCAAATTTTACTTCGTATGTAGTGTTATGATTAGTATCATCTTTCACAGGGTTAACAGTCGGCATTACGAGATACGGATACTTCGTATTTAGCACCTACATCACCAGTAGCTTTACCATCTGCTACAGAAACATCAGCAATGTTTGTATCGCCTGTTACAACTTTCTTAACTACACTTTCAGTAGAAGCTGCAGTTGCAGTTGCAGGGTCAACATGAACAGTATAAGTAGTTACAGTGCTACCATCAGCATTAGTAGTTACTGTAGGTGCAGCTACTGTAGCAGCACCAGAACCAGCAACAACTACTTTGCTGTTTAACTTCGCTTTAGCATCAGTAGACAAATCAGCTACAACATTGCTACCGGAAGCAGTTGTTGTAATGTATTTACCATTATCTGCGCCAACTACGCCGAAGCTCAAACCACCATTTTGGTTTAATTTTTGTGTGCCAGTAGCACCAGAATTACCAGTTAATTTAACTGTGTTGTTGAAGCCATCGCTTACTTTTTTCAATTGATCTTCTGTTGCTGCACGACCAGAAACAACAGTTGGGTTAGTAATATCCCAATCTTTATTTTGTAAGCCAGTTACATAACCACCTTTACCATCAAAGGAGATAGGATGATCGCCACCAACTTTTACAACTTGGTCACCTTCGAAGGAGATTTTACCAGAGCCAGTACCATTTGTGATGGAGGAGATATCAGCTAAATCACCTTTCACATTTACTTTGTAAGTTACGCTGTTATCAGTTGTATCTGTACCTTCTTCAACAGTTGTGTTTTGACCATTGATAACTTTTGACTTCTTAGCAATACCAGTAATTTTAGCTGTTTCAGTTTGTTCAGTACCATTACCATCAACATATTTTAATGTTACAGAACCATCATTTGCTACTGCATATGTGCCAGGTTTGATGTGTTTTTCAGTATCTTTTAATTGTTTTACGTTTACTGCATCAGTATCAGCTGTACCAGCTGTAACATTTGTGATTTTCTTGCTACCAGCATCGATACCAGTTTTTGTAACAGATGGACCACCAGTAATTGTAAGACCACCATTAGTTATTTTAGTATCACCAATGGTTAAAGAACCAGCATTAGTCAAGTCAACATCTTTATTCAAAGAATATGTGAATTGTTTATCATTTTGATCTAATACAATGTTTTTACCAGCACTCAATGTAACAGTATTACCAGGATTTACCAATTTAGTAGCTTGAGTGCCTGTTACACTACCACCATTATTAGAAGAAACTACATTCCAACCAGAAGCATTGATTGCATCAGCTACATTTGTAGTTGTTGCAAGACCATTTGTAGTAGGCGCTTCTGCTTTACCAGCAGCATTAGCAGTAATAGGATTACCAATTTTAGCTGTTACAGTAATACCTGTACCATCAGCGGATGTAGAGATAAAGTTGTTATCGCCTTTAACTTTCAAAGTACCATCTTTCAACAATACATCGCTATTACCAGTATCACCAGCATATTTCAAGTTAACGTTTTTCAATTGAGCTACGTTAACAGCATCAGTGTCTGCAGTACCTGCTGCAAGGCCTGTTAATTGACGAGTTTTAGCAGAGCCATCACCGATAGAAACAGCTGCTAAAGTGGACGTACCAACGGCACCGCCTTGAGTGCTGTATTTGTTTGTACGATCAGATGCTGGATTGTAACCTTGTATACCTGCTGCAGTAGTTGTTTTGGATTCAGAACCGAGTGCTACGCCTCCTGCGATATTAGCATTTGCATTTGTACCAAATGCCATTGCATTTTCTTCTGTAGCTTTAGCATAGCTGCCAACTGCTACAGAGCTTTTACCAGAAGCAGTTGTAAAGTGTTTACCACGCTCAGTACCTGGATAGTCGTATTCATCGCCACCACCAATAGCAACGGATTGTACACCACTTGCTGTTGCACTAAAACCAATAGCAGTTGCATTCTTCTCACTAGCAGAGGCAGTCCAACCGATGCCAACACCGCCCGCAGCAGTTACAGTAGCTTTACGACCTACTGCTACAGAACCATCAGCAGTAACTGCACCAGTGCCAGCACTAGAACCTGGACCAAATGCAGTGGCACCAGTACCATTTGCAACTGCTTGTGTACCAAATGCAGCACTAGAAGTGCCAATAGCTTGTGCAGTACTACCAACAGCCAAAGCATTATTACCAGTTGCCTTAGTTTGAACACCAATTGCAACAGTATTGTTATTATCCGCTGTTACATCTTGACCGATAGCAATCATACCAGATGCACTTTTAGCTTTACCATCTGCTTGAGCACCATTACCAATTGCAAGAGCAAAGATATTATTTACTTGGCCTGTAGCCGCATTAATTGTGTCATTACCACGAGCAATCGTTTGCTTTTCAACACCACCACCAGGGTTATATACTCCACCAATAGCAATCGTTTTACCTGTACCAGCAATTACTTTTGTACCGATACCAATAGTTTCTTCACCTGCAGTAGTATTTTGATTACCAATAGCAACGTTACGTTGACCAACAGCAGTATTTTTATAACCTGCAGCAATAGAGCCATCACGGTTTACTGTATTTTCGCGACCAAATGCACTAGATTGAGTGGCAATATCATCAATTGTATTAGAGGAACCAACTGCTGTAGAATCCTGAGCCTGAGCTTTGTTATTAACACCAACTGCTGTTGCAGAAGTACCTGTGGCTTTGCTCACACGACCAATAGCAACTGCATTAGTACCAGTTGCTTCAGCTTGGTAACCATAAGCCGCTGAGTAGTCACCTTTAGTCCAAGAGAACGCACCTACAGCTGTAGAATATGCGCCGGTCTCTTTAGTATTATATTTAGGCACAGTTGCCGTACCTACATTAGTAGTTTCTGCATTAACATATGTACCAATTGCTACAGTACCATCTTTTTCTGCGCGAGCTACATTACCAAGTGCTACAGATTGTTTTGCTTTTGCATTAGCACCATGACCAATAGCTACTACTGCTGTACCTCTAGCCTCATTATTATTACCAACAGCCAAAGCAGAGTTACCGGCACCAATATTACCTGTACCATAGATAACACGCCCTAATTGGTCAGTACCAGGAATATCTGCATCTGTTCTATTTTCAAAACCAACTACTACAGCATTTGAACCAACATAGTTACCAGTTTTTGCATTTGGATAAACATTAATACTACTACCACTATCAGAGAAAACCGCTTGTACCGGCGTACCAGCAGCCCCTACACCAACCATAGCCAAGCCAGCCAATACGCTAGCTAAAACTTTTTTCTTACCACCATTGTTTTTCGCTACTTCAGATACTACAACGTAGCATTCTTTTGTTTTGCTCCAAACAACTTTAAAGATCTTATTCATATTTCTATGAACCCCTTTCTTTTTCTCTTTCTTTAAGACACTTATAATCCTTAATTAATCCCTATTCAATAGAAATAAAAATCATTGTGTGAAGAACATTTTCTCATGTTTCACTTTTCATTCATCTTACTTCATGTACATACTATAACAAAAAATTTTCTTTTTGTAAAACATTTTCTCTCATTTTTTTCTCATAAAATTGGAAAAATGTTTTATTTTTTAATTTTTGTTAAGAAATGGTGTATTTTTTACACATTTTTGTGCGATTTTTTTCAATTTCAGTAAACATATATTAATCATTTTCGGTTTATTTACTTACCAAAATATTAACAATCACGATTTCTTCATAAACATGATATTAATATGTTTATACACTACAAGTTTTTTCGATATATTGTAAAATGCTATTAAACCATGTTAAATAAGGATATAAAAACCATTACCTATCAAGAAAAACAAGCATTTAAATTAGCAAAACTTATCAAATATACCTTGCAAAGAATGAATGAGGTATTCATGAATATAACTGTGATAGTAGAGATATAATAGTTAAATTTAAAATCTCTCTATTTATAGTCATATATATCTATAAAATGCCATTTCTATGATCCATTAAATTTGCTATATATAGTTATATATAGGAATATAAACTTTCACTATAAAGCAATACAGTATGATATACTAATCTACAGTAATACATGAGGGAGTGTAGAACAAAGGGGTTAATCATGAAAAAAGAAGCTAAAAAAAATAAGGCCGCATCAGCCTCTGCTGAAATGGCAACAAACAAGAATGTCGTATCTAAACCGGATGCAACGGATACGACAACGCATACCATGGACGTGCCTACGGATGTGGAAAAGGGTATTAATGATTTAAAAGCATCCTACGATACGTTCCTATATATTTCAAAGCCATTTTCTAGCACGAATATCAACAATTTATACGCAAAGGCTAAGATTTATGGACTTGATCCGGTTGCGCCGAGCAAGGCGCGCGTGTTAGAGCTTGGCGCATCCTGTGGCGGTAATATCATCCCACAAGCGATGTACTACCCTACGGCGACTTTCACAGGCATCGATTTATCCGGCGTACAGGTGGAGCACGGCAAGGAGATTATCGAATCCATCGGCCTTAAGAACGTGACGCTGCTCGAAAAAAACATTATGGACGTGGATACGAATTTCGGCACCTTCGATTACATCATCGTTCATGGTATCTGGTCTTGGGTACCGGACATGGTGAAAGACAAAATTCTCGACATTTGCAGCGAGAATTTATCGAGCCGTGGCATCGCTTATGTATCGTACAATACGTACCCTGGCTGGAAACGCTTGGAGCAATTGCGCGACATTATGTTGTACGCGGATAAACGGGCGGAAGATAAGGGTTTATTAGAACGCACGTTGTATACGAAGAGTGTGTTAAAGCTTGTAGCGGAAACGATGAACAGCGACGATCGTTCTCGGGCCCAATCGAATTACAAAATTAACAATATCAATCGGGTGTTACAATCCAATGATTATTACGTAGCACACGAGTACTTGGAAACGTACAATGATCCAGTGTATGTATCCGATTTCATCGAACGAGCTCGTCAACACGGCTGTGCCTATGTAGGTGACGAATCATTACAACGATCCTTCATTACCTGGCTTTCAGGAGACGTGGAAAAAAACATTTCCACCCTATCCAACGGCAATTATATTGACAAGGAACAGTTCTACGATTACGTGTACGACACGCAGTTCCGCATGAGCCTATTGACGAAACTGTCCAACGAGGACAAGATCAATCACGACGAAACTGTAACCCAAGACATCTTGAACAACCTGTACTTTATGGCGCCGTCTAGAAATGTGAAGGGTGTTCCTGAGGACTGGACCAATACTGTTCACATCGCTATCAAGGTGTTGATGGATACGTTCAAGGAATTTACCGTTCAGGATATCGTCAACTATATTAGTTCCCACTATCCGGGCTATGTCATCGATGGCGACGTGTTGTATCAACGTCTGTTCCTCCTCATCGTGACGGACAACCTCAACATTTACGGTTCTTCCTATCTTCGCACGCCGTTTGTTGAAAATGAAAGCTACATCCCTGAGCGCTTTATTAAATACATCGAAACCATTGTGGAAAAAGGCGGCAGCCAATACCTCACACCGGGTAACATGTACAACCAAGTGGACGGAGACGTCGACAATGGCCTATTGTATGTGATGAAACAATTGGCTAAACCAATCTCTCGGGCCGATTTAATCGCCAACCTCGACGAAAACCTAACCGTCAACCGCACCACTAAGGACGGCTATAACTACGTTGTACCGACCGAAGAATACATGGACGAAGTGTTGACACACATTGAAATGTTGGGGTACTTT
>QWCC01000882.1_pt1 | contig 13360 bp, 8 predicted proteins | sample 1972491 | NCBI WGS metagenome assembly QWCC01 (sample SAMN09866718, study PRJNA288562) | Human oral metagenome isolate term5_saliva, whole genome shotgun sequencing... | isolation source: mouth | host: Homo sapiens | place: USA: California
CGCTGCGTTTTGACGCGGTTGTCGAGGATGGTCACGCGGCCGTAGTCTTGTTCGGTGCGGATGAGGCGGCCGACGGCTTGGATGAGTTTGATGCCGGCTTCGGGGACGGTGATTTCGATGAAGGGGTTGCCGCCGCGCTGTTCTATCCAGCGGTTTTGGGTTTTTTCGATGGGGTTGTCGGGCATGGCGAAGGGGAGCTTGGCGATGATGACTTGCACGCAGGCGGTGCCGGGCAGGTCGAGTCCTTCGGCGAAGCTGTCGAGTCCGAAGATGATGCTGGCTTTGCCTTCTTCTATGGCTTGGTGGTGTTTTTGCAGGAGGACGGCTTTGGGCAATTCGCCTTGTACGAGTAAGAGCGGCAGGTAGTCTTCGGGCAGGCGCAGGGCGACATCCTGCATTTGTTTGCGCGAGGAAAACAGGACGAGCGTGCCGATGGCTTCGGTGGGCGAAATGAGCTTGGGCAGCCATTCGACGATGGCGGCGGTGTGCGCGGCGGGGTCTTTGGGACTGGCGTGCACGGGCGGGATGTAGAGTTCGCCTTGTGCGTCGAAATCAAACGGGCTTTCTAGGGCGAGGGTGGTGGTTTCGGGCAGCCATTGCAGTCCGGTTTGGCGCAGGATCAGGTTGAAGCTGCCCAAGGATTGCAGGGTGGCGGAGGTCAACACTGCGCCTGCCGCGCGCCGCCACAGGCTGTTGGCGAGGTGGGACGCGCTGCTGATGGGGCTGGCGTTGAAAATGTAGTCGTTTTTGTCGTCGGCGCGGCGGGTTATCCATTTTGCCAGCGGTTCTTCGCCCTCGAGTGGGACGGTGGAGAGCAAGTCCCATGTGGCGGTGATTTGTTCGATGCGGGCGCGGAATACGCCGAATTCGGTACTCAGGCGGTCGATTTGCGCGCTGTTTTGGTCTTTGTCGCGGCGGGCGGCGGACAATGCGTCGTTGAGGCTGTTGATGTGTTTGTAGAGGCTGCGGGCGGCGATGGCGGTGTTGGAAACGGTGGTTTCGAGGCCTTCGGGGATTTTGCCGTCTTCCCATAGCCAAGTCGGTTCGCTGTTTGTCCGTCTGTCGTTTTCAGACGACCCCAAGCTCAAAGACGGCTCTTCGGCGAGGTGGAACTGCCATTCGTGCAGGCTTTCGAGCAGCGCGGCGGCGGCTTCGTCGGCAAGGTTCGCCAACTCGCCTTTGTCGGTGAGTGCGGCAATTTTGCCGGTAACCTGCGGCAGTTTTTCCAACGCCCACACGGCTTGGTTCCACGAATGCTCGGCGGCAAACTGGCTGAGTGCTTTCTTGGGCAGGTGGTGCGCTTCGTCGATGCAGTAGAAGCTGTTTTCAGGGTCGGGCAAAATCACGCCGCCGCCCATGCTGATGTCAACCATCAGCAAATCGTGGTTGGTTACGACGACATCGACGGTTTCCAGCGTGTCGCGGGCAAGGTAAAACGGGCATTCCGGACGGTTGGGGCAGGCGGTTTTGAGGCAGCCGTAGTTGTCGTTGTTCACCTTCATCCAGATGGTGTCGTCGATTTTTTCCGGCCAAGTGTCGCGGTCGCCGTTGAACCGTCGGGCGGAAAATTCGTCGGCGATGTCGCGCAGCAGCTTCAATTCTTCGGGTTTGGGTTTGCTGTCCCACAAGACGGCGGGGGCTTCGAAGCCGAGCAGGTTTTGCTGGGCGTTGCTTTGCGTCAGTTGGTAGAGTTTGTAGGGACAGAGATAGCGGCCGCGCCCTTTGGCAAGCGCGAAGGTCAGTTCCAAACCGCTTTTTTCGACCAGAAACGGCAGATCGCGGTCAACCAACTGCTCCTGCAAGGCAACCGTCGCGCTGCTCACAATCAGCCGCTTGCCGCGCGTCTGCGCCATAATGCCGCCCGCCAGCAGGTAGGCAAGCGATTTGCCCACGCCGGTCGGCCCTTCGATCACGGCAATGCTCTCGCCCTCGCGCTTGGGCGGCTCGCCGCCTTCTTCGCGCGTCAACGTCCGCGAAAAAGCGTTGGCAACCGCCGCAATCATTTCCCGCTGCGAAGCGCGCGGACGGAAACCGGGCAGGTTTTTGCCGATATTTTGGTAATGGTCGCGGATGGCGTTTTTTTCTAAATCGGTGAGCATCGAGGTCGTCTGAAAAGGTGGATTTGCTTATGAATTGGTTATTTTAGCATTTTTCGCGGACGGGTTCAGGAGAGATGGGAGGGGTCGTCTGAAAAGCATATTTTGTGTTTTCAGACGACCTTTGGTAAGAGAAGCCACATTGGGATGGGAGGTTTGAACCGTTGCCGTTTCTGTTGCCGTCATTCCCGCACAGGCGGGAATCCATTTTTGAAATTCAGCAACTGTTTTTCAAATCAAGGTTTCTCAAGTTTTACGATGGATTCCCGCCGTAACCTGTCCTCGCGTAGGCGGGGGGCGGGAATGACGGAATTTGATGACATACCGTATTTAAAAAAATTAAGTATGTTTGCTAGAGAGATGGGCAGCGGCGGTTTGGCGCGGGTGGATTCAATTTCTTGGTGTATCGTTGAAATATAGTGGATTAACTTTTAAACCAGTACGACGTTGCCTCGCCTTAGCTCAAAGAGAACGATTCTCTAAGGTGCTGAAGCACCAAGTGAATCGGTTCCGTACTATCTGTACTGTCGTCCTGATTTAAAGTTAATCCACTATTAAAGATAAGGGCGCATGATTGCGCCCCTTCGGTTTTCAGACGACCCCTTAAGCTTGGCGGGGTGCTTAAGCCGTTTTGTTACGCAACGGCAGTTTGATATGCGGCTTGGCGGGTTTGGGCGCTTCTTTCAAGCCCAGTTCGATTTGCTGCTCTTCGCTCAACAAATTGCTCCAGTCGCCTTTTTTATACCAATCGCGCCCGTCCAATTCGATGGGGTGCTGAATGCGCTCGCAGCCGTTGCCGCATTGCAAATCGTCTTCTTTACAATATTTGTCGCAACCCCAGCAGATGCGCTCCGGCGCTTTGGGGAAGATGGGGAATTTTTTTGCCATGGTGTGAAATCCTTGTTTTTATTTTCATGAAATTATAAATGATTCAATTGTGACAGCTTGGTTTTTGTACGTCTTTTTACGCTGGACAGTTAAGAAATGTATAAGGTCGTCTGAAATAGCCAGCCGATTCATGTTATATTTATACAGACAGCATATCAACCTATTCGATAAAACTAATCCGCCATATGGCGCTCAAACGGCGGAAAGCCTGATATTTGAAACTATTTTTAAAGCAATCAATCAGTTGGATTTACTGTTAATTTCTTTAAAATTCAGTATGATATATTACGCTCTGATATAATGTGCGGGCAAGGCGTACGGAAGCCGGCGTCTTGTCTTTTTTCAACTTTAGATACTAAGGAACTTATATGTGCGGTATCGTCGGCGCTATCCGCGCCAACCACAATGTAGTCGATTTTCTGACCGACGGTCTCAAACGCCTTGAATATCGGGGCTACGACTCGTCGGGTATCGCCGTGAATACAGACGGCAAAATCAAGCGCGTGCGCCGTGTCGGCCGCGTGCAGCTGATGGAAGACGCCGCGCGCGAAAAAGGCGTGTTCGGCCATATCGGCATCGGCCATACCCGCTGGGCGACCCACGGCGGCGTAACCGAACCAAACGCCCACCCCCACATCTCCGGTGGCATGATTGCCGTCGTCCACAACGGCATCATCGAAAACTTCGAAGCCGAACGCGAACGCCTCAAAGCCTTGGGTTACACCTTCGAATCGCAAACCGATACCGAAGTCATCGCCCACAGCGTCAATCACGAATACACCCAAAACGGCGGCAAACTGTTTGAAGCCGTCCGCGCAGCTACTGCCCGTTTTCACGGCGCGTACGCCATCGCCGTGATGGCGCAGGATAAGCCCGAAGAAATGGTAGTTGCACGCATGGGCTGCCCGCTCTTGGTGGCATTGGGCGACCAAGAGACCTTCATCGCCTCCGACGTATCCGCCGTCATCGCCTTTACCCGCCGCATCGCCTATTTGGAAGACGGCGACATCGCCGTATTGAGTGCGAACGGTATTGAAAAACTGATCGACAAAACCGGTGCCGATACCCAACGCAAAGTCAAGGTATCCGAGTTGTCGCTCGCTTCGCTGGAGTTGGGCCCATACAGCCACTTCATGCAAAAAGAAATCCACGAACAGCCGCGCGCCATCGCCGATACCGCCGAAGTGTTCCTTGACGGCGGCTTCGAACCCGAAAACTTCGGCGCGAACGCACGCGAAGTGTTCGACGACATCCGCAGCATCAAAATCCTTGCCTGCGGCACATCCTACTACGCCGCGCTGACCGCCAAATACTGGCTCGAATCCATCGCCAAAATGCCGACCGACGTCGAAATCGCCAGCGAATACCGCTACCGAGACGTGATTGCTGATCCGAAACAATTGGTCATCACCATTTCCCAATCCGGCGAAACCTTGGACACGATGGAAGCCCTGAAATACGCGCAGTCTTTGGGACACAAACATAGCCTGTCCATCTGCAACGTCATGGAGTCCGCCCTGCCGCGCGAAAGCGAATTGGTACTGTACACCCGTGCCGGCGCAGAAATCGGCGTCGCCTCCACCAAAGCGTTCACCACGCAACTGGTTGTTTTGTTCGGCTTGGCGGTAACGCTGGGCAAACAGCGCGGTTTGGTTTCCGCCGAAAAAGCGCGCGAATACGTCGAAGAACTGCGCCAACTGCCCGGCAGCATCCAACACGCCCTCAACCTTGAGCCGCAAATCGCCACTTGGGCGCAAAAATTCGCCAAGAAAAACAGCGCACTGTTTTTAGGTCGCGGCATCCACTTCCCGATTGCCCTCGAAGGCGCGTTGAAGCTGAAAGAAATCACCTACATCCACGCCGAAGCCTATCCCGCAGGCGAATTGAAACACGGCCCGCTGGCATTGGTGGACGAAAACATGCCCGTCGTCGTCATCGCACCGAACGACGGTTTGCTGGACAAAGTCAAAGCCAACATGCAGGAGGTCGGCGCACGCGGCGGCGAACTCTTCGTCTTCGCCGACTTGGACAGCAATTTCAACGCCACCGACGGCGTGCACGTCATCCGCGCCCCGCGCCACGTCGGCGTACTCTCGCCGATCGTGCACACCATCCCCGTGCAGCTCCTGTCCTACCACGCTGCCCTCGCACGCGGTACGGACGTAGACAAACCGCGCAATCTGGCGAAATCGGTTACAGTTGAATAAAGCCCGATTTGAACGGTAAAAGGTCGTCTGAAAACTGGGAAATCCAAGTTTTCAGACGACCTTTTTAAATCAACTCGTACTTGAGATAAGCCGAACCAGTAGCGTGGGCTTCGCCCACGAACCTGCCGTCCAAACATCTAAATCCAATCCTCTCTGTTCCATTCGTGGGTAAAACCCACGCTACGGGCGGCTGAGTTTTTGATACAGCATCATCCACCGTCATTCCCGCGCCCGCCTACGCAAGGACAGGCTACGGCGGGAATCCATCGGCAATTTTCAGAAGCAGATATTTGAAAAACAGTTTCCAAAATTCAAAAGTGGATTCCCGCCTGCGCGGGAATGACGGCATGAGCATTTGTGAATTCGGTATTGGAAACGGTTAGAGGGATAGGATAAAGAATAGGTCGTCTGAAAAACCGAATATTCTGATTTTCAGACGACCTGTCGTTAAGTGGACATAGCTTTAGGATAAACCAAGCCGTAGCGTGGGCTTCGCCCGCGAACCTGCCGTCCAAACATCCGAATCAAAACATCTCTGTTCATTCTGTGGGTAAAAACCACGCTACGGATAGCTATATAACCCGCGCTACGGTTTGTTTTGAGGGTGTCTTATCTATTTCCTGATCTGATTAAGAAGTGGAATTTAAGATTGAAAAGAGGTCGTCTGAAAACTTAGGTTTCCCAGTTTTCAGACGACCCTGATTAATCAAAACACGCTGTGGATAAGCCGAACCCCGTAGCGTGGGCTTTGCCCACGAGATTTGCCGCCTGTCAGTCTGAGTCGGGTATTTGTGATTGCATCTGTTTCGCGGGTAGAACCCGCGCTACGGGTAGGCTCATCCAGAATCGATGCCTACTTGACGAAAAGGTCGTCTGAAAAACCTGAATCTTGGTTTTCAGACGACCTTTTGTGTCGATTCAATCTCAAATCATTAAGTCTGCATCAAATCCGTTTTGCCAATTCTTCCGCTTTGCCGATGTACAGCGCGGGGGTCAGGGCGAGCAGTTGGGATTTGGCTTCGGCGGGGATTTCCAGCGATTCGATGAAGACTTTCAGCACTTCGGGCGTAATGCCGCCTTTGCCGCGCGTCAGGTCTTTCAGTTTTTCGTAAGGATTGGCGACACCGTGGCGGCGCATAACGGTTTGAATCGGCTCGGCGAGCAGTTCCCAAGTGGCATCCAAATCGGCGGCCAGTGCGGCGGGGTTGGGTTCGAGCTTGTTCAGGCCGCGCAGATGGGCGGCGAAACCCAACACGGCATAGCCCACGCCCACGCCCATGTTGCGCAGGACGGTGCTGTCGGTCAGGTCGCGCTGCCAGCGTGAGACAGGCAGTTTTTCGGCTAAGAAGCCCAATACGGCGTTTGCCATGCCGAGGTTGCCTTCGGAATTTTCAAAGTCGATGGGGTTGACTTTGTGCGGCATGGTCGATGAGCCGACTTCGCCCGCTTTGACTTTTTGTTTGAAGTAACCCAATGAAATATAACCCCAAACGTCGCGGTTGAAGTCGATCAGGATGGTGTTGATACGGCTGAGGGTTTGGAAGAATTCAGCCATGTAGTCGTGCGGCTCGATTTGGATGGTGTAGGGGTTGAAGGTCAGACCGAGGCTGATTTCGACGAAGTTGCGGCAGTGGGTTTCCCAATCGACGTCGGGATAGGCGACCATGTGGGCGTTGTAGTTGCCGACCGCGCCGTTGATTTTGCCGAGGAATTCTTGCGCCTGAAGGTTTTTAAACTGGCGTTGCAGGCGGTACACGATGTTGGCGGTTTCTTTGCCCAAAGTGGTCGGTGTGGCGGGCTGACCGTGGGTGCGGCTCATCATGGGGACGGCGGCAAGGTCGTGCGCCATGCCGGTGAGTTTTTCGATGATTTCGGCAAGTTTCGGCAGGATGACGGTTTCGCGCGCTTCTTGCAGCATCAGGGCGTGGGACAGGTTGTTGATGTCTTCGCTAGTGCAGGCGAAGTGGATGAACTCGCTGGCTGCGGCGACTTCGGGTACACCGGCAAAGCGTTCTTTAAGCCAGTATTCGATGGCTTTGACATCATGATTGGTGGTCGCTTCGATGGCTTTGACGGCGGCTGCGTCTTCCAATGAAAAGTTTTCGATGACTTTGTCGATTTCGGCAAGCGTGAAATCGTTGAAAGCGGGAATTTCGGTGATTTTCGGTTCGGCGGCGAGGGCTTTGAGCCAGCTCAATTCGACTTTGACGCGCGCCCTCATCAGGCCGTATTCGGAGAAAATCGGACGCAATGCTTCAACGGATTTGGCGTAGCGGCCGTCTAGGGGGGAAAGTGCAGCGATAGGGTTGATCATGTCGGAGTCCTGTCGGTAGGTCGGTCAAACGGTTAAATCAAACAGTCAAATTGTTGGCAATTATACATGATTTGACTAATTAACTTAGGGTCATCTGAAACTACAATCTGCCCTTCAAAGCGTTTTTGACAAACGCCGCCGATTCCCGCAATACCGTGTAACCATAACCGCCGTAAGGCTCGGAACAAAACGGCGCGGCATACACCTGAATATCGTGTCCCAGCCACTGCTTGTCCGCCATCATCCGCGCCCGCGCCAAATGAAAACCGGCGCTGACGATGACGACGCGCGGGCTGTTTTCAATAAAATCGCGGCTGAACACAATGTTCTCAAACGTATTTTCCGCCCGCCGCTCTTGAATAATGTCCGCCTTCGGCACACCCATCTTCTCCGCAATCGCCTGCATATTGCCCGAAGCAGACTGAAAATCACGGCTGAGTCCACCCGACATCACCAGCTTTTTCACCTTGCCGGCACGATACAACTCGACAGCCGCCTCAACGCGCGCCACCAAACAAGGATTCAGACGACCCCCTTCATAAGAACGCGTCGAAAGCACAACCGCAGCATCCGCCGGACGCACCGTATCCGCATCCAACCGCGATACCTGAAAATCACGCCACATGATCCACAGCGGCAAAAGCGCGGCGGTAAGAACCAAAACCAATATAAAAACGAGGGTTTTTTTGAACATCCGAATCCTAAAATGATGAAAGTAGTTGGAACGAGGCTGTACAGGCAGGTTCCGATTATTCCTCAATTTTACGAAATTTATACAGCAAAAGGTCGTCTGAAAACAGGATTTTCAGACGACCTTTTCATTCTTCCACAATTTACTTTTGCAGCTGTGCTACCAACTGCCGCAAAGCTGAAATCTCCCGATCCTTTTGCGCCAGCAGCAAATCCTTGTGAGCTAGCAGTTCACGGCTGTGTTCCAAGCCTAGCTTTAGTTTTTCGAGTTCAATCGTAATCTGCCCATTTGCCCCATAATCAGGATTGTTGCTGTTGTTCGTACCGATCAACAAAACTAGTTCTTTATCATCCGAAGCAATCAATTCACCAATATCGATTTTAAAAATTGCTGCCAGCTTTTCCAACTTTACTAAATCCAATTTTCTCTCGTCCCGTTCAAGCCGAGAATAACTGCTTTTCGACATATTCAGCCGTTCTGCCATATCTTCCTGTGACCAATTGTTCAACTCACGCAAAGCACGGATTTTGTTGTTGACAGACATTCACAGTCTCCTTGTAGTCGAATGTAATTAAAATTGGGAATTTATTCCGATAAACGGTCTTAAATCATAATAATTGGTATTGATAAGGGATGGGCGGTAAATATATTATCCTGAATGGCATATCTTTGCAAATTTATGCATTAATTAGTAAAGCAAAATGTCGGAAATAACTAGCTATTACATTTTTCAATACATCTTCTATTCAAACACAGGAATATAAAATGAAAAAATCTTTCTTGCTTTGTGCGACAGCAATTCTATTAGGAGCTTGCGGAGGAGGTGGAGGTGGTGGTGCGACACCGACAACTGCACCGACACCAACGGTGAATTTAGATAACAAACCAGTAGAACCTACACCTACTATTTCAGATAACAATACTGAAACAACTAAAAATACTCAAACCGAAGCAACCGAAACAAAAATGCCTGAGCCAACAGCAGCACACAGTACACCGCCTGCTCCGATAGAAATCAAACCAAACGAGGTCAAAACTGATAATACTAGTAAAGTAGAAGCCCAGCCTTCTTCTCCTATTGAAACTAAACCTGAAATTAAAGAAATAACGAAACTAGAGAATACAGGTATTTATTTGGATAAAAACCAATTTGAAAAAGGGGAATTAACCAATATTGGAATGGAAATTGGTGGAAAGCGTATTGCAACCTTATCAGGTTATAACCGGAGTTACTCTTTCAATGGTGCAATGAAAAAAGATAAAGAGTTAAATGAAATTGTTATTGATAAAGTAGTTATACGTTTAATCAAGAAAGGTGTAGAAGCCACAGGACTTGCAGGAATGCAAGCGCAAGCCTTAACTTATGCACTAAAAACTGCTTATAACGCCAGTAAAGACCCGAAACGTGACATTTTCTATTTTGGCTTGGAGACAACTACAGCCGATATGCCGAAATCAGGTATTGCGACATATAGGGGTAATGCCAGCCGTTACGACAATGTTTCTGGTAACGTAACTAATATCGGAACATCAACTTTGTATGCCGATTTCGGACGGAAAAAAATCAGCGGTGAATTGGCAATTAATGGTATTCGACGTGATATTTCTTTGAAAGAAGCTGACATTAGAGGTAACGGGTTTGCAGGCAAGGCGACCGCAGGTGAGGACAATATCCTGTTCCGTACCGTAGAAGGTCGCTATGAAGGAAAGTTTTACGGACCAAAAGCAGAAGAAGTGGCAGGTAAGGCAACATTCCAAGGTGAAGCAATTGTCGGGCAACTGGAAAGTTTGAACACCAGCTTCAGCGCGGAACGCGGTGTAATTCATTAAACTCTTGCAGCTTTTGGGGTGGGTTGGCTTAATTCATAGTATGAGTGTCGACCTACCCTGACCAGTAGCAATTTTATTAATGTATAAAGAAAGGGAAATATAATGAAATTTTCAATGCTCGCGGCAGTATCTGCCGTTTTGATGCTATCCGCCTGTGTCACTTCCGTACCGATGGGTAATGCAGATGTTTCCTCAAAAGCTAAAACTTTTGGGACTCCTACTGAAGGTAAGGCAGGACTTTACATATATCGTTCAGGCGTGCTTGGTGGTGCTTTGAAGAAAGATCTTTGGGTAGATGGTCACTGCCTGGGTACGTCTGCGCCAAATGTGTTCTTCTATACGGAAGTTGAAGGGGGTAAAGAGCATGTGGTAACGACTGCTTCGGAGTTCTCAACCAATAGCCTGTCGCTACATACAGAAGCGGGAAAACATTATTTCGTACGTCAATATATCAAAATGGGTGCTTTTGTCGGAGGCGCAAATGTGAAGCAGGTTTCGGAGGCTGAAGGTAAAGCTGAAGTAATGAAACTGAACATGGCAGCTTCGGGGCAATGTCTTAAAGCTCATCCATAATTTAGATTAAAAAAGGTCGTCTGAAATTTCAGACGACCTTTTTAACTTTTTGCGAAACAACCGAGTCTCTAGTCTTTGCGGCGGCTGCCTAAGTCGGCGGCGGCGGTAAAGAGTACGTCGGTGGAGGAGTTGAGGGCGGTTTCGGCGGAGTCTTGGATAACGCCGATAGCCGCCGGCAACGCCGGATGCGCCGCATGCACCGACGGTGGCGACGAGGCTCAGGAGTAGGGCGGTGGGGTAATCGACGACGATGCCTTTGGTGTAGGCGGCCGCCATGGCTAAGACGGTGATGGTGATCGCCGCGCCTGCCATGTTGATGGTTGCGCCCAGCGGGATGGAGACGGAGTAGGTGTCTTCATGTAAGCCGAGTTTTTTCGCCAATGCCATGTTGACGGGAATGTTGGCGGCGGAGGAGCGGGTGAAGAAGGCGTAGAGTCCGCTTTCGCGCAAGCAGGTGAAGACCAGTCCGTAGGGGTTTTTGCGGGTTTGCGACCAGACGATGAGCGGATTCACGACGAGGGCGATGAATGCCATGCTGCCGAGCAGGACTGCCAGCAGGCGTCCGTAACTGAGGAAGGCGGCAAAGCCGGTTTCGGCGACGGTTTGGGAGACCAGTCCGAAAATACCCAAGGGGGCGAAGCGGATAACCCATTGCACGACGGTGGTAACGGCTTCGGAGAGGTCGGAGACGACTTGGCGGGTGGTGTCGGAGCCGTGGTGGCGCAAAGCGGAGCCTAAGACCAACGCCCATGCGAGAATGCCGATGTAGTTGGCTTGTGCGATGGCATTAATCGGGTTGGACACGAGCTTCATCAAAAGTTCTTTAAGGACTTGGGTGATGCCGGAGGGCGGTGCGAGGGTGGAGGCGGCTACGTCTTTAAACACCAGCGCGGTCGGGAATGTCATACTGGCGGCAACGGCGACTGCGGCGGCGGCAAATGTGCCGAAGAGATACAGAATAATGATGGGTTTGATTTTGGCTTCGCCGCCTTTGCGGTATTGCACCAGCGCGGCGGTTACTAAGACAAACACCAATACGGGGGCGACGGCTTTCAATGCGCCGACGAACAATTCGCCGAGCAGCCCGACGTTCATGCCTGCTTTCGGGGAGATGGTGCCGACCAATACGCCCAACATTAAACCGATGATGATTTGCGGTACGAGTCCGATACGGTTGACTGCGTTCAGCAGTGGATTACCACTTGCCATGATACATCCTCTTACTTTATGTGTTAAGAAACGTTGCATTTTAAAAGAAAATATCAATTATTGTGCAGGTTTACAGATTAAATTGAATGTTGTGGCGAAAAATGCTTGATTTTTTGTAGAATTGGGCAGTTTGTGCCATATTTTTCGGATTGGAAGGAGTTAATGTGTTTTGCTTCTGTCGCACAGAGACAGGCGCATCCGCCTTTTCAGACGACCCCTCCGTCTCGGGCGGGTTTTAAACCCGATTGAAAATAATGGTAGAATTTAGCACTCTTCTGCCGTTGAAACATTTTTTTGCCATGACCAGACTGACTTCGCCCATCCTGATTGCCTCACTCGCCCTTGCCTACGGACACGCAGCCGCAGCAGACCTGCCGCGTGCCGAAGACTACGAACCGATTCCCGGCTTCAAGCAGGGCGGGCAATTCGAGCAGGCTGCCAAAGCAGGCAAACTGACGCCCAAGTTTCCCGTCAAAATCGAAACCAAAAACAGCGAAGTCAAATCCATGCTCGAAGAATACCTGCCGCTGATTACCCAGCAGCAGCGTCAATGTCCAAGACAACGGTTCGAGCTACACCGTCGCCGTCAATCCCGGCCCGCGCACCAAAATCGACAACGTCAGCGTCGCCATCCTCGGCGACATCCTTTCAGACGACAACCTTGCCGAGTATTACCAAAAAGCCATGCTCAACTGGCAGCAGCCCGTTGGCGAATACTTTGACCAAGACGGCTGGAGCGGCAGCAAAACCTCCGTCCTCAGCGCAGTAACCCGTAAAAAATACCCGCTTGCCAAACTCAGCAACACCCAAGCCACCGTCAACCCCAACAACAACACCGCCGATCTGAACGTTATCGTCGAAAGCAACCGCCCCATTTATTTCGGCGACTTTGAAATCACCGGTACCCGCCGTTATCCCGAAAACGTCGTTGCCGGTCTGGCACGTTTCAAACCCGGCGCGCCCTACGACCTCGACCTCTTGCTTGACTTCCAACAAGCGCTCGAACAAAACGGACATTACTCCGGCGCATCCGTTCAAGCCGACTTCGACCGCCTCCAAGGCGACCGCGTGCCCGTCAAAGTCAACGTTACCGAAGTCAAACGCCACAAACTCGAAACCGGTATCCGCTACGATTCCGAATACGGCCTCGGCGGACGCATCGGTTACGACTACTACAACCTCTTCAACAAAGGCTACATCGGCTCCGTTGTTTGGGACATGGACAAATACGAAACCACCCTCGCCGCCGGTATCAGCCAGCCGCGCAACAGCGAAGGCAAATATTGGACGACCAACACATCCTACAATCGCTCGACCACCCAAAACCTTGAAAAACGCGCCCTGACCAGCGGTATTTGGCGCGTGCGCGACCGCAACGGCATCGAATCGCGCCTCGGTATCGAATTCATTACCGAAGACCGCAAAGTACCCGATACCAATTACGACCTCGGCCGCAGCCACGCCACCATGCTGACCGCCTCGTGGAAACGCCAAAACATCGAAACCGAGCTGCGTCCCGAAAACGGCTACTACCTCGACGGCAAAATCGGCG
>QWCC01000405.1_pt1 | contig 13359 bp, 7 predicted proteins | sample 1972491 | NCBI WGS metagenome assembly QWCC01 (sample SAMN09866718, study PRJNA288562) | Human oral metagenome isolate term5_saliva, whole genome shotgun sequencing... | isolation source: mouth | host: Homo sapiens | place: USA: California
TGATCTCGCTCTGCCGGCCCAAGAGGTCGAAAGCCTCCAGGCGCAGGGTGAGGGCCTTGTTTTTCAGCAGCGACTGCGAGACCGAGGCGTTCCACACGAGCTCGTTGGTGTTGAAGGCCGAGGTCGAGAAACCGCGGCGCGAGGTCATGCGCAGATCGGTGGAGAAAGTCATGCCCCAAGGCAGGGTGAAGTTGGCCTCCGCGCCGTAGGCGAAGCTCCAGGTGTCGAGGTTGCCGGTGGTGAGCAGCGAGGAGTTGGAGTGCTGGTAGGCCACGCGTCCGTTGAGGGTGGCGTCCCACCACGAGCGGCGGTAGGACAGATCGAGGCGCTCGGAGAGGGCGGTGACGGCGGTGCGGCTCTTGTCGGCCACGACGCCGGCGAAGAGGGCGTTCACCTCACGCAGCGAAGGCGCGTCGGGCAGGGTGGAGGCGGCGCCCGAAGTGGCCACGTAACCCACCGAGCGGGTGAAGTTGGCATCGGTCGAGGTGGCGAGATTCAACACCTTGGCGCGATCGAGCGGCGTGTTGAAAGTGAGGCCGGCCGCGGCGTTCCAGTTGCCATCGATGTTTTCGGGGCGGGTGAAACGGCGGCCCGTCACGTCGTCGTAGACGGTGAGCTGCGAGATGTTGCCCGTCGAGAGCGTGAGGTCGGCGTGCGCCATGAGGCCCTGCAGGCGTTCGGCGTTGTAGGCATTATAGAAGAGGTGCATCTCGTGGTTCCACACGGGGCGCAACCCGGGGTTGCCCACCGAGATGCGGAGCGGGTTGGCATTGTCGACCACGCCGATGAGCTGCGTCATGGAGGGTTGCGAGGAGCGTCCGCGGTAGTTGAAATCGAGGTTGGCGGTTTTCGAGAACGCATAGCGCAGGCGCACGTTGGGGGCGAAGTTGAGCACATTGCGCACGGTGTCGATGCGGCCGATGGCGGCGCGCTCGTATTGCAGGCGGGTGCGTTCGGGCGAGAACTGCACGCCGGCCGAGAGGCGCACGGCACCCACGTTGTAGCGCAGGCCGAGGTTCACGCGGTGGTTGTCGTAGCGATAGGTGGCGTGCTGCGAGTTTTGGGCATCGCGCACGGCCGCTTGCACGTCGTCGGCGTTGAGGCGGCTGAGCAGTTGGGCGGGATCGAGCCACGAGAGGGTGCTCGACGAGCCCGGCACGTAGAGTTGCGAGATCGTGCCCAAGCCGGTGTGCGCACTCAGGAAGTCGCTCAGCGTGTTGTAGCCGTCGAGGCTCAGGAGGTTGTAGAGGGTGCGGTCGCCCGACGTGTATTTGTGTTCGTAACCGTAGCGGGTTTCGAGCAGGAGCTTGCCCACGAGCGGTTGCACGTAGGAGAGGCCCACGCGATAGTTCCACTGCGTCGAGGGGCGGTCGGAGAACTGGTGTGTGCCGCCCGCGGCCAGTCGCGGTCCGGCGGCGTCGGCCTTCACGCGCTTGTAGAGGTCGGCCCGCGAATAGGCGTCGGCCGTGGTGGTGGTGTAGCCGCCGCGCGCTTCGAAGGCGAGGTTGCGGCCGTTGCGCCCCCCGATGAGGCGCGTGAGGTTGAGTTCGCCTTCCACCTTGTGGGTGGTGGTGCGCGAAAGGTCGTAGCGCGTGTTGACGTTCTTGAGGAAATCGTCGGCCACGTGCACCGTGTCGCCGACAAAGCGGGTTTTGTGAACGCGCGCCAGCACGTCGTCGACGCCACTCACCCCGTAGCGCGCGAAGGGATCGGTGTCGAACGAGGCCGAGCGCGAGTTTTGCGTCGTGCGGCCCGTGCTGAAGTCGTAGTTCGGGCGGAAAGAGAGTTGCGTGAGCGAGTCGGGGTTCCACTTCAGGCGCAGACGGGCGTGGAAGTCCTGGTTCAGGCCGTGGCTGTCGGCGTGGGCCGCGTCGAAGCTCCCTTTTTGCGTGGCGGTGACGAAGTTTTCGATCGACGAGATGGTCTCCGTGCGGTTGTCGTTGCGGAAGTAGATGGCGTTGCCCCCCAGTTCGAGGCGGCCGGCTTCGAATTTGCCGCGGCCGTTGTCCCACGAGAAGTCGGTGCCCGCCATGGTCGAAGTGGTGCGTCCGCCGTTGTTGCCCCCGAAGCCTCGCGGACCGCCGAAACCACGGTCGGCCACGTTGTTGTGCGAGGCGATGAGGCCCACGCGGGAGCGGTCGGTGAAGCGCATGCCCATGAGTTTGGCCGAGTAGAGGCCGTCGCCCTTGTCGTCGCGTCCGCCCGCCAGGTCGAGGTTGGAGATGAAGCTCTGGTTCAGCTCACGTTTGGTGGTGATGTCGAGCACAAAACTCTCTTCGCCGTCGTCCACGCCCGTTTGCTCGGCGTAGTCGCTCTTCTTGTCGTAGGTTTTCAGGCGCGAGACGAGGTGGGTGGGCAGATTCTTCATGGCCACCTTCGTGTCGCCCTTGAAAAAGTCTTTGCCGTTGATGAGAAATTCCTTCACCGTCTTGCCGTTCACCTTCACCGTGCCGTCGTCGCTCACCTCGGCCCCCGGCAGTTGCTTGACGAGTGCCTCGAGCGAGGAGCCTTCGGCCGTGCGGAAGGCCGCAGCGTTGAACACCGTGGTGTCGCCCTGCTGTTCGACGCGGGCGGCGGCCGTGCTCACCACCGCGGCGCGCAGGGCCATGTCGTTGCCCGCCAGGGCCAGCGTGCCCACATCGAGGCTGTCGGCCCCGCCCGCGGCGAAGTTCACGTCGCGCCCCGCCGAGCGCAGGCCCACGAAGCCCACGCGCAGCCGCAGGGCGGCCGTGGTGTCGGTGACAATGCGGAAGCGGCCGAGACTGTCGGTCACGGCGCCGGCCAAAAACTTCGTGGTGTCGGCGCGCAGCACCAGGCGAGCGGTGGCCAACTCGAGGGGACGCCCGTCTTTCTGCGAGACCACGGTGCCCGTGATCACGCGCCGAGGGGCGGCAAACGCCACGCCGGCGCCCAACAGCAGGGCGAGGGGGAGATAATGTACCTTCTTCATGGGGAGGATGCGTTAATTCTGTGGGGCGGCCGGCTGCACTTTGTCAATCGCAAAGCCGAAAAGACCGTCGTATTTTCGTATTCTGTGTCGCAAAGTTACCCATTGTCACGCACTTACGCCGCGACGGCTTTCACAACAAAGCGAAACGACCCGACGAAAAAGGGACGAAAATCGACGTTTCCCCCCCTTTTGGCGACCGAAGGTGGCGATCGGCTCCGCTTTTATGCTTATATTTGTCGGCACACCGCCCCCCGCGGTCACAAAACCCCCCAGGCACATGGATTTTCACTACGCAACTCACATCCGACGCATCGAGATCAGCAGTCTTTGGAACGGGCGAAAGCCCATCGACTGGACGCTGCGGCCCGATGTCAACGTGCTCAGCGGCAAAAACGGCGCCGGCAAGAGCACCATCCTCGCCCGCCTCGTGCAGCGCGCCGCCCATCTCGCGCCCTCCGGCACCCTGCGCGGCGGACAACACGACGATGTGGCCCTCACCCTCGCTCCCGACGATGCCGAACTCGTGCGCTACGATCTCGTTCGCTCCGTCGACAGCCGCATCCTCCCCGCCGAGCGCATCGCCACCCTCGCCGACGGGGCCATCGTCACCGAACTCGACTGGCAACTCTACCGCTTGCAACGCCGCTATCTCGACTACCAAGTGAACGTGGGCAACCGCATGATCGCGCTCCTCACCGAAGGGAGCGACACCGCCCGCGAGGAAGCCGCCGAAGCCGCCGCGGCCAAAACGCAGTTTCGCGACCTGATCGACGACCTCTTCAGCGAAACCGGCAAGCACCTCGACCGTTCGAGCAACGAGCTCCGCTTCCTCCAATACGATGAGCCCCTCTCGCCCTACGTGCTCTCCTCGGGCGAGAAGCAAATGCTCATTCTCCTGCTCACCGCTCTCGTGCAAGACCGTCGGCCCACCGTCTTCTTCATGGACGAACCCGAGGTGAGTCTCCATTTCGATTGGCAGAAGCGACTCATCTCGATGGTGCGTGCGCTCAACCCCCGCGCGCAAATCATTCTCACCACCCACTCGCCCGCTGTGATCCTCGACGGATGGGAGGACCACGTCACCGAAATCGAGGACATCACCCGCTGAGGCGCTCGCTGCCGGCTGCTTTTTCGACCGCCCCGCCCGTGTCACCCCGTCGGCCGCGCAAGTTGCCCTCGTGTCCCGCACTTTTTCGTCAACTACTGCCATGTCTCGCCTCTCCGCCCAACTCAATTCTGCCTACATCGCCGCTGCCTCCCGCCTCGAAGGCCGGCGTGCACGACCGCGCGCCGTGGCCTACGTCGAGAGCTACGACGACATCCTCTTCTGGCGCGATGTGCTCACCCGAGCGGCCCCGCACGTGCAGTTCGAAGTGGTCCTCCCCTCGCGCATCACCCTGGGCCGGGGCAAGAAGATCGCCCTGGCCAATCGGCTCGGCCCCCACATGATTGCCTGTGTCGACGCCGACTACGACGTTTTGATGCAGGGCGCCACCCCCACCAGCGCCGTGGTGTGCCGCTCGCCCCACGTTTTGCACACCGGGGTCTACGCCATCGAAAATTTGCAGTGCCATGCCGAGGTGCTGCACCGCGTGTGTGTCATGGCCACGCTCAACGATCGCGAACTCTTCGACTTCCGCGCCTTTCTCCAAGCCTTCTCCCGCACCGTCCACCCCCTCTTGGTGTGGAACGTGTGGGCCTATCGCTACGGCGCCTACACCCAATTTTCGCTCACCGACTTTGCGCGCACTGTCGAGCTGCGAGAGGTGCAAATTCACCACCCCGAACGCATGATCGAAGCCCTCCGCCGCCGCGTGAACCGCCAGATCGCCACGCTACAACGCCGTTTTCCGCAGGCACGCGCCACCTACAAGCCCCTGCGCGACGAGTTGCAGCAACTGGGCGTGACGCCCGACAAGACCTACCTCTATATGCGCGGTCACGACCTGGTGGATGTGGTGCTGGGCCCCCTCCTTGCGGTGGTGTGCGACAACCTGCGCCGCGAACGTGAGCGCGAGATCAACCAACTGGCCTGCCACGCCGTGCAACAGCAGAACGAACTCGCCGCCTACCGCCATGCCGTGGCGCCCTTCGAGGAGATGCTGCGCAAACACACCGCCTACCACAACACGCCCGAGTTCCTCCGCATCGAGGAGGCGGCCCGACAGCGCTTTGCGGGCGACTGGGAAACGCGCGATGCCACTGCCGACGACGCAGCCCTCGATTGGGCCGACGAACTCCAGAGCGGAGCGCTCCCGACGCCCTGCTTCGCCGACGAACGCCCCGATGCGGAGGGGGATGCCCCCGCCTGTGTGAGCGAACGTGCGGCCGCTGCACCCGAAGGGCCCAACGCCCCGCGGAATGCCCTCGCCGCCGCTGCCGAGACCCCGACGGCCACCGAGATGCCGACCGCGGCACGCCCGAAGCCCCCGACCGCGGCTGCCCGACTGCGCAACGGCGTGTGGACCTGGGGCGACGACGACGACGAGGTGGACTGAAACGCCGCCTTCGCGCCGCCACGCACCCGACGAACCGCGAAGGAGGTGCAAAAACGCGCAGACTTGAGCGGAAAGTAGCCTACTTTCCGCTCAAGTCTGCGCGTTTTTTGTGCGCTCGGCACGCTGTTCTTGCCTTAGCGCGCGGTGTTGCCGTGCTCGCGATCGGGCTGTTTCCTCGGCAGTGGGAGCGATGCACTTGGGCAGCGTGGCCTCGTCGACCTTGCCGCGCAACGACGACGAAGCCCGCTCCGACGAGAAGTCCCGCAGTGGGGGCTTCCCGCACAGAGCGGGCTGCAATGGAGCGAGCGTGGCGCCTCGAGAGACGCCGTGCGGCAGCTTTTAGAAGATGCCGGTGCTGTTGAAGTCCATGTCGTCGCTTTCGTCGGCGGCTTGGTCGTCGCCCCAGATCGAAAACTGCTTTTCGAAGGTTTGGGCACGTCCGGGAGTGGTCTGACTGCTGCTACTGGTCTCGAGGCTTGTGAGCGTCATCAGGCCTTCTGTGGCCATGTTGTACTGCGTGAGTACGGGAGTTGTGTACTTTTTCATCTTGATGATTGAGTTTAGTTGTTGAATATATTCTCGTTGTTGAATGCGGTTTCGATGAACGCGGAAACAAGTAAATGCGCGAAGGGGTCGGGCATTTACTTGTCTCACGGTTCATAGAGTGGGGTTGGGCGCCGCAGGGCGCAAGGGCCTTAGCGCTGCAAGAACTTCTTGCCGTTTTGCACGTAGATTTGTCCGGCCACGGGCTTCGTCACGCGGCGACCGCTCAAATCATAGATGGGCGCTTCGGCTTCGGAGGCGGTCTTCACGCTTTCGACGGCGGTCACACCCGGGAAGGCCAGGGCGGTGCGCGTGCCGGCCGAGGGAGCGGCGCTCACAAAGGCGCGCATGCCGCGAACGAAGGTAGGATCGACCTTGACGAACTCACCATCCTGGAGCACGCGACCCTCTTGTCCGGCGGGAACTGCCGAGGGAGTGAAACGGCCTTGGAAGGCATTGACGCTGACCGTGGGGGCGCCGTCCTCTACATCGGAGTAAGTGAGCTGAATTGTCGTGGAAGCGTGGCCATAGAGCAGCACGGGAGTGTCGGCCGGGATCACCTTGCCCTCAAGCTGCGAGAGGTTGATGCGCTGGTGGGCGGTGTCGTATTGCGAAGCGACGTAGATTTCCACGCCGTTGGGCACTACCATGTCATAAGCGGGAACGAAGGTGGCGAGACCGGCCGAGTTGAGGTGAACGGGCACGGATTCCACTTCTTCGAGCTGCAGGTGCGTGAGCACATTGCCTGTGTTCTTGCCGCCCCAACCATCGACACCCGGTTTCGAAGCCTCCTGCGAGAGGTGCATCGTGGCCGTTTGTGTGCCTTGTTTGACGTAGACTGCATATTTGTTGTCGGGCGTGGTGCCAAATTCCACGGTGCCAAAGTTCGTTTCGTCGTACTTGGCGAGCTTGGCTTGGCTCTTGTTTCCGCTCAAGTACACGGCGCGGCCGGTGGAAAGCGACACGAGGTGCGAGCCGTCGTAGCCGAAGATTGTGCCTTCGTCGGTGCTGTCGGTCGTGGTTTGCAGCTGCCATACGCCTTCGGTGGCGCCGTTTGCCGTGACATAGCGCGAGCCGTCGTTCGATTTGATCTTGAAGAACAGGCCTTTGCCGGGCATATTCAGCTCATAGAACCGGTTGTCGGCGTGAGCTGAGAGGAGTTGCTGATATTCCTGGAGCGTGAGGGACTCGTTATTCTCGGATTTCTCTACGAGCTCGTCGACTTCGTCCGTCATCGTGCGCTCTCCGAGTTTCTCGCCCAGGTCGCTGGGAGTGGGGATGAGAATCAAGCGCTGCATGGCTGCGGAGAGCAGTGCACTATCGTCGATGTCGTCGGCGTTTTCGATCGTCCAAGTCGAAGCATTGTTGGCGTCTCCGCTGCCGGCTTCCCAACGAACCACGGTCAGCTGGTCGCCGCTCTTGAAATCGGCTAGGTGCAGATAGTTCTTGTCGGCGTTGATGCTCACGTTGCGCAGCGAAATCGTGTTGTTCTTGTCGTTCGACTGCAGATCGTAGCGCGTGGCATCGCTCGTGGTGGAGGGAATGGCTTGGTTCCAATTGGGCACATTGCCCAAGTTGCGGCCCGTCACGGCGTGTTGCAACGAGAAATTGTCGTTGTCGGCGTGATAGTTGAGCACGAACACGTCTTCTGCGCCGGGCGTTGCGGCGGCGTCACCGGCAGCCGCGAAGGCGGGCGAGAGCGTGAGGTAGTTTTTCGCGCCGCGACCCGTGTTGGCGAAGCGCACTTGGTGGCCGTCGAGGGCCTGGCGGAAAGCTTTGAGCGCAGCGGCGTAGCCTGCTTCGTCGCTCGCGGCGTCGATGGCGTTGTTGGCGGTGGCGGCAGCCGAAGGATCCACAGCGGCGAGCGCTTCGACGCTCGATTTCACCAAGGCCTTGGGGTCATACAGGCGCCAAGCGGAGTTGCCGTCGTTGGCATCCCAGTAGCCCACGTGCTTGCCCGCGGCATAACCGGCGAAGAAGTTCCACGAAGCGATGGTGCCGTCCGTGATGGCGGCGCTGCCTACCTTGGGCGCGATGTCGAGCAGCGTGGCGTCGTCGCCGTTGTTGTTATTATAGATGTACCATTCGGAGGGGGTGTCCGAAAGGGTCACTTGGTCGTTGGCTTTTGTGGCCGTGGCACCGCCTTTGTTGGCAAACCACTTGCCGCTCTTCACGTCGTAGATCTTGTAAACGTGGTCGGTGGCATTGACGGTCACGATGCGCACGGGCGAACCGGCGGCCCGGCCGGTGATTTGTCCGCCGTCGGTGTTGATGCGCGCGGCGAGGTTGTTGCCCAAGACGATGAACACGTCTTTGCCCGTGGTGTTTTCAGTGGGTACTGCCACTTCTGCGACAGTGCGAACGGGGTTGGTCTGCGCGAAGGCCGTGGAGGCGAAGAGCGCAAGGGCGAATGCAGAGAGATATTGTTTTTTCATACGCCGTTTGTAGGTTTTTTTGCGTGCTCGGTTGGGGGCGTCCCGATCGCGAGGCGTGGGCGAGCCGGAACAGCGCGTGACCGTCGAGCAACTGCACGAAAGTCTGTGTTCGAATGAGGGGAACAGTTGTTAAGTCGGACGCAGCCGGAGCAACGCGGATTGAGATAGTTGTGTGTCCGCAGGGGACACGAGACGTTGATTGCACGGCAAATATAAGCGCCGTCGGCCGATTGTGCACGATTTCCCCCCAATTTTTTCTCGCGTGTTAGACTTTATTGTGTGAATGCGCGGCATTTGCCAATTGTTCTGTGCAAAGCGCGGGGCGTTCGTCGCGCCTTGTCGCGGGCGGTGCGCGGGCGCTCGGAGCGAACGCGCGCAGGGCCGTGCCGCACGGGGCGAAAAGGCACCCCCGCCACGGCCCGAGACGCCGAAATCGCAGTGCGCACCCACCGAAAACCCCGCCCGCTGCCTGCCGACGGAAAGCATCCGACGACAGCAGCGGGCGGGGCACACGCGGCGGCCCACCTCACGCCGACACCGCGCGCGGGCAAGCCGACACTGCGCTCATTGCACCCAGCGCCACACGGTGGCGACGATCACCGTGACCAACACGCCGAGCGAAAGCGGGAGCAACGCCGAGAGCGCCGTCCAGCGCCAAGAGCGCGTCTCCTTATATATAGAGTAGAGCGTCGTGGAACACGGGTGGTGCAGCAGACAAAAGAGCATGAGGTTCACCGCCGTGAGCAGATTCCAACCGCCCGCCAGCAGAATCTGCCGCGTCTGTTCGGCGCTGCCCTCCGTGAGCACGCCCGCACTCGCCGCGTCGGCCTGCCCCAACACCATGAGGGTGAGCATCACGATGGTGGGCATCACGATTTCGTTGGCAGGAATGGCCAGCAAATAGGCCAGCAGAATGATCCCGTTGAGGCCCATGTACCACGCCGGCGCGTCGAGCCAACCGATGAGGTGGGCCGCAATCGAAGCGCCGCCCACCTCAATGTTGCAGGTGAGCCAAATCACCGCACCGGCGGGGGCGGCAAACGTCAGCGCGCGCCACAACACGATCAGCGTGCGGTCGATGAGCGAGGTGTAGAGCGTGCGCCAAAACTGCGGCGGACGATAGGGCGGCAATTCGAGGTGGAACGTCGACACTTGGCCCCGCAACACGGTGCGAGACAGCGCCCAAGACGAGGCGAACATGAGCACAATGCCCAAAACCAGCACGCCGACCACGGCCATCGCCGCCACCGTCGGACCGTATTCGCGGGGAAACGCCGCCGCCACGAAGAGCGTGGCCAAAAGGATCTGCGTGGGCCAACGACCGTTGCAGAGTGAGAAATTATTCGTTAGGATGGCGATGAGCCGCTCCCGGTCGGAGTCGATGATGCGCGTGGCCACCACGCCCGCCGCGTTGCAACCGAAGCCCATGCTCATGGTCAGCGCCTGTTTGCCGTGGGCCCCCGAACGCCGGAAGAGTTCGTCGAGATTGAACGCCACGCGCGGCAGGTAGCCGAAGTCTTCCAACAGCGTGAACAAGGGGAAGAACACCGCCATCGGGGGTAGCATCACCGCCACCACCCAAGCTGTGGTCAGATACATCCCGTCGACGAGCAGACCGGTGAGCCATTCGGGCGAATGCATGGCCTCGAACGCCGAGCGCAGCGCAGGGTGGCCCCAACCCACCAGCAGCGAGTCGAGCCAGGCCGAGGGGTAGTTCGCGCCGATGATGGTGAACCAGAACACCAGCGAGAGCAACACGAGCATGATGGGGAAGCCCCAGAAGCGATGCGTGAGGATGCGGTCGAGCTTCACGTCGAGCGGCAAGAGTCCGTCGCCGCCGGGACGCCGAACGGCCGCGGCACAGATTTCGCCCGCGCGAGCATAGATCTGCTCCATCCAGCGGTCGTGGAAGTTGTGGCCGATGGCCAGATGTATCTCGTCGGCCAGGGCGTTGAGCTCGGGGGTGGCGTAGGCGCGCCGCACGCCTTCGTCGCGTTCCAGCAGGCGCGTGGCGATCCACTCGGCGTTGGACAGTTCGGGGTGGGCTGTGCGCACCGCCGCGGTGAGGCGATTGACCTCGGCGGCCGTATCAGCCGGCAGATCGAAGCCGCGAGGGGGCCGACAAACGAAGGTGCCCGAGGCCACAGCGCGCACCGCTTCGAGCAGTTCACCGATGCCCCGACCCGAACGCGCCGAGGCGCCCACCACCGGGATGCCCAGACGCCGAGAGAGCGCCCGGAGATCGATGGAGATGTGGTTGCGCTCAGCCTCATCGATGAGGTTGACGCACAGCACCGCCCGATCGGTGATTTGCAGCACCTGCAAAACCATGTTTATGTTGCGCTCCAGGCGCGTGGCGTCGGCCACCATCACTGTCACATCGGGCTGACCGAAGAGAATGAAGTCGCGGGCGATCTCCTCGTCCTCCGAGGTGGAGGCCAACGAGTAGGTGCCCGGCAGGTCGACGATGCGATAGCTCTCGCCGCCGAAGTCGAAGAAGCCTTCGGCCTTGCCCACGGTCTTGCCCGGCCAGTTGCCGGTGTGCTGTTTGAGCCCCGTGAGGCGGTTGAAAACGGTGCTCTTGCCCGTGTTGGGGTTGCCGGCCAGGGCCACGACATAGCGCGTTTCGCCCCCCGTTTCGCCGTGGCGGCGCAGGGAGTGGAGCGAAGCGGTGGGACACGCGGCGCAGGCGGCGTGCGGAAGTGGAGCGGAGGAGGAAGAAGAGGGGGATTTCATAACGGAGTGACGATGATTTGGCGCGCTTGTTCGCGGCGCAACGCGATGGCAGTGCCGCGCACCACATAGGCCACGGGGTTGCCCAGCGGACTGCGCATGCCGACCGACACGCGCGAGCCGCGTACGAAACCGAGATCCATCAGTCGGCGGCGCAAGGCACCGCGGCACGAGGGCGAAAGTCCCGCCACCACGGCGGTTTGTCCCTCGGCGAGCCGACTCATGCGGAAGGCGTCGGTGGGCACTTCGGCGGCTTCGGCCGGCGTGAGGGGGCGGAGGTCGATGGCGGCGAGGTCGGCGGCGGGCAGCGCGAAGTGTTCGCCCTCATAGTCGAAGGCAAAGCTGCCCTCCGCGCTCGCAGCCACGCGCACCACGGCGTCTTTGGCCAAACCCGTGGCGGCAATGCGCCCGAAGCGCCGCGCGTCGTCGTCTTCGATGTGCACCACGCGCAGCAACGTCCCCGCTTCGGGCAGGCCCTCGGCCGCCGTGTCGCGCGCACCGGCGGGCAGAGCGGGCAGCGCCAGCCCGGCGGTGGGAATGGGGTCGCCGTGGGGGTCGAAAAGGGGGTTGCCCAGGAGCGAGGCCATGCGCTCGCGTTCGCGCGCATCGAGGCGGTGCTCCATGTGGTGGGCGCGTTCGTGCCACTCGGCGGGCGCATAGCCCGAATGTTCGGCCAGATACTGCTCATAGATGCGGTGGGCGCGCATCAGCGCCAGGGCGTCGCGACGACCCGCGGGGGTGAGGGCGACGCCTTCGGCCGTGATGTCGACACGCCCCTCGAGGGCGAGCCGACCCAACGTCTGGGCGGCCGTGTCGGACTCGAGGGCAAGCTGGGCAAACAGCCCGTCCCATGCCGAGCGCGGCAGGGTGCCGCCGGCTTCGAGCAGGGCTTTGAGGAAGTCTTCGGCGCGTTCGTTGCGACGGTCGTCTTGACGACGAACGAAGTAGCGGCGCAACCGGGCTAAGAGGGAGTTCATAGGCGGTGGACTGTGGGAGGGTGGGGCGACGGGGCGACTGCGAGGGGCGAAAGGCGGGGGAGCGAGCCGAAAGGCCCCTGTTCTTGAGCGGAGCTTCCCCGTTTCGGCGCAAAAACGCGATGGTTTTCCCGCCTGCGCCGTGCGCGCCTGTGCAAATATACGCAATCTTGCCGAATAGTCGAGTGCGACGCATCGAAAAAAGCCGCGGCCTTGGCGAATGCGAGCACGAGGCCGGCGTTGTGGAGGCGGGAGTGGCACCGAGGTAGCCGTGCGCTGACCCGCCGGCTGCCCTCCTCGCCGGCGCCCCTCACCACGTCACCACGCGATCCACCAGTGCGTGTTGTTCACCGCTCGACTGGCGGAGATAGATGCGCGTGGTCTCGATGCTCTCGTGACCCAAGAGGTCGGCCAGCAGACTCAAATCGGTGTGAACGGCCAAGAAGTTTTTGGCAAAGCGGTGGCGGAAGGCGTGGGGGTGCACCAGGGCGGGATCGAGGTGCAGCCTTTGCGCCCAAACGCGGAGCATGGCGCCGATGCCCCGCGGGGTGATGCAGCGACCGCGGTAGTTGACAAAGAGCGGCCCGATGATGTCTGCGCCGCGTTGCGCGATCCATGCCAGCGCCTCGTTGCGCAGCGTGAGGGGAATGTAGATGCGCCGCTGTTTGTTGCCTTTGGTATAGAGATCGACGAAGCCGCGGCGCACATGCTCCACACGAAGTTGCACCAACTCGCTCACCCGCGCACCGGTGGCGGCGAGAAAGCGCACCACGAAGTGCCAACGCAGTTCGCCCAACTCTCGCAGTCGCCGCGAGAGATAGAGGTAGTCGGCTTGGCTGATGACGTTTTCAACGAACGAGCGCCGCCCGAGGCGCACGCCTTTGAGCCGCCATTGTGGCCGCCGCAGCGCGAGGAGCCAACGATTGATGGCCATCACGCGCTGATTCACGGTCTTGGGCGAATAGTGCTCCATGAGGGCGCTGCGATGTCGGAGCAGATTCTCCTTGTTGAGCGCCGGGAAGCGCGCCAAGAAATCGCGCACCGCTTTGATATAGGCGCGCACGGTGTTGGGGGCGAGGTTGTCGTCGATGAGGCTTTGCTCAAATGCCGGCAGACTGGCATGGGGATCGATGTTCTTGCGCATAAGTCTTGAGAATTGATGAGATGTTCCGATCGGCAAGTTACGGCTTTTTGCCCAAATGCTTCGGTTCCCACGCAATTATCGG
>QWCC01000420.1_pt1 | contig 13320 bp, 8 predicted proteins | sample 1972491 | NCBI WGS metagenome assembly QWCC01 (sample SAMN09866718, study PRJNA288562) | Human oral metagenome isolate term5_saliva, whole genome shotgun sequencing... | isolation source: mouth | host: Homo sapiens | place: USA: California
TCTAATAGACTTGTCCAAGCGATTGGAGTTCAACTCAATACTAGGAACGATAGCGTCTAGGATATTTGCAGGGCAACGAAAGTTAGTTGACAACTTAGAGATAGTAGGATTAAAGTCCTCTATAAAGTCATGGGTGATGATATTGTGGTCACTACCCCTCCAAGAGTAGATAGTCTGGTCGTCATCACCAACTGCTACGATTTGTTTAGCGCCTAACATATAGGCTTTTAGGATAGCATATTGCTTTTGGGAAGTATCTTGGAACTCGTCGACAAAGATAAACTCGTACCTATCTGCGATAAAGTCAATAACGTCTTGACGTTGTTCGTTATAGATTAAGGTATAGAGAATATCTTGCAAGTCCTCGAAATCACACTGTCCACTAGCTCTGCGAGCATTTTCCCACTCCGAGATAATAGCATCAATTTCAATAGGAGTAAGATTAAACTCCTTATACGTTAGATTAGAGTACCGTTTAGCGTCCAAACGGTTACGAGAGTACGTTAATGCACCCTCTAGGTCACGCAAATCATCAGCATTTAACGGTTTGCCGTTCTTACGAACACCAAAACGATTGGCAATGTTTTTAAGGATTTTAGTGTTATCCTTTTCGTCAATAAAGTTGGTTGCTACCCCCAAGGAATTGAGGACAGCCTTAAACTCGGCATGGAGCGTAGAGAACGTAATGGAGTCCGATACGTCCATATAACCTAGCTTTTTGTTCCACTTTGAGAGTTCATATTTAAGTTCTCTAGCACCACTGTTTAAGAAAGTGGATACCCATACTCGAGCAACTGTTCGTACAGTGTTACCGTTAATCTCTACCTTTTTGGTTAGTTTACCAGTTTTGATACCGTAAATCAGTTTAAAGATAGTTGAGGTAGTCTTACCACTACCTGCACATGAAAGAACCAGTTGATTGCCCCATGTACGGAGAACACCTTCCAACTCGGCTAGGTCATACCCCATAGACGAGATAGTTTCAAGGAACCTCTCACTAGCAGAGTCCTTTTTCTTAACGTAAGTGGGCGCTTTAGTTACCTTTTTTGTAGGAGCCTGCTCTAGGTTAGAGGTAAAGGACTCCAAATCATCAAATAAACCCAAATAATCTACCACCTTTCGGAATTCTAACTAATACTATTCAGAATTCTATTTTACTACTTTTAGATTTCAATTACAATATATTCGTATATGATAACCACTAGACTCCGAATTCTAAATATAAATTCGGAAATCTAAATAAATAATTTGGAAGTCTAAAGTTATACTACTTACATAAGACACTAGTTTTCGGACTTCAAAAATTAGATACTATCCATAACGTCTTGTCTTACAAAGTTTGCAGGGCTGGTGTAAAGACTGTTATCTACTTGGTCGAAGTAACCTTTAGAACCACCAAAGTAGTAATCACGGTATTTCTGGGCATCTATGTTTGCATCGTTTTGCATAAGAGTGTAGTAGATAGCTTCAGCCTCTGACAGTTCCAATTCAACGATATCCTTACCGTTAAAGACCAGTTTTTTAACCTTGTCTACCGTGGAGATAGAGTCGATAAGATATCGTTCCCTAAAGAAGTGATTGCCTACCCCACATTCACGGAGTTCAACAACCGTACTATCATAAATAGAGTCCGAGTAATCAAGCAAGTCTAAGTAGAGATGGCGGTTATTCTCGGGAATCATTTCAAAGTCCTTAGCCGTCTCCTCATAGGTACGAGTAGCTCTTAGCATAGAGAGATACAACTTACCCTCTACTATCTCGTCCACACGGACAAGCTTGGCTGAGTCGATGTTACCGAGGGAATTAGATGTGTTAATACCCTTACGTTCAAAGAGGATTAAAACCATACCCTCCTCGAAACCGTATTGAGCCATTTGAGATAGCTTCTCCTCCAAGGTATATTCACGGTTAAAGCCAAGATAACGAGCATCATACTGGAATAATGATAATTTGATGTCAATTCTGCAACCGTCGTCCAAGGTAAGACTTACAATCTTATCAAAGCCCTTAAGGGAATGGCGCAGAGATTCAATATCTAAGTAAGTGCCAGCATTTTGAGATTGGTACTTATCAAGACCAATATACAAACAACGAGATTCGATACCCAAGAGGTAGTCCATCCAGTGTTTAGCTACGAGTTGGATATACAAATACTCCAATTCTAAGGCAGTAGTCTTACGATAATAATCACTACCAAGGACGTCCTTAGCGTATTCTGTATTCCAGTATAGGTATTCTGTGTTGTCCTCAAAGAGTTTAGGGTGGTCTAAGAACGACAGGTCTTCAGGAGTATATGGGTAGAAGTCGTCCTCCAGTACAGTAGCACCAAGAACGAGATTGTTTTCAATTAAGTAGTTCTTATACCCTGCATACACGGTTGAAGATAAAGGGCAACGAGTTTTCATACCAGTAAAATCAACCAAGACACCACGTCTTGCACCCTCCATAGCTAAGGCAATGGACATAAGATATTCACTACGTGTTTCAAAATAAGGACGTTTAAATACGTCGGACAACAGTATTGTCATAAAGCGTCACCAGACCTCTCTAAGATGTAATTAACAAGGTTAGCGTGTTCCGTTGGAGTACCCATAGTACCTTGCAGAACACCGATTGCATACAAAAGCTTACTAATATCTAGGTTAGACACCCTAGCTTTTATATAAGGAGAACTAATACTTACTAAGAAATTAACCTCGTCCACATACGAGGATAGTTCCGACAACTCCTTACTATCCTTAAGCTCCTTAGCAGTAGCCACGGACTCGATTAGGCTAGATACCCCACTAGGCAATAGTGTAGCGCCTACGTTATCTACCACAAGGAAGTCTAAGATAGAGTTACAAGTAGTATAGTCCCCACTATCTAGCTTATCGAAGAAGTCCAAGCCGATTAGATTCCAACAAGCCGAAGATAATTCGTTCCTACGTCGTTTAACCGATTCAGCGCTAACACCAAGCAGTTCACCAACGTCCTTAGCACTAAGGTTACGATAAGAATAGTATTTGTTAGCGAACTTGTATTTACTATAATGTCCGCCCTCGATATACCCCTCCAAACGAGATATTACACTAAGAGCCGACATATCACCCTTTTCAACATATTCATTACGTTTAATGTCTAAGGTCTTAAATAAGTTAGCCATAAAACTCCTTTCATTTACCATATAGGCAATAACCTACTAATATAAGCTTATGCCTTTATACTCCAACCATAACGATAACCCACTATTTAGAGGAACCTGCCCCAACAAGAGCGAGAGCCATATCCACCCCCACCCCTATATCATTTTTCGTAAAAACCCACTAATAGCAAGCCAAAAACGGAAAAATGATACAGGGTACTCCAAAACAAGCCAAATTTTGCCCCAAACAGTGCCACATAAAATTATACTAATAGCTTACCACAAAACAGAATAAAAGTCCACATAGGTGTAAAATAAAGTTATAGTAACTTACTACTAAGCAATATAATAACTTACTATAATTACTAGAGAGTTAAGCGAGTACATACAAGAATTACGAGTAATAAAACCACTAGCAAAGAATAAAGAAACTAAAGAGGTTTAGATACCCCAAGTGAGTATTTAGAATACAAGAACCAAGGAGAAAGCAAGCAAGAAAGCCGATTATAGGTAGAGCAAAGCAAATTACAAACAAAGAAAAACCAACATTAACAAACAAGAAAGACAATTACGAGTAAAGCAAAGCAGATTAAAGCTGGGATACCCCTAGCGACAAGATAAGTTACTATAGTTACAAGCCAAGTTATTCTATTCTCCAAACCAATTCACTATACTTACTAAACGAACCACCAACCATTACACCCCAACCTAAACAAAAATCCCCAAGGCAATCGCCTTGGAGAAGAAAGGAGGTTTCAGTTACGGATAGTAACCGAAAGGTGTTTCCCTAAAAACACCCCTAATGGAAGCTAGGCTTAGCGCCTGTTAGTAAGTATTTTCCGCTACTTACTATGGTTCTTACAGGAATCGAACCTGTGTCTACTCTTTAGGAGAGAGTCGTACTATCCACTATACTAAAGAACCCTATCTGCCTAGGTCACCCTAAGCAGAAGAAACTAAACAAATAGGAGTCTTAGAGTAGTTTTCCCACGAACTACCATAAGAAATACATTTATCAAAACTAATACGGATAACTAATTTTGATAATACCATTTTAGCGTACATGCCTATAGAAAGCAAGAGCCATGCAGAAAATTATTTATGGTAGTATAGTTCAGATTGCATACGTTGAGGTATCATAGGACTCCTTAGGATACGGACACCCTTGCTGATAGCCTTGTCCAGTATTTGAGGGAAGAAGTCGTTAATGTACTTATACCCCTTATATTCGAAAGCAAAGATTGCGTTCCGATTCAGCTTAGTATAGGCATACCCTCCAAGTTGCATTAAGTTGTTACGTTTAGAGATAATAGAACTAGCCTGCTTACTATTCATTTGCTGTTCCTCTATCTTTTTGTCCATAATGTAAGGATTTAAGCCAACAAAACAGTCCCAACATAATCCAAGCATATCATTAAAGGTTACTACCTTGGAGTCCAAATCATAGTTATATGTTTCGCTTACAAAGATTTGCTTTTTAAAGTCCGTACCCCTTTTAAAGAGTTTGCCACAGATTTCACAATTTGAACCAGCTCGCTTATTGCATTCCCTACGCATTTTGAGGTATTCTGCTTCGCTTACTATATTCTTAACGGATACCCCTACCAAGGAGAGAGGTTGTTCCGTTATAGCGAAGTACTTAACGTTTTCAATGTTAGGTTGCTTGTCTACCGAGCGAGTGTTTTTACTATAATTAGAGCGTCTATACATAATATCACACCTTTCAGACCACTATTCTCCACATTCCTACTTTTTGGCAAAAGTGTTAATAATACGGTTGGTTACAGGATTGTAGAACGTAACCCTAGTACCAGTGGGCAGAGAAAGACTATCTCTTAGATACATCAATGAGCCGTGGTTCCAAGCGTGGAACTTTTCATTAGGACATTGAGGTATAATAATCAATATAGAACCGTCCTCGGCTTGGAAAGTTACGGGAATGCCATAGTAAGTCTCCAAGCCTTTTTGTAAAGGCAATATCCTAAACTTACCGTCATGCCAACGTAAGAGGAAGTTCTCCATTTGAAATAGCGCACGCTTATAAATATCCACTAATTCCATATCATTAGCCACATTGCGAGCGACCTTATAGAGTTCTAAGAATTTAACACCGTTAGTCCGAGTAGATAGATGCCTAAGCATGGCAAGGAGTTCCAAGGGATTATCTATTTCAGTCATAGAAATCAACTCTTTTTCAACATTCGTTAAAAGACCAACACCCAAGCGAAGTTGCAAGCTAAGAGCAGAGTGGATGACGTCACGTCGAGGACTTTTAACAGACTTTGATATTTTAATTGGAGCAAAACCGTCGCTTTGAAATAATTTATAAGGCATCTCACGTTTAGAGAATTCATAGGAATGATACCCCCTAACCTTACTTTGAGTGTCTATAATGTTATTTCTCTTACGATAAACTACAGTAGGTAAGATATTCTTAACATTCCTTAGACCATAAGTGATACGTGCTTGAGAGGTATATTTATATACTTGGGCAGTAAAGGAGATACGCTGTTTAAGTAAAGGTAAGATAGTCTTATTCTCCTTAGTACCCCTATCTAGGAAGATATTAACGTGGTCGATAGCGATACCCCCTACAGATACGTCCCTAAGAGTAAACATGTTTCCACTTACCCCAACACAAACACCACTAGCGTTAACTGTTTTGCCCTCTAAGTGGGCAATGCCTTTGCGGTTAAACGAACCTTCACCATTCTTTTGCTCATACTTAGCACGTTTTGCTTGTCTAAAACGTACAATCTCTTCCAATGAACGCATAAATATGCACCATCCTTTCATTTACTAGGTTCAAACTTAGGCTAGTTTTTACAACTAGACCAACTACAAACCTATACATATTATACCAAAATCATGCGAAAATTTAAAGCACAATCCAGCCAAAATTCAGCTCATTTAAGCACCTGCCAATTAGCACGATTTACAATCCTTACAAAAATCACGAAAATTTGAAACTCAGCGATTTTTCGACAATGTAGCACTATAAATCAATACCCCTAACAAGCAGACTTATATAATAAGACAAGAGGGTACAAGAAAACCCCCACTTACTAGTGAGGGTTGCTACTTGATTCGAAATGATTAGATAAACTCTTGCTCGTCAAAGACTGCAAGCTCTTCCAAACGCTCTTGGATATCGGCACGGTCTTCAGCTGTAAAGAATTTGTCGAAGTATGGGTTACCAAACAATTCAGTTGGTTGTTTACCTACGAAGATTGGAAGTGCACCGTCGTAAGCATCGAATGATTCAGATGGGTCTTCACCGTTAGCGACTTCTTCTTTGTTGTCGTCACGGAGTTTTTTAAGCAAAGTCATTACACGCTTAGCTGATAAGAAATCACCAGTTGATTGGTCTTGGACGATATAAGCTTCACCGTCTTTAACGAATACAACACCAGTCTTGTTGTTTGTCTCTGGATGCAAGTACTCAATTACTGCACCGTGGAAGTAATACCCACCTTGTACAAGGAATTTTGTCTTTTCCCAAGGTTTTTTAAGATTTTCATCGTTTTTGATGAATTCTGCGGATTTGTTGAAAGCTACTGCCATGTTGGGCTCCTTTTAAATAAATAATTTTTAATCAGTTATAACAAACAAAGATTGGTGAGAGATACCATCACTAGACTGACCTAGCATAGTATCCTTATTGGCGTTAAGATAGTCCCAAGCCTCTTTTGCTTGACGCATGTCTTCGGGGTTGCCACCACGGTCTGGGTGGAGTTCCTTCATTTTCTTACGATAGATGCGTTTAGCGTCTTCGTAACTGGTTGTAGGTCGTACCCCTAATATTCGGTAAGGACTAGCCATAAACTACCAACCACCTTTCTAAATTCGTAATAACTAATTTTGATAATACTATCTTAACTTTTCTGCAAAAATAAGTAAAATAGTTTGTACTACATTTTTGAGATTTTGTTTGACTCTTCAATTAAGTCTTTGAAATCTCGAGCTGCCTTGCCAAGACCCCTGAAGAGCTTACGACCTGCCCAACCAGTTGCTTGGGTTCCTGCTGCAAGCCCTGAACCCATTAAGTTAGCACCTGAATACAAAGTCTTACGGAAAGTACCCAAGTCTTTGCGTTTCCAAGTGTCTGCTGTTCGTTGCCAAGTGTTAATCTTACGTTGATGTAACCAAGCTTGCGACAATCGGTAAGCCTGTTCAGAACGTCTAGGACGGTAAAACTCGTCTTGAGTTCCATAACCGAACTCTTTGATGTTCATACGGTCGTATGATTTAGAACCAACCACAAACTTTTGTAAAGACCTAACGTCTTCGAAGAGTTCTTGCACATTGAAATTAGCTCCGTACCCCATTCCCTCAGAAATAGAAGAGAATACGAACTTAGTTGAATCTACCTTAAGTGTGATAACACCTGACCTTGGAAGTAACTTCCAGTTAAAGTAACCTGCTAGGCGACCACTTCTGATGTCGTCTGCTACGGTTGATGGTAAACCTTTTAGCAACTCTTCAGCGATGCGTAAGCCAATCATTGTATCGTTAACTATTAATGAACCACCGACTACGCTAATAGACCTAAAGCCACCACCAGTCTTAGCTGTCGCTACTGCTTTTTCAGTTACCGTCTTAACCAAGGCTGAGTAAGAGATTTCTGGAGTATTACCACCCATAGCAGTCATGTGTTGGTCTAGGACGATTTCATCATAGTCGCTACCAGTTAAATCAACCTGAGAAGTGTCGACCTTATAGGCACGACCACTTTCATCATGCACTACCCCCAGCTTACCATAGCCAAATTCTAGGTCATTTGGTTTCTCTAACATAGGTTCATCTTTTAAGGCTTCCTGCAACTGTTTGTAGATGAGGTTTCTCTCCTCTATAGGCAAGTTAAGTATCTGGTCAAGTGTTAAGTCTTTAAGACGTTCCATTTGGGAGAACTCAACTGCTTTAGCGTTGTCATAAGCGTCTTGCTCTTTGTTGAGGTCGATGTCGTCCATCAACCCATCTTGCTTGAAGATTTCGTCTGAGTCCTCTGGAGCAACGTTCTGTTCGTTTGCGTAAGCTGTTTTACCTATTGATGCACCAAGACTAGCGAAATCAGTTTCTTCATACTGTACATCAGATTCACCAACCTCGTCACCTAGACGAGAAATATCAGCAACTGTAAATGCCTCTGGATACCCCTCCCTAAACTCGGAGAACGTTTTAGCATTCAAGTCCGACAAACGTTGCCCAGTCTTCAAAGACTCAAAGACGTTACTAGCGTGAATCATGTACTCAGGACGTAAATCTTGTACAAACTCACGCCAAGTTCCCTCATAACCCAAAGCAGTTACAACTCGTTGAGCCATATCACTTGCAGAGATTAAAGCAGAGGAAATACCTGCATCGTCCATACCAATATAATTTAAGTAATCTTTAAGACCAACTGCAGAGTGGATACGATATTCAGTTGTATAGGTGTGACCTTTATTATCACTGAATTCACGTTTTTCGTGTTTTATAGGGTTTCCTTGTTCGTCCTCCGCTGCGTTATCTAGGATAATAGACTCAGCATCAATACCAGATTCGATAGCGTATGACATAGCATTCTTAACGAAATACTTGTCCATGTCAGCGTCTGCTAACAGGAGTAAAGGTTTGTAGTATGTAGGATTGTTTTTAGCAAACTCCTCGTTACCACTTTCGATTTGCTTTTTGATACCCCTATTATAGCTAGGAATATAAGCGAATAAACGAGCATCCTTATCTAGCTTATCTTTTGCAAAACCTTTAGATTGGTTTAGGTAGTTAGGATGCTTAAAGTTATACCCTACGAAGATATCTGCACCACCAGGTGATACAAGAGGAACTAAAGGCTGAGTCTTCCCACCACCCTTACCACTAGCAAACTGTGCACGTTCAGTATTTTTACCACGGTGTGTTGGGTAGAAGTCATCAAAGTCTTCAGCAGACTCAATAACGTCTGGTAAATCTTGACCTACAATGTAAATATCAGAGGCTGCTGCTTCACCATTCATATAACCAGCCTTAGTACCGTCAGCCAACATCATAGCAGTATTTTTCAAGGATTCTGTAAAAGCAGTACCCCAGTAGGCATTTTGACTAGGCTTCCTTACTGAGTTCTTTTTACCAGTCTCTTGTGCAGTACGCTCAGCCTCAGCATAATCGGTACGAGCATAGTTGAAGTAAATCTTTTGCATTAAAGGTCCAAGACCTGAGTCTTGCGTTACGTTAAACTCATCAAAGAACGCTACGATACCATTTGCTTTGTCACCTAAGTTAACTTTAGCAGAGATATCGTCCAATGTTCTAAAGTAAGTAATAAGCATAATCAACTGCAAAGCCCTTGCATAGAACACTGCTCCCAACTGGTTGTAAGACCTACCCCTGAAGAGAGAATCACTTGAATTATACAAATAAGAGGGAATACCTTGAGGGTTAACATTAGCTAGTGGAGAGTTACCCATAAAGTGACCGCTTAAGTTAGTACCCCCATCTTCAGAGGAAGTTACCAACTGACCATTTACCACAAAAGAATTAGGTTCAATGTCTAGAAGTACTGCACCAATATCTGGCTTATTATCTAAGTAAAAAACAGGTTTTCCTGATTTCAAGGCTGCTGCCAACTTAGCCATACTGTCGACACCTTTACCTGCCCTAGAGCCTGCTATTAAGAAGTGACTCATGTTAGGTACGAGGTTAACCCTACCACTACCATTTTGCAAGATAGAGTCGTCTAACCCAAGACCAATAATCATGTTCTTGTAGTTTACTTCGTGACCTGATTCCCTAAGAGACTTAGCTGCGTGGTAGGCATACATAGGTTTACTGTTAGCTAATGCATGGTTATACTCGTGGGTGTACATGTGATATACACCATCATGGATAGGGAAACCTTCAAATGGGTCAGTTCCTAAGGAAGAGATACCCACTTTCATTGCCTCTGTTGCTACGTTATAGTTGTTATGTAACTCATAAGGTAAAAGAGTTCTAACTTTTAGCAAAGATGGAAGTCCCTTGATAAGTGGAAACTCGCCTACCAAGATACAGGTAGTAAATACATCTTTGAAACGAGAAAGAGATTCAGAAATACTTGATTCTACTTTAGAGTCGAAGTACTCTACATCTTGGAAGTTACCTAGTATCTTGGCAACAATACCTGTTGTTACTTGACGTAAGTTTGCGTCTACTTCATGAGCGTAAGCTTCCCAGTTTAGCTTATCAGAGTGTTTAGGGTAGTTAGTTTTACCACCTTCCGTTGCTTTAGGAGTCTTTCTACCATAAGCAAACTCTAACATCTTATAAGGGAAGTACAATCTAGTGTCACGAGAAATCGTTACACCGTCAGGAGTTACCCCATTTACGATAATAGATGCAATGTGGTCTACCGAACGATAAGGCAAAATCTTTAAATCATACTCAGCAACTGTAAGTTGATATAAGGCACGAATAACTGGGTTAGGTTTTGTAAAGGTCTGAGAACTACCACTCAAGGTCATTAACTTACCTGAGTCACCCTGTTCACCTAGAACACCTACAGGTCGTTTAAGCTGATACCCCGCTTTGAAGAGTTTGGTATAGTTTGAGATAATATCTGATACTACCGTATCGATATGGGCTGCATAGTAGTCTACGGCATCTCTCAGGTTGTAATGTTCTTCTGTAGGCTCCTCAACAACCTCTTCGATAGGTTCTTCAACCTCTTCAATAGACTCCTCAGCAACCTCTTCCTCCGAACTCGATACACCACTAAGCCTAGATTCCAACTCTTGGAAATAAGACTTAGCCTGTACATCCCAGTCGTAGTGTTCTGGTTGTAGAGAATACCTAGAATAGTAAGGTTTACCGTTCTCAAACATAGAGCCGAACCCTAACTGTTCTCCAGTAGCACCTTCATCTAAAGCCATAGCAACTTCAATGGCATTGTCACAAGGCACTACTGACTTCAAACGGATTTGACCATTGAAAGCCTTTTGTGCATACTCTTGGAGGATAGGGTCGTCAGTGTAGGATTCGTCTAGGACTAAGTCCTCAAGAGTTCCATATACCTTATCTTTGAGGATGTACATTGGACTTTCATCTACCTTATCAGCATCGAACGGTAAAAGTAAAGATTCTTTTCCTTGTACTGGCATGTGGAACCTTGCATATACAAAGTCCCTGCCAATTACTAAATTTTGGACTACGTTAGGAGATGGAAGTTGACCAATCTCCTGTAGAGCCTCTTTGATATAGGACATTAACCTAACCTCCTAATAATGTATTCGCACTTATTAATGTCAGATAGGCTTTCCCAAGAGCGAGCCATCAACTCTGATAAGCTAGACTTGGTAGCTTGACGGCATAAGCTAGATAACTCTTGGCTGAAAGAAAGTTGACTTAACAACCCCAAGTCGTCGTCTCCCCCACAATACCCCAACAAGGCAAGCGTTTCAGCGTGCCTTGGTAAGCCTAATTTCTGTAACTTAGATTCAGAGAATCGATAAGGAAAACCAGTACCTTTAGGACTTAGACTCAAGCTAGCTGTCTGTTTGTACTCGTCTTGTAAGTCGTGCCATAGATTGAACAAACTCACTACTAACTCTTCTGGTAGTACCCCAAGAATATTAGCCTTTAATTCAGAGGAAATACTAGACTCTTCTTCAACCTTTTCCGAATCAACCGAAGTATTGACAGGAACAAAGACCTTACCTTCAAGCTCTGCAATCAAGGATTTAACTACTTGGAGTAAGATATCTTTTTCTGACGCTTCTTTACTTATTTTGATTAGAGATAAAGAATCGTACTCTTTAGAACGGAAGAGAGCCTTGATAGGTTCTTGCATGCGCTTCGATACCATGTCAACGTTAGGTAGGAAACCTTGAGTTGAGTCCTTAATTTGGAAAGGCGCACCTTCTTTAAAATACCCCAATTGACGATAAACTACGAAAAGGGCATCCCCTGAGTTATTCTGCTTAGAGTAGTACTCTTTTAACTCTTCTGAATACCGACCACCTGAGGACATGGCGCAAGAAATAAGTTCTTTAGTGAAAGAAACTAGAGAAGATTTCTTTTCAATATCGTCTTTTCGAGCAAGTGTTAGAAGTTTCAAGACAGGAGTCCAAAAAGTGAGGTGATTTTTGTCGTTACTGATTAGTTCCGATAAGCGGTCTTGAGTACGCTTTTTCGCCTTCTGCTCTTCGACAATAGCCTCTACCTTAGCAAAGTATTTAGCTAAGTTACCACCGTCAACGTCTAACTTATACAAGGTAGGACGGAGATAGTGTCTTTTATGGAAATCAGATACCCCAGTTTCTTTGACCTTGCTACCACCGATTTGCTTACCGATGATGCAATCTAAGGCTTGACTACTAAAATTAAATTTGCGAATTGCGTCTTCTAAGAACTTAATATTAACGTTTGCAGGAACTAAACTAATAGCTCTAAGACGGTGAGTCGCTACAAGGGTTGATAAATACGTCCTTACCATTTGGTCGGTTACTAATGCTTCGGAGATGAACACCTCTTCCAAACAAGAAAGAGCCTTGTTCTCGAAGAGTGGACGGAGAGGATTTTTATATTTACTACCCTGAGCCATATCCTCAGAAACCTTGACTAAGTCAAAAGGTATAGCTTTAACACGATGGTCGAAACCATGGTATTCAACTAAAGCGCCATCAGTAAGGATAGCAACACGTCTAAACATGTTAGGTGACCAATTCTGGACTAAGCTACCTTCTTTGGTAGGAGTTACAAGAGGTTTGCCACCTAAAACGGCAACTACGCTATCATAAACATATCCCATGGAATTACCTTCCTTTCTTTTCTATACTTAAAATTTTCCACTTTGATAATACAACATAATCCTGACCATCAAGGTCGATGACTTCAGAAGTCTTGCCAGTCTTCTCAACGTTATAGATTTTACCAATATCGTCGAAACCATATTCAATCATAACGAACTGGAACTCTTTAGCAAAGATTTTGATAATCTGCTTAAGAACTTCCTTGGCTGCTCCGTGCGTACCCCCAAGTAACTCGTCTTGGATGAAGATTTTACGTCCACCTGAGATTTGGATTAAGCACAAGCAGAACAAGAATGAAATAACTTGTCGCAAACCTGTACCTGACTGCAATAGCATATCATATTCGATACCATCAGCATCAGTAAGTAAAACCTTAAGATGGGCATATCGACCTGCATGCATTTGCTTTTTAAGGTAGATACGTCTTGTATCCGA
>QWCC01000407.1_pt1 | contig 13303 bp, 7 predicted proteins | sample 1972491 | NCBI WGS metagenome assembly QWCC01 (sample SAMN09866718, study PRJNA288562) | Human oral metagenome isolate term5_saliva, whole genome shotgun sequencing... | isolation source: mouth | host: Homo sapiens | place: USA: California
TGCGACGGTCGACTTAACAGCCTCGTATGCCTTGTCGATGAAGGCGAGGGACTGCTGCAGGTCGATGATGTAGATGCCGTTGCGCTCGGTCAGGATGAAGCGCTTCATCTTGGGGTTCCAACGGCGGGTCTGGTGACCGAAGTGAACGCCGGAATCCAGCATTTCACGCATAGTTACGACGGGCATGTCGTCTCCTTTGTGGTGCCGCGCGGACCTCCCATTCGGGCTAGCCCAACGCGCGCATAGTAGTTATCAGTTTCTCCTGGCGGCGATTAGCGTTCACGGTTGCCCGTTCAGCTCAGGCCCTAACCACCCGGATGGGTGGACCGAAGGTCCCTTATCGGCCCCCTTTTCTAGGGGTGCCGCTCACGCCGCGCGTCGTCAGTGATGCCCCACGGGCTCCCCTCGAGGGAGAGAATATCCGCGCAGGCGCACTGCAATACGAAATTGTACCGTATTTTTTGCGATTAATCCGCAAGAAGAGGCTTAACGCCCTTCCCGGCCGTTCCGCTGTGTTGAGCGGCACTGTGGATCAAGGATTTTCTACCGAAACCGACGGGTTTATCCACATTTCTCGACGCGGTGTGGCGGCTCCATCGGATACATGATGAGCTCAATCTATGAAGACCGCATTGAAGACCCTAGAGCGAGCGCTACGATGCCTTGCCCTCCTGGCCTGCTGCCTGCTGGGTGCGGGCAGCCAGAGCTATATGAACGAAACGGGTGCTGAGGTAGCCGAGGCTGTTGCCGCCTCGGTAACGGAGGCGCCGGGCCCCCACGCTGCGGGCAGTGCAGATCCACACGCCGTTGAGCTCGTCGCCGGCCGCACACGCTACCACTCCCCCACCGCGGACTCCGCTCCGCGGGTTATCCACCCCTTCGAGAAACCCGCCCAGCGCTGGAGCGCCGGGCACCGCGGGGTGGATCTGGCCGTGCCCGACCGCGACCGGCACGTCTACGCGCCGGCGCCGGGAAGAGTGGTGTTCAGCGGTACGGTCGTCAACCGAAAAGTGCTGGTCATTGCCCATCCGGACGGTCGGCGCAGCACCTTCGAGCCCATGGACGAGGCGCTCCCGGTCGGCACCGAGGTAACGGCCGGGGATGCCGTCGGCACCGTTGCCGCCCCGGAGAGCACTGGCGAGAACGGCGAGCGCCCCTACCGGCGATGCTCCGCCCCGTGCCTGTACTGGGGCGTGCGTCAGGGAGGTGCCCGCGGGGACGGCAGCGGACGCGAGGCCGAATACGTGAACCCCATGAGCCTGCTGGGTTCGCAAGATCCCAGTATTTTGCTTCCGGTACCGGGCGGGTACTAGCCTCGGGCCGCGGTGATGCTCTCCCCCTCTGGGGATTGAAAGACTCCCGCAGGCAGCTGGATACAGCGATGGCCCGTCGCCTCCCTTTGGGAGACAACGGGCCACAAACCTCGCACTGAACTACGCTCCCGGTGGGGAGCTACGTCCGGAGGTTGGTCGCTACCTACTGGAGCACATCGCCGTCAGTATCGCCGAACTGAGTCGGCTGAGCAGGCTGCTGCTGACCGTACTGCGGCTGAGCAGGCTGCTGCGGAGCATCCTGAGCGGGAGCCTGAGCGGGCATGGCAATCGTCGGGTCAGCCTCGCCCTGCGCGGGCTGGGCCGCACCGGACTGTGCTGCACCGGGCTGGGCTGCACCGGGCTGGGCTACGGTCTGGGGGCTGAAGACCTGCGTGGGCGAGTCGTCCCCGGCAGCGTAAGCGGCATCCTGCTGCGGCTGGTAGCCTCCCTGTGCCGGGTAGGCCGCCTGCTGCTGGTATGCATCCTGAGCAGGAGCGGCGTAACCCTGAGCGGCGCCATAGGCTGCGCCAGCAGCACCGGCCGCGGCGGGAGCGGTCGCAGCGTAAGCGGCGGCGGTTGCCTCACGACGCTCACGGCCCTTCGCGCGGGCGGCCGCAATCTTCTTGCGGAAGAGGAACAGCAGAATCAGGCCGGCCAGAACCAGAGCCAGGATAATGCCGTTCACGATCAGGTCGGTCATGCTCAGGCCGGAAGCCGGAATCTGCAGGTCGCGAGTCGCGAACACGCCGCGATCGCTCTTCATGCTCAGCTCGCCGCCGTTGACGGTGAACTCAATGCCCGCCTCCACGTATCGGGGGTTCGCGGTGCGCACCTTCTGCTGATCCAGCGAGGAGAAGGCCGGGGCCTTGAAGGTGAACTCGAAGGGAACCTGGTAGTAGCTACTACCCATCTTCGAAGCCGGATTGACCTCGGGGCGCACCGTGTAGTCGGAGCCGAAGGGGTGGTAACCGCCCTCGCGAGTCACGGTGATCTTCGAGCCGTTCAGGTAGGAGCCCAGACGCTGGTTGAACTCGTCCTGGTCCTTGCCACGAATCTTCACGCTCACGATGGTGGAGTCGCCGTCCTGACGAACCTCGGTCTCGTCATCGCCGCCACCGGCCAGGGAGTCCTTGAGCTTCTGCTCAGCACCGGCGATGTCGCTCGTGGGGAAGGAGTAGAGGATGCGTGCCTCCATCGAGCCGTCCAGACCCAGGGAGGTCGCCATCTTCACGTTCTTCATCGTCACGGTCTTCGAAGAGACGAGGGTGAAGGTGGGCACCGTCTTGTTCGAGGTGCTGGACGAAGAACTTGAGGAGCTCGAAGAAGCGCTGCTGTAGCTGTCACCATCGCTGTTCTTCAGCGAGAGGGCAACGCCGTAGCCCTCCGGGGAGCACAGCAGGGAGCAGTCCAGGGTGCCGGAGACGGTCTTCTCAACCTTGAAGACGTGGGATTCCTCGGTCACGTCGCGAGTGAAGGTCAGGTCGGTGGTGCTTGCGCCGAGCACCTTCTTGATCTTATCGCTCAGGTCCTGCGAGGAGGAGGCGTGGAAGGTCATGGTGCGACCAGTCTCTTCCTTGGCGGCGTTCGTCGAAGCGGAGGGAGCGTAGCTCTTTGCCTCGGAAGCGTCCAGGCCCTTCTTCAGCTCAGCACCGTCGGGCTTGACCTGGTTCAGGAATGCGTCGACCGCAGAGGAAGTCTCGGAGCTCATGATTTCCTTCGCGATGAAGGAAATCACGACATCGTAGCCGCCATCCTTCTCGGAAGCCTGAATCAGAACGCCCTTGAAGCCGCGGTCCTGCACGTCCTTAGCGGAAATAGTGGAACCGCCGGAGTTCTTCACTTCCTTATCGCCGAACTTCACGGTGGTGTCGCCGTCGCTGCTGAACACGCTGCTCTTACGCGAGGACTCAATCACACCGTCGACCACGAGGGCCTCCGGAACCCAGCCCAGCAGCTCCTTCGAGGTGAAGTTCTCCTTCACCTGGATGCCCTGCACCAGGCCCTGGCTGGAGTTGATGATGCTAATCTGCGGTTCGGTATCGGTGCCGGAAGCCTTCAGGATGCTGGCCACCTTGGAGCGGTACTCGTCAATCGACGAGAAGGGCAGGGTGAAGGTCGCGCGGGCCTTGTCGCCCTCGGACTGGATACCGCCGTACTCAAGGCCGCTAGGCAGGTGCTTGCGGAGGGAGGCGTCCAGAGCCTGGGTGCCGCCCTTGATCTTGTCCTGGTTGTCCTTGAGGTCGAAGGAAACCTGCATGGTGCGAACACCCTTATCGGCGCTTTCGAGGCCAAGCTGGGTCTCAATCTTCGCACCGCAGGCGCTCAGAATCAGGGCCGCAATGGTCAGCAGAACGGCCAGGAGCATCCAGCGCTGGCGGGAGCCGCGCTGAACGGAATAAGTCAGAGTCTGCATACGGGTTTCCTTAGTTGAGCATGCGGAAGGTAATGAAGTACACAACCATCACGGCGAGCACCCACGCGGTGCTCAGCAGCGCGTGCATGATGACCGGAGACTTAGCGAAGCGGCCCAGACGGTTCAAGCCCAGGTAGATGAGTGCCTCACCCGAGAACACTGCGAAGGACATCACCAGGCCCAGCAGCACAAAGATGAACCCGAAGCCCTCGTTGCTGCTGACGCCGCGCATGAAGAGAGCCACCAGGCTCAGAAGAATGTACGTGGGGATTAGGGGCAGGCACGAAACCGCCACTACCTGCATCGAGGACGAGAAGTTCGCCGGAGCCTTACCGATGCGTGCGGTCAGCAGAATCTGCACGCCGCGCAGAATCAGCACCACGGCAGAAACTACGAGGAACACCAGGAAGGCAAGGAAGACCTGACCGAAGGTAATCTTGTAAGCCACCAGGGCGTAGGCATCACGCACTGCGAACTTCACGAAGCCTAGCGACAGCTGGGTGAGGAAGAACGCCGAGATAATGGCCTGCAGAAGGCTGGGGATAGCCCAACCCCACAGGCCGGAGGCGGCCAGGCGGGACTGTGCGGGGCCGGGCTTGCCGGCGAAGACCTCCAGGAACGCATCCCAGCTTGCACGCAGAGCCGTCACGAAGGGGTTCGGCGCGGCGGGTGCGTAGACCGCCTGCGCGGGCTGACCGGGCTGAGCACCCGGGTAGGCCTGGCCCTGGACCGGCGGAATCGGCTGGCCGGCGGGCTGCTGAGGCTGCGCGCCCTGGGCGGGAGCACCCTGCTGAGCCGGCTGGGTGGGCTGCGCCGGCTGAGCTGCCTGCGCGGGCTGGCCCGTCAGCGAAGCATCCTGCGTGGGTCGGGCTTCAGCATCGTAGCCGTAGCCCGCTGCGGCAGAATCGCCCTGCTGCGGGTTGTGGGGAGTGTTCTCTGACATTGAGATCCTCTCGTATGGTGTGTCTGTCAATGATGCGAGCCTACCGGTATCTTCCGTACCCAAGGTGCAATCACGGTCTCTCTTTACATGAGACTCTTCCACAGTACCTTATCAACCGCAGGTGCGCTCTCCGCGCGGTCATTTATCTAAACCTAGGGCGTTACTAGGGAGGTCACCTCAACGCCTACCGATACGAGCATCCTATATCTCAGACGCAGAAAGCCCCGCCCGTCGACAAGTGGGTGAAGTCGACGGACGGGGCCGTAGGGAGTGCGGGGCTCGAACCCGCGACCAAGGGATTATGAGTCCCCTGCTCTAACCGGCTGAGCTAACTCCCCATCCGGTGCAGGCATCGCCTATTATCTCGCGAGCGCACCATCATCTAGGGTACCCGAAGGCACTCCCAGAGTGAAAAACATTGCGATCCGGTCCTCGGCGCTCCGCTCCCCCGCTCGCCGACCACGACGAAGCGGGCTGGGAACGGGCCGCCCCGGGAGCCCTGAACCGTTCGGGACCGTTAGCGGCGGGAAGCCAGGTAACGCTCGTAGGGCGCGTCGCTCACGTAGAGCTCCTCGAAGGTACGCCAGGTGTTCTCTGCGCTGTGGAATCCCACGATGCGGCGAGATTCGCGGCCCATCTGCTCGCGCTCCTCAGCGGGCAGGGAGATGATTGCCTCCAGCTTCTCCGCCAGGTCCTTCGCGTTATTCGGCTCGAAGAGGTAGCCGTTGACGCCCTGCTCGACCAGGTGGGGCAGGGCCAGGGCGTTAGCGAGAACCACCGGGGTGGAGGCGCTCATTGCTTCCAGCGAGACCAGGGACTGCAGCTCTGCGGTGCCGGGCTGGCAGAAGATGTCGGCCATCTGGTAGACCTCGGGCAACTGATCGTCGGGCACGAAACCGCGGAAAATCACGCGGTCGGCCACGCCGCAGTCATGCGCCTTCTGCTCGAGGGCCTCGCGCAGCTCGCCGTCGCCGGAGATATCCAGTACCACGTGGTCGTACGAGTCGGGCAGCATCGAGAAGGCCTCGATGAGAACGTCCACGTTCTTCTCCTCGGCCAGGCGGCCCACGAAGGCGATGCGCAGCTCGCCGGGGACCTTGCCGATATCCGTGCCCTCGGCCAGCTCGTAGTCGCTAATTTCGATACCGTTCGAGACGGGCATGACGGGGTGGGTAAAGTGGCCCAGGTCGCGCATTGCATCGGCACCAATCTGGGTGGGAGTCGTGACCACGGCGGTACGAGCGAAGCAGAAGCGCATGTCCTTCCAGGTGCAGCGGTCAATCAGACGCTTGACGGGTGCGGGGAAGGGCAGGAACGGGTCCAGGTTGGCGGGCATGAAGTGGTTGGTTGCGATAACGCGGATACCGCGGCGCTTCGCCTGGAAGATGAGGGCGCGACCAATAATGTAGTGGCACTGCACGTGCACGGCGTCCGGGCGGACCTCGTCAAGAATCTTGCCGACCTCGGACCAGATTTCCCAGGGCACGCAGATGCGGTTGGTCTCGTGGGTCGGGGGCAGGTGCGAGCGTAGACGGTGCTCAACGATGCCGCCCTCGACCTCGGTGCGGTAGCTGGGGCCGGGGATGGGGCTGGCGGCCACCACGTGCACGGAGTGGCCTCGCTTGAGCATGGCGTTTGCGAGGCGGTGCCCGAATTGTGCCGCGCCGTTAATATCCGGCGGGTAGGTCTCTGCGCCAATCAGAATCGTCTTTGCCTGGTCCATGACGGGGCTCCTCATCGGGTGTAGTGTGTCGGTGACTGGGTTGGGTGGCGGCTATCGCCGGAACCGTTCCTGTGTGCCGTATCTGCCTGTGGTCGCCGCGCGCGGAGGGGGCATCCTGTGGTGCACGACATTTGTCCATTCTACCGGGGACTCGCCGCGTTATCCGACCTGCGGGGCGGGTTGGCCCCTGGGAATTGCCCCAAAAAGGTAGCTACCGCCCCCGCGGAGGCAGGTTGCGGGTTTCTCGGGTACGACAACGCCCCGACGGGCGGGGCCTGTCGGGGCGTTTGTTACTCGACCGGTGGTCGCGCGTGGGCGGTAATTCGCTTAGCGGCGGACCAGGCGGTTGAGGAAGTGCAGGACGGTCGCGATGGATGCGCCCAGTGCTGCGAAGGACTTCCAGCGAGCCTGCAGAACCTCGGGCTTGCGCACGTTCTCTGCCAGGCCGCGGCCGGTTGCTGCTGCACCTGCGGCGACCTCGGAGGGCACTGCCTTGAGAGCGTCCAGAGCCTGCTGGGTGTTGGACTGAACGTCGCCGGTGTAGGACTGCAGGTCGTCGCGCAGGGCGGCCAGGTGCTGACGGCGCTCTGCGGTGCGCTGCTTGAGCTCTTCGAAGGTCGGCGGCTTGGGCTCCTCCTCGCCGCGAGCCTTGCGTTCTTCGGCTTCCTTGCGGGCGCGTTCTGCGGCCTCTTCGGCTTCCTTAGCCTTCTGAGCGGCACGCTCTGCCTGTTCCTTCTTCAGGCGCTCAGCGGACATGGCGGTGCCTTCCTTGAGCACGCCGAGGTCGAAGAGCAGACCGAAGATTGCGGATTCGGGCTTGAAGGGCAGCTGTGCCTTGACCTTCTTGAGGCCGACCAGCGCGCAGATGGCCACAACGATCAGGAAGATGAGGGCAAAAATCAGTGCCGATGCCCAGTACGGCATGACGGTGCCGAGACCGAGGATTGCGGCAGCAACCAGGGCGATGATGAGGAAGAGACCGAAGACGGCGGCAACGCCGAAGAAAGCCGCGCCCTTACCAACGGCAATGCCCTTGGTCTTCAGCTCGTGCTTTGCAATCTGGATCTCGTCCTTGACCTGGCTGGGGCCGAGGGACTTGAAGGTTTTGCCAGCGTCGATGATGTTCGCGACGCCGGACTTAATCCCGCTGATGCCAGCAAAGAACCCCTTGGGTGCCTTGGGATTAGTAGTAGTGGTCATGACCACCTCTCCGTGACTCGTGTTTGGAGGCTTCTGATTCGCACTCCACCTCCTATATTTTAGCCCCTCGCCCCAAGTGTTCGTGACCGTTTGAACGGAGGTTACGGCCATCTCTTGGGGTATTTTCGACTTTTTGAGGGGTGAGGTTCAGCCGCGAGCTGAGAAACAGACTGCCCGCGACCTGCGCTAAGAGGGCCGGAGGCGGGTGCTCACCGGCGGCGGGGGCCTGTCGGAGTTCGGCGACGGCGGCGGGCGAAAAACGGTTCGCCGTTCCCTTTCTTCGACTGGGCCCGACTAGACGAAGTTAGGCTCGGGTGCCCCAGCGCTCACGTAGGGTGGAGTGGTTACTGGTTCACGGCTTAGAGGGAACGTTCCGACTGGACTCGAACCAGCGAGGCGAAGATTTTCCGAGCGCGCGAGGAACCAAAAATCTCAACCACCCCGTATGCCACTGTTGCGCTGGACTCGACACAGCGGGGTGACGGTTTTTCCGAGCGCGCGAGGAAGTAAAAAACCGTTATCCCGCCGAGGGCGTAAGCCCGAGGGCCTGGAGTAGGCGCCCCAGCGCCTGCGTATGGCGGAGTGGTTACTGGTTCACGGCTTAGAGGGAACGTTCCGACTGGACTCGAACCAGCGAGGCGAAGATTTTCCGAGCGCGCGAGGAACCAAAAATCTTTGCCTCGCCGAGGGCGTAAGCCCGAGGGGTTACTGGTTCGAGCCAGAGGAACGTATATAGCAAGAACCCCGGAACTTCGTTCCGGGGTTCTTGCTATATCTGCTCCCCCGACTGGACTCGAACCAGTAACCCTTCGATTAACAGTCGAATGCTCTGCCAATTGAGCTACGGGGGAATATTTTGTTTTCGTTGCGCGGTTTCCCTTGCAACGAGTAATAACTATACCGGGGGTCTCGGGGCTCCGCAAGCCGAAATATGATGAAGTGCATCACATTTCGTGGTGGCGGTGCGGAATCGTCCGCAGGGCGCCCTGCGGACCTCCGAGCTACGCCTCTGCCCCGTCGTCCCCTTCCCCATCGCGCCGCATCGGGGGGGGGCGAAGATGACACGCGGTCATAGGCGCGTTGGGCTGCGAGTTTAGGCGCGCTGGGCTGTGAGCTGACGGCGGCGCATCTCGAGCTCGAGGAGTTGCCGCTGCACGGCCTCGTACTCCTCATCGTCCGGGTTGGCGCTCAGCTGCTCCAGGCGCATCATCAGGTCGGACTTCTGGCGGGCAATCTGCTGCTCGAACAGGGCGTTGAGCGCGCCGGTCACGAAGCCGGGCAGGCGCTCAGCACTGCTGACCGGTAGCGGTGAGACGGCCAGCTCCGCGATGGCGGGGTGAACCCCCTCCACCGCGCCGGAACGCACGCAGTTAATCCACTCGATACCGGGCGTGGGCGCCATGACGGTTGCGGCGTGAATAATGCCGGCAGCCACCTCTCGGTGGGTGCGGTAGCGGAACTGCACGGTGGCGAGGTTACGCCACTGCTCCACGCTGATGAGCTCGGGGTGCTGCAGGGCAATCTCCAGGGCGGCCTTTTCGAGGCGCGCGACCGGGTCGTTAGGGTCGGGGGTGAGGAACTCCTCCGCGGCGGGGGCGCCCTGAGCGGCACCCGGTTCCGCGCCGTTCTGCCCGCCCTGAGCCTGCCCACCCTGAGCCTGCGCGTAGGGGGTGCCGTAGTTCGCGGCGGGAGCGGGCGGATGCGCGGCGGCGTTATAACCCGCGTAGGCGCTCTGAACCGGGTACTCCTCGGGCGGGGGCGCGTCGTAGCCGGGGTCGTAGGGCGCATCCGCGGGGTACGGTCCGGCGGGGCCGCGCTCGGGCAGGCGCTCGTAGCGGGGCGCCGCGGGGGTCTCTTCCCGGTAGCTGCGCTGGGTTTTGGGGTGGTTCTGCCCGTACGCCACGGCGCGCTGAATCTCGTCCAGCTCCAGGCCGAGCTGACCCGACACCTTGCGCATATAGGCGGGGCGCAGGTCGCGGTCCTTGATACCGGCAATAATCGGGGCGATGGCGCGCATCGCCAGCACACGGCCCTCCAGGGTTGCCAAATCGTACTTTGCGAGGGTCGTGTCGATGGCGAACTCGAAGAGCGGGCGACGCGAGGCAATCAGCGAGCGCACGGCGGCGTCCCCCTTGTGCAGGCGCAGGTCGCAGGGGTCCATGCCGTCCTCGGCCACCGCTACGAAGGTCTGCGCGACGAAGCGCTGGTCCTCCTGGAACGCGGCCATGGCGGCCTTCTGGCCGGCGGCGTCACCGTCAAAGGTGAAGATGACCTCTCCGCCGGAGCCGTCGTCGGTAATCATGCGGCGCACCATCTTGATGTGGCCGGGGCCGAAGGCGGTACCGCAGGTGGCCACGGCGGTGGTGACGCCCGCCAGGTGCGCGGCCATCACGTCCGTGTAACCCTCCACGATGACGACCTGCTTCTTCTTGGTCATCTCGCGTTTGGCCAGGTCAATGCCGTAGAGCACCTGGGACTTCTTGTACAGCTGCGTCTCGGGGGTATTGAGGTACTTGGGGCCCTGGTCGTCGTCGAAGAGGCGGCGGGCGCCGAAGCCGATGGTCTCCCCCGCGATGGTGCGAATCGGCCAGATGATGCGGCCGCGGAAGCGGTCGTACAGGCCGCGGTTGCCCTCGGAGAACATGCCGGTCGCCTTCAGCTCCTCATCAGTGAAACCCTGGGAGCGAAGGTGCTTGAGCAGGTGGTCCCAGCCGCGCGGGGCGTAGCCCACGCCGAAGTGGCGGGTTGCGGCGGGGTCGAAACCGCGGGCGCCAAGGAAGCGTTGCGCCTCCTGCGCGTCCGGCGAGTAGAGGTTGCGTTCGAAGAACTCGGCGGCAATCTTGTGCGCGTCGAGCAGGCGGCGACGCATGCCCGCCTCGTAGCGTTCGCCGGGGTTACCGCCCTCGTAGTGCAGGGTGTAGCCAATGCGGGCGGCCAGACGTTCCACGGTCTCCACGAAGCCGGTGTGTTCCATGGCCATGACGAAGGAGTACACGTCACCGGACTCACCACAACCGAAGCAGTGGTACGAGCCCACCTGCGGGCGCACGTTGAAGGAGGGCGTGCGCTCGTCGTGGAACGGGCACAGGCCCTTGTACGTGCCGATACCCGCGCTTTTGAGGCTCACGTAGCCTTCAATGATTTCGCGAATATCGGTGCGGGCACGTACTTCGTCGATGTCTTCTTTGCGGATTAATCCAGCCATGAACTCAATTCTACGGTGGTGATGCGTGAGCCCCGGGGACGACCCCGGGGCGGGTTGGCTGAGGGTTCAGCCGCGATGGTTCGGACGGGGTTTAGCCGCCCGAGATGTCGAGCTCGGCCTCCACCAGGCCCAGGCGTTCGGCGTCGCCCAGGATGCGCGAATCCAGCCAGCCGTCGGGCAGGTGCGGCTGCTTGGGCCTGCCGGCGCGACCTCGAGAGCCCTCCACGGCGGCGCCGGGGTAGCCGATGGTGTGGTCGAGCTGGGCCAGCAGCTCGCGGAAGGTCGCCAGGTCGGGCACCTGCGCCATCTTGGCGCGTAGCTCGCCGCCGACCGGGTAGCCCTTGAAGTACCAGGCCACGTGCTTGCGGATCTCGCGCAGGCCGCGGGTCTCGTCGCTGAAGGTCTCGACCAGCAGCTCGGCGTGGCGGTAAATCATGTCGGCCACTTCCGAGAGGGTGGGGCGCACGCGCTCTGGGGAGCCCTCGAAGGCGTTCTGCAGGTCGCCGAACAGCCACGGGCGGCCCTGGCAGCCGCGGCCAATCACCACGCCGTCCACGCCGGTCTGCTCGACCATGCGCATGGCGTCCTCGGCGGAGAAAATATCGCCATTGCCCAGAATCGGCACGTCGGGAATCAGTTCGCGCAGCTGGGCGATGGAATCCCAGTCGGCCTTACCCGAATAGTGCTGGGCGGCGGTACGACCGTGCAGAGCTATCGCGGCCACGCCGGCATCGCGCGCAATCTTGGCGGATTCGAGGAACGTGATGTGGTCGTCGTCGATGCCCTTGCGCATCTTAATGGTCAGCGGAATATCGTTGCGGGAGGCCTCTTTGACCGCCGTCTGCACAATCGCGGTGAACAGGTCGGTCTTCCAGGGCAGGGCTGCGCCGCCGCCTCGGCGGGTCACCTTGGGCGCCGGGCAGCCGAAGTTCAGGTCAATGTGGTCGGCACGGTCCTCTTCAACGACCATGCGCACGGCCTTGCCGACGTTGACCGCGTCAACGCCGTAAATCTGAATGGAACGAATCTTCTCGTCCGGGTCGTGCTCGATGATGCGCAGGGACTCGGGCTTGCGTTCCACGAGGGCGCGCGCGGTCACCATTTCGGTCACGTACAGGCCGCCACCGTATTCGCTGCAGAGGCGGCGGAAAGCCTTATTGGTCACGCCGGCCATGGGGGCGAGGACCACGGGGGTGTCAACGGTCAGTTTGCCCAGCTTTAGGGGCGGAAGAGTCAGACGGGGTGCTTCAGAATTCACCCCTATATTGTGGCATACGGGGGCAAATCAGGAACCGGACTCAGCTGACGGGGTACAGAGCTATCGGGGTACGGCGGCGCAGTACAGCAACACAGTACGGCGGCACGGCACAGACTTAACAATGGTGGTGAGGCGCAGGCACGCGAAAGGGGCGGGAGAGTATTCCAGTCCCCCGCCCCTCTCGGCAAGAACCAGCCGGCAGGCTCGGTGCCGAGAATATACTCGGGAATATACTCGGGAACCTACCCGAGAACCTACTCGGTCACGTAAATATAGGTCGGGTCGCCCTCCACCGAGGCGGTACCGGCGCGCAGCAGCACGTCGGTCACCTGAACCAGCGCCTCCATGGAGTCGTCGACCTCCACCGTCACCGGGTACTTAGCGCTCAGCAGGGACAGCACCTGCATGATGGCCTCCACGGCGCCCTCGTTCTCGAAGTCGTAGCCCAGCAGCAGCTCGGTTGCGGTGTTCTCATTCACCAGGGCCGCCTCCGGGTCGGTCTCGAAGGGATGGTAGCTCACGGCGAAGGCCACGATCGGGCCCTTCTTACCCTCTGCGGCAGCCTCACGAATGTGGTCGCGAAGCACCACGGCGCCAAAAGCACGCACCTCATCCGAGAGGAAGTAGCGGTTCACCGTGCCCATACCCACCTCAGCGGGAACATCCCACTGATGCGAGCGGCGGTAGAACTCCCAGAGGGCGGCGGTTAGCTCCACCGAGCCGGTCGCCAGGTCCTCAATGGCCTGGGTTTCGTTGCCGTCGGCGTCCTCGCGCAGAGACACCGGGGGAATCGCTCCCGGTTCCACGCGCACCATGCGGGAACGCTGAATCAGCTTCATGCCGGTCGCCTGCGCGAACTCCTCACCGTCACTAAACGGCGACAGCTTCACGCGCAGGGCGGCGGTCTGGCCGTGCGCCGCGGCCACCTCTCGCAGGGCGTCCATCAGGGCGGTGCCGATGCCCTGGCGGCGGTGGTCTGCCGCCACCTCAATGTAGGACCACAGGCGAGTCGGATGCAGGGTCGAGGCCACCACCGAACCGGCGGCAATCGGCACGCCGGATGCGGTCACCACCAGGGTGCGGCTGAACGGCGCATCCGTATCCGGGCCAAAGAGGCCACGCTGGCGCTCCTCAACCTCATTGCGGGCAGAGTTCCAAATCTCAAGCAGGGCGAGGTCATCGCCCTCCTGCCAGGGGCGAATCTCAAATTTTTCGCTGAGGCGTTCTGCCATGTCTGTATGCTCTCCT
>QWCC01000408.1_pt1 | contig 13296 bp, 7 predicted proteins | sample 1972491 | NCBI WGS metagenome assembly QWCC01 (sample SAMN09866718, study PRJNA288562) | Human oral metagenome isolate term5_saliva, whole genome shotgun sequencing... | isolation source: mouth | host: Homo sapiens | place: USA: California
CGGCAAGCTCGTGCCGGAGGCGCGCATCGCCACCGCGCACGGCCGCATGAGTGAGTCGCGCCTGGAGCAGATTATCGTGGACTTCTGGGAGCGCCGCTTCGACGTGCTGGTGTGCACGACCATCGTGGAGACCGGCCTGGACATCTCGAACGCGAACACGCTCATCGTGGACAACGCCCAGAACTACGGCCTGAGCCAGCTGCACCAGCTACGCGGCCGCGTGGGTCGTGGCCGCGAGCGCGCCTACGCGTACTTCCTGTACCCGGTGGACAAGACTCTCGGCGAGATTGCCCACGAGCGTCTGAAGGCCGTGGCGACCCACAACGAGCTCGGCGCGGGCCTGCAGCTGGCCATGAAGGACCTGGAGATTCGCGGCGCGGGCAACCTGCTCGGCGGCGAGCAGTCCGGTCACATCGCGGGCGTGGGCTTTGACCTATACCTGCGTCTGGTGGGTGAGGCCGTGGCAAATTACCGCGGCGAGAAGGAGGAGCGCGAGGTCGAAACGAAGATTGACCTGCCCGTCAACGCGCATATCCCGCACACCTACATTGACTCGGAGCGCCTGCGTCTGCAGGCCTACCGCCAGATCGCGGCGGCCGACACCGAAGAGAAGATTGCGGAGGCCCGCGAGGAGCTGGCCGACCGCTACGGTGAGCTGCCCGAGGCCGTGGAGAACCTGCTGGCCGTGGCCACGCTGAGGATGCACGCCCGCGCCGCCGGTATTCACGAGATGGTGGTGCTGGGGCCGAAGGTGCGCGTGGTGAGCGCCCAGCCCCTGCCGGAGTCACGCCAGATGCGCCTGAAGCGCGTATACCCCGGCTCCACGCACGCCCAGCCGAAGGGCATGGACACCTGGCTGACCCTGGTTCCCCGCCCGAAGACCATGCCGGTTGGCGGCAAGGAGCTGGTGGACCGCCCCATGCTGGAGTGGGCCGAGAAGTTCATCAACTCGATTTACGCGGAGAAGCCGCAGGCCCTCGAAGAGTAACAGGGCTGAGCAATAGCGAGGTAGGGAAGCAGCGGGCCGGGGGAGCGCCCGGCCCACACGACCCGCGCCCTCGGGGGAAGCACGCCGTGGATGAAGCTCGCCGTGCGGAGTGTCATAATATGGCACATCTGCACGGCGAGTGCGTTTGCCCCGCACGGGCGGCATAGCTCACAATTAAGGCATGACTTCAACGGTGAACTACGCATCCCAGCGCATTGTAATTATTGGCGGTGGACCCGGCGGCTACGAGGCCGCGATGGTGGCCGCATCCTCGCAGGCAGACGTGACGCTTATCGAGCGCAAGGCCATCGGCGGCTCGGCCGTGCTAACGGACGTCGTGCCCTCCAAGACGCTTATCGCCACGGCGGATATGATGACCCGCTTTTCCGAAGCCGGAAGCCTGGGCATTGAGAATACCAAGGGCAAGGCCCCGCAGCTTCGGGTAGACATGGACCGCGTGAACCGCCGAGTGCGCGACCTGGCCCAGCAGCAGTCTGCAGACATCAAGCGCGCCCTGGCCTCGGCGGGCGTGAAGATTATTCACGGCACCGGCAAGCTCCTGGACCGCCACACGGTGCAGGTGACCGACGAGACCGGCCTCGTCTACCCGCTACACGCCGACTTCGTGCTGCTTTCGGTGGGCACGCATCCGCGCGAGATGCCCACGGGCATGCCCGACGGCGAGCGCATCCTCACCTGGACCCAGCTGTACAACCTCAGCGAGGTGCCCGAGGAGCTCATCGTGATCGGTTCGGGCGTGACCGGCGCCGAGTTCGCCTCGGCCTATAACGGTCTGGGATCGAAGGTGACCCTGGTATCCTCCCGCGACCGCGTGCTTCCCGGCGAGGACGAGGACGCCGCCCGCGTGCTGGAAGACGTCTTCGAGCGTCGCGGCGTGCGCGTCATGCCCCGCTCCCGCGCCTCCGCAGTGGAGCGCACCGAGGACGGCTCGGGTGTCATCGTGACCCTCTCGGACGGCCGCAAGGTCTCGGGCACGCACTGCCTCGTGGCCATCGGTTCGATTCCCAACACCGAAGATTTGGGCCTGGACGCGGCGGGCGTGGAGCACGCCCCGAGCGGCCACATTACGGTGGACGGCGTGTCCCGCACGAGCGTGAACAATATCTACGCGGCCGGCGACTGTACGGGCGTGTACCCGCTGGCCTCCGTGGCCGCCATGCAGGGCCGCATCGCGATGGCGCATATCCTGGGTGACGCCGTGCGCCCCCTGCGCACCGACAAGGTTGCGGCGAACATCTTCACCTCGCCCGAAATCGCGACCGTCGGCATCAGCGAGAACGACCTGCACGAGGGCTCCTACCGCGGCGAGGCCGTGACCTTGCAGCTGAGCACCAACCCCCGCGCCAAGATGATGGCAATGCGTGACGGCTTCGTGAAGGTTTTCGCCCGCCGCCACTCGGGTACCGTCATCGGCGGCGTGGTCGTGGGCCAGCGCGCCTCCGAGCTGATTTACCCAATCGCCCTGGCCGTGGAGAAGAAGCTCACGGTGGACGATCTGGCCGAGACCTTCACGGTGTACCCCTCGCTGTCCGGCTCGATTGCCGAGGCGGCACGCAAGCTGCATACCCGCGGTAAGTTCTAACCGCATCCGGGAACAGACACAAAAGCGGTGGGGGCCGCCTTCCATGAGATATGGAAGGCGGCCCCCACCGCTTATTGCGTCCGGCTACTTCGTAGAACTTTACTTCTTGGTGCTGACAGCGTTCATGTCCACGTCACGGGTTTCGTGAGTGAGCAGGATGAAGACAACGCTCAGGATCGAGGCGAAGGCCAGATAGCCGCCCACCGCAGCCACACCGTAGGAGGAGTTCAGCCACACAGCCACAAACGGGGTCAGGGCCGCACCGAGGATGGAAGCCACGTTGTAGGCGATACCGCTGGCGGTGTAACGCACGTTGGTGGGGTACAGCTCCGGCAGGTAGGCCGACATGGAACCGAAGGACAGACCCATCAGGCACATGCCGATGAAGATGAAGACAGTCACGGCGACGGTGTCCACGTTCGCACCGGTGCCGACGACGGCGGGGGAGATGAGCGGGCCGAAGCACAGGCCGAAGACTGCCATGGCGATGGTGGTCCACAGCTGCTGGGTGCGGCGGCCGTACTTATCAGCCAGCCAACCCGAGATCGGGATGAAGATGGCGAAGCCGATAATCGAGACCAGCTGAATGATGAGGAACTCGTGGTACGGAATGGCCAGGCCACCCTTATCTGCCTTGGCGATACCGTAGGAGAGAACCCACGCGGTCATCAGGTAGAACAGCACGTAGCAAGCAACCATGATGAAGGTACCCTGAATCATGGGCCACCAGGCAACCTTGAACGCCTCGACGAGCGGGGTCTTAACCTTCTCGTTGTTGGCGGCAGCCTTGGCGAAGACGGGGGTCTCCTCCAGGCGGAAACGCACGTAGAGGCCGACGGCGACCATCACGATGGAGAGCAGGAACGGGATACGCCAACCCCAGACGAGGAAGGGGTGCTCGAGGTTCTTCGCGTCGGTGGTGGAGTTAAAAGCGATGAAGCTGGTCAGAATCAGCATGAAGCCGTTGGCGAGAACGAAGCCGATGGGGGCACCCAGCTGGGGCCACATGGCGGCGCGGGCGCGCTTGCCGTCCTTCGCGTACTCGCTGGCGAGCAGAGCCGCGCCGGACCATTCGCCGCCCAGGCCCAGGCCCTGGCAGAAGCGCATGATGGTCAGCATGGTCGGTGCCCAGAGGCCAATCTGGTGGTAGGTGGGCAGCAGGCCGATGATGAAGGTCGCTATACCCATGGTGAGCAGTGCACCGACGAGGGTTGCCTTACGGCCAATCTTGTCGCCGAAGTGACCGAAAATCACGGAACCGAGGGGACGCGCGACGAAGGCGACACCGAAGGTTGCGAAGGAGGCCAGCAGCTCGGTCGTGGCGTCCTTCGAGGGGAAGAACAGCACGGGGAAGACGGCCACGGCGGCGGTGGCGTAGATATAGAAATCGTAGAACTCAATGGTGGTACCAATGAGCGATGCGAGAATCACGCGGCTGCGAGGCGTCGTGTTCTCGACCGGCGCGGCGGAGGCCCTGGTGCCGGATACGGTGGTGCTCATGAGAGATGCTCCCGAGGATGGACTGTGCGTACAAAAGGGAACCGGTGGCGTCGGTGACGCAGCTCTCGGCGTGCTAGGCGGCGGGGATAGTGCCGCGGCGTGAGGCCGGAGGAATTGAACCGGGTGTGCGGGTTCGGAACGAAAGGTTCCCCTAAAGTGCATTATTATAAACCGTTCAGAAAAGTTGGCGCAGTCCCCGTCACTATTTGGACGGCGGCCCTCCGAACGGTAATTTTCAGGGGCGGCGCATCCCCGGATAATCCTCAGCGGGGGAACGGGGGTGGCGGTGCGCCGCGCGCGTGATGAGCCAATACGCAAGCATCCCCGCCGCGAGAGGAACTCGCTACGGGGATGCTTCGCAAACGCTACTTGGTGGTCGCTACTTGATGGTCGCCAGGACCGCACCGGAGGTGACGGTGTCGCCCGGCTTAGCCGACAGACCCGAAACCTTACCGGCCTTGTGCGCGGTAATGGGCTGCTCCATCTTCATGGCCTCCAGGACCAGAACGAGGTCACCCTCGGCCACGGTATCGCCGTCAGAGACGGCCACCTTCACGATGGTGCCCTGCATGGGGCTGGTCAGCTCGTCGCCGCCGGCCTTCGCCGATGTGCGGGAGGAGCGGGACTTGCGGCTCTTCGAAGCCGGCTTGGCGGCGGGCTTGGCGGCACCACCCATCTCGGGCAGGGACACCTCCATGCGCTTGCCGTTGACCTCAACCACCACGGTGGTGCGCTCATCCTCATCGGAATCCACGCTACCGGGGGCGCCATCGTACATGGGAATCGTGTTGTTGAACTCGGTCTCAATCCAGCGGGTGTGCACCTTGAAGTCCTCACCCTCGGCCGGCACGAACGCCGGGTCCTCCAGAATCACGCGGTGGAACGGGACGACGGTGGGCATACCCTCGATGCTCAGCTCGGACAGGGCGCGGCGGGCACGCTGCAGGGCCTGCTCGCGATCCGCGCCGGTCACAATCAGCTTGGCCAGCATGGAGTCGAAGTTGCCACCGATGACGTCGCCGGCCACGAAACCGGAATCCCATCGCACGCCGGGGCCGGTGGGGACGTTCAGCTTCTCGATGGTGCCGGGGGCCGGCATGAAGGAGCGGCCCGGGTCCTCGCCGTTGATGCGGAACTCGAAGGAGTGGCCGCGCAGCACGGGGTCCTTCTCCTCAATCTTCTCGCCGCGGGCGATGCGGAACTGCTCGCGCACCAGGTCGAGACCCGAAATCTCCTCGGAGACGGGGTGCTCCACCTGCAGGCGGGTGTTGACCTCGAGGAAGGAGATGGTGCCGTCAGTGCCGACCAGGAACTCGCAGGTACCTGCGCCCTGGTAGCCGGCCTCGCGCAGAATCGCGCGGGAGGCCTCGTAGAGGCGCTTGGTCTGCTCTTCGCTCAGGTAGGGGGCGGGTGCCTCCTCGACGAGCTTCTGGTTGCGGCGCTGCAGGGAACAGTCGCGGGTGGAAACCACCACGACGTTGCCGTGCGCATCGGCCAGGCACTGGGTCTCAACGTGACGCGGGGAATCCAGGAAACGCTCGATGAAGCACTCGCCGCGACCGAACGCCGCGGTTGCCTCGCGCACGGCGGACTCGTACATCTCGACGATGCTCTCGCGGTCGCGGGCCACCTTGATGCCGCGGCCACCGCCACCGAAGGCGGCCTTCACGGCAATCGGCAGGCCGTGCTCGTCGGCGAAGGCAACAACCTCGTCGGCGGACTTGACAGGATCCTTGGTACCCGGAACCAGGGGAGCGCCCACCTTCTGGGCGATGTGGCGCGCGGCCACCTTGTCGCCCAGCCGGGTAATGGACTGGGGGGAGGGGCCAATCCAGGTCAGGCCGGCGTCGATGCACTTCTGAGCGAACTGCGCGTTTTCGGAGAGGAAGCCGTAGCCGGGGTGCACGGCGTCGGCACCGGAACGGATGGCCACCTCGATGAGCTTATCCATCACCAGGTAGGACTGTGCCGCGGTGGAACCGCCCAGGGCGTACGCCTCATCGGCCAGCTTCACGTGCAGGGAGTCGCGGTCGGGATCAGCGTAGACGGCGACGGTCTGCAGGCCCTCGTCGCGGGCCGCGCGAATCACGCGGACGGCGATTTCGCCGCGGTTGGCGATGAGAATCTTGCTGACCGGGCCGGTGTGTCGGCCGGGGACCGCGGTAAATTTTTTGGCGGCTTCTGCCTGGTTCTGAGTCACTTAAAGCTCTCCTTTATCTCCTGCCGAAAGCATATCGAGAAACGGCAAGAATGGCGAATGTATCGCGCATTGTACTGTTCCATGATATCGATTAGTGTTCAAATACGTGTGTTGGAGGTGCGGGGCGCGGTCCGGCGTGCGCGTCCGCGCGGGTGTTTTGTCCTCGGGACTGGTCCGCTGGGTTAGTCCTCGGGCGGTAACCACAGGTCCGTGACGGCCACGCCGCGGCGGCGCAGCAGCTCGCGCAGGGCGTGGATGGACAGACCAACCACCGTGTGGAACTCGCCCTCGATACCGCGGATAAACGCCGAACCGTAGCCGTCCAGGGTGAAGGAGCCCGCCACCCACAGCGGCTCGCCCGTGGCGATGTACGCTTCGACCTCGGCGGGGCTTAGCTCATCGAAGTGCACGACGGCGCTGCGCAGCTCGGCAACGGCGGGCGCCTCCGCATGCTTCTCGGGGTCGAACTCCCGCAGATCCACGAGCGCGTGACCCGTGTGGAGCGTGCCGTGGTGCCCGCTCATGGCGGTGATGCGTTCGCGGGCGTTCTCTGCGGTGTGCGGCTTGCCGTAGGCCCGACCCTCGAACTCGAAGACGGAATCGCAGCCCAGCACCAGGGCATCGCGCACGCCCTCGGCGGCCAGCTCCTCGGCAATCGCGCGGGCCTTGAGACTCGCCAGGAGGGAAGCGGTCTCGGCCGGGCTGAGCCCCTCGCGTCCTTCGGCTCGTGCCCGCTCGTTGGCGGCGGCGAGCGCGGCGTCCTCATCAACCGAGGAGACGCGCACCGTAAAGGCGATGCGGGAATCCTCCAGGAGCTTACGGCGCGCGGGGGATGCAGAGGCGAGCACCAATCGTGCCGGCGCGGCCTCGGCGGAAGGGACGGGGGAGGGGTCTACTGCAGTCATGCTCTCTATTTTAAGGCCGGGAGCGGGAAGTTTACCCTCACGTGCACCTTGAAGCTTGCCGCGCTCGCGACGGGCGTACAGGTAGCGCGCGAACGGACCGCGATAGGCCGAGCACAGGCCGCGGGCTAGGTTTGCAATTATGGGCTTGCTGTCTAGGCCTGCGATTCGTGCGGCACCCCCGGCGGGTACGCAAACGGCGTATCCCAATCCCCACAACCGCGGGGAGCGAGATACGCCGTAAACATGACGTCGTAAACATGGTGACGGTCGCTTAGCGTGCCGGCGGCCTCAAAACCGTCCGCGCGGAGCTGCGGGAACACCCGACTTGGCCGACCTAACGGGTCTAGCGAGTCTCGGCCACCTGCAGGCGCTTCGGCTCGTCGGCCACCTGCTCCTCGTACAGCGCCTCCGGCACGAGGCGGCTCGGGGCGCGCGGCGGCGAGAGAGCAGGCCACGCGAACGAGGCTGCGAAGCCTTCGGAACGCTGAAAAGCAAACAACAGGCAAACTCGAATGGAACGCGGGCATAACGAGACCGGCACAACGCGTGAACCCTCGTGAGACGGCTCCCCGAACTAAGGTGACTCCCAGACTCCCTTGCTATGCTGGATGTGCGTCCGGGATAGGCCCCGGACCAGCACCGTTTTCGCTCTTCCGGCCCGTGCAACGGCCCGGCGACACCCCTCCGAGGCCGTCCTCGGCAGGTACTCACCGGCCGGCCGCGCATCCGGCGAGAACGCCCCCGCACGACACCTTCAAGGAGAGATGCATGAGTTCTGCACCCCAACGCCCGGGCGGAACCCACCGGGTTGATCAGCCCAAGACCTCGCGAGGCCCCCTTAACTCCATTGCCGATTTCGCGAGCCGCGCCGCCCGCTCCACCTCGCAGAACGCCGTGAATCTGGGCGCCACCCGCCCCGGCGTGACCAAGATGATCGCGGTGGCCGGCGCCGGCGTGCTGCTCATCGGTGGCGGCATCTTCGCCTACAACAGCATGCATCAGGAGGAGAACGCCTTCCTCGCCACCGGCGATGAGTACGCCCGCGTCTGCCAGGACGCCACGACCGGTCAGCGCGTGGACGACTCCGAATGTGAGAAGGCAGGTGCGCAAGAAACGACCGCCAGCCCCTCGGAGTCGGCCAGCTCGGATTCCTCGCACTCCTCGAGCTCTTCGGGTTCCTCGGGTTCCTCCGGTTCTTCCGGTTCTTCGGGCACCTCGAACTCCTCCACCACGACCCACCACAGCGGCTCCAACGCCTTCCTGTGGTACTACCTGGGCCGTCAGAGCGCCGCCAACTCGAACGGAGCGTCGAGCAACTACATTCCGCGCGTGGGCGAGAAGCTCTCGGGCGGCTCCACGACCCGTCCCTCGAACGGCACGGTGTACAGCGGCGTGCCCTCGAGCGGCGGTGGATTCGAGGACTCCTACCGCAGCGCCAAGAAGTCCTGGACGATTTCGTCGGGTAAGGAAACCTCGACCAAGAACACCGGCAAGACCTCCTCGGTGCGCGATAACACGACCGGCACCGTCTCGAACTCCCGCCGCAACGGCAGTAGCGGTAGCAATTCTGGCTCCTCCGGCTCCTCCAACTCCTCTAAGTCGGGCACCAGTTCCAGCAACAAGTCGGGTAGCAAGTCGGGTTCGTCCAGCTCGAACAAGTCGGGTAGCAAGTCCAGCGGCAGCAAGGGCGGCTTCGGCGGCGGCTCCAAGTCCGGCGGCGGCCGCTCCGGCGGCTAAGCCCTCCCGCATCCGCACCCGTACATCACCCCCGCTACCGGCAAGGAAACCACTATGCGCCGTGAAGAATTCCCTCTGGGCCGCCCCGAGTGGGAGAAGGTTATCGTCGAAGAAGGCCTCACCTACAGCGTGGACGGCCCCGACGACCCCGACCACTACTGGAACGAGTACGCAGCCTACATCTTCAGCCCGGAAGAGATGAATTCCGTCCGCGCCCAGGCCGAAGAAATGCACCGCATGTGCCTGAGCGCCGTGGACTACCTGGCCTCCGGGGCCTTTGGCACCCTGGGCCTGCCGCACGGCGCGTTCAACCTGGCCGTCGAGTCCTGGAACCGCCGCGACCCCGACTTCTACGGACGCTTCGACTTCATCTACTCCGGCGTGCCCGGCGAACCCCTCAAGCTGCTGGAGTACAACGCCGACACCCCCACCGGTATTGTGGAGGCGGCCGTCTGCCAGAAGACCTGGGCCAAGGATCAGCGCCTCGACATGCAGGGCTACGCGCACTGGGGCGAAATCGGCGAGGCCTTCGTGGACCGCTGGCGACAGATTTTTGCGCCCGAGCTCACGAGCGGCCAGCGCCCCGTCCTGCACCTGGCCCACGTGCCCGAGGACATCGACGAGAACCGGGAAGACTACAACAACCTGTGGCTCATCGCCTACGCCGCTCAGCAGGCCGGCATCGAAACCATCCTCGTGCCCATCGACGAGATTATCTTTGACGAGCCGACCAAGAGCTGGAAGGACGCCGAGAGCCGACCCATCAGCAACCTCTTCAAGCTCTACCCCTGGGAGGACCTGGCCACCGACAGCGACTCGGGCTACGACCAGCTGCTTTTCGCCTACCACGGCGCGGTGCAGCGCTGGATTGAGCCCGCCTGGAAGATGTTCCTGTCCAATAAGCTGCTGCTGGCCGCTCTCTGGGATAAGTACCCGGGCCACCCGAACCTGGTACCCACCTACGCCGGGCATCGCGGCGACCTGCGCAACTGGGTTCGCAAGCCCATCTTCGGGCGCGAGGGCGACGGCGTGGAGATTTACGCCCCCGACTACAACGTCTTCGTCAAGCCGGAGGAGGACGACTTCTTCTCCACCGCCCCCGAGAGCGAGTTCGTCTACCAGGAGTACATCCCGGCACCCCGCTACGAGGGCATCATCCAGCCGGTGAGCCACCCCGTTCTGGGTGTGTGGGTCGTCGGCGGACGCTGCGTGGGCGTGGGCATCCGCGAATCCAACGGCGCGCTGACCGACTACTGGTGCCGCTTCGCGCCGCACCTGGTTGACCTGAACGCCCCCGGTTCGCTGGGCTCCGCCTCGCAGGATCCCGGCACGGCAAACTTCGGCTACTAGGCACGCACGCCGGGTTCGGCTGAGGCTGAACCACCGAGCCCGCTAACGCCGAAGGCCCCCACCTCACTAGCTGAGGCGGGGGCCTTCGGCGTTAAGCCAGCCGTTGCGGCGGGACCGTGATGAAAAACCGACGCGGCGCTACGGCCTAGTCGTCGTCATCGTCGTCTTCGGCCTCGAGCGGAAGCATCATCTCGTCGGTGAGCGCACGACGCAGGGTGTCCAGACCCACCGAGCCGAGCATCAGGGCTCGAGTGTGGAACTGGCGCATATCCTCGCCGCGGGCCAGGGCCTGCTCGCGCAGCTGCAGCCACAGGCGCTCGCCGATCTTGTAGCTGGGGGCCTGGCCCGGCCAGCCCAGGTAGCGCAGGAACTCGAAACGCAGGTGACCCTCGGACTCGTCCAGGTTCAGCTTCAAGAACTCGTAGCCCAGCTCGGAGGTCCAAATCGTGCCCGGCTCAACGCCCAGCTGCTCAGCCCACTCCGCGGGAATCGGCATCTCGCAGTGAACGCCGATATCGAAGACCACGCGGGCCGCGCGCATCCGCTGCGCGTTCAGCATGCCCATGCGGTCGCCCGGATCCTTCAGGTAGCCCAGCTCCTCCATGAGACGCTCGGCGTACAGGGCCCAGCCCTCGCCGTGACCCGAAACCCACAGCATGTTGGTACGCCAGGAGTTCATGGTGCCGGCCAGCGCCGTGGCGATGGAAATCTGCAGGTGGTGCCCCGGAACGCCCTCGTGGTACACAGTGGAGGTTTCGCGCCAGGTCGTGAACCGGTCCTCACCCTCGGGTACGGACCACCACATGCGGCCGGGACGCGAGAAGTCGGGGGAGGGGCCGGTGTAGTAGATGCCGCCCTCGTGGGTGGGCGCGATGCAGCACTCGATGCGGCGCATGGGGCCGCCAATCGCGAAGTGCTCGGCGGAGAGGTCCTCCACCGCCGCGTCGGCGAGCTTCTGCATCCACGCCTTCAGCTCATCGGTGCCGTTCAGCTGTCGGTTCGGGTCTTCGTCGAGCAGCTGCTTGGCGCGCTCGATGCTGGCGCCGGGTTCAATCTCTTCGGCCACTTCGCGCTGACGGGCGATGATGCTCTCCAGCTCCTTCACGCCCCAGACGTAGGTTTCGTCCAGGTCGACGGTGGTGCCCAGGAAGGAGCGCGAGTGCAGACTGTACGCCTCGCGGCCCACCGCATCGCGGGCGGGGGCGGCGGGCTGCAGAACCGTCACGAGGTAGTCATTGAGGTGGCGGTAGCCGTCCTTGGCGCGCTCGGCACCCTCTGCGGCGGCCTCGGCCAGCTCGGGCTCGGCGGCGGCAACCTCGGCGGCCAGCTCGTCAAAGAAACCGCCGGGCGCGTAGTACGCGGCGGTCTGCTCGATGACGATGTCCACCTGGCGGCGCGGGGAAATCTTGCCGTCCGCACGGGCCGCCTCGAGGCTCAGCACAAGCCCGTCCAGCGCCTCGGGCACGCGGTGCATGCGGCCGATAATGTGCTCCCAGTCCTCGCGGGAGTTGCGCTTCATGAGGTCGAAGACGGAGCGCACCTCCTGCGGCACAGAGGTGATGTTGTTGAGCTGCCAATAGCCGAATCCCGCCTTGCGCTGGGCGCGGTACAGGCTCAAACGCTCCTGAAGGGCGTCCAGGGTGACCAGGTCGACATCGTCGATGGGCAGAACGCTGTCAATCTTCTTGAGGGTTTTCTTGGCCAGGCGGTGTAGCGCCTTCTCGCCGGCGGGGGAGTAATCGGGATAGAGGGTTTCGACGCCCTTGCGGCCCAGCTCTGTAGCCAGCACGGGGTTAAGGTCGAGGACCTTTTCGAAGTAATCGTTGGCCAGCTGATCGACGTCGCTCAACTGGCGCTTCACACGGTAAATGCTCGGAAGTTCCTGGTAGGTGCTCATGTTCATATCCTAACCCAGCAGTGTGCCTTCTGCCACGATATGCCCCTCTTGTGGCGCTATTATTACACACCGCGACGGGGCGGCCGGTCGGGGGGGGGCACCGGGAGAGCACGGGGCCCGCGCACACGGATGATTCTCGTGTGCACGGGCCTCTCGATAGCGGCTCTTTCGTCCGGATGCGGACCTCCCGGCTCCGCCCGGCCACCCCGCGAGCCGTTAGCTCGTGAAGTACTCGCCCTTCAGCTCGAGCAGACCGCCGGCTCCTTCGGCCACGCCCAGGCGGTGCGCGATAAGGCGATCCTGTAGCTCATTACCCGAAACCAGATCCACCAGAATCTGCGGGTACTTGGTCGAGCAGCGAATGAACTCGTCGTAGGCCTCATCGCTGAACGCGGTGTTCGTGATGAAGGTGCCGAGCTGACCGCCTCGGGCGTGTACGGCCAGGAAGAATTGGGTGACTTCCCGCGGGGAAACCGTTCCGGAATCCAGACGTAGGGCCCGAATGTAGAACGCGCGTTCTGCATCGCCGCTGGCGGGGGTCGCCACGCCGTCCACGCCCTGAGCATCCAGCGGCTCAACGCTGTAGCCGCGCATGAGGAACAGATCGAACCCGATGCGGCGGAACCGCTCGTCGCTCACGCCCGCCAGCGCCGGGACCAGGGCCTCGCGGCGGAAGACCGCGCGGTAGCGCTTGAGAGCCTCACGCACCTGGGATGCGGCGACCTCAAGGGCTGCGGAGGGCTCGACGCTCACGGTTGCGGCGGGTGCCTCGGAAACGGCGGGTGCCGTTGCTTGTGCGGGGGCCGGAACCGAGGCGGGTACCGCGGGGGTCTCCGAGGCCGAGGGGGTAGCGGGCGCGGCGGCACCCGGGCGGGCTAGCAGCGCGGGGGATGCGCCCGGCACCGGCTCGGCACGATGTGACTGCTCACGAGCGGCCAGGCGGGCCTGACGCTCGGCAGCGCGCGCCTCCTTGGCTGCCTGCACCGCCTGCTCGCGGGCGGCAAGCTCCTCGGCAATATCCTGCGGCAGCTTGTGCTTGAGCGATTGCGGCGGCAGGGGCGCCATGCGGGCGGTCACCGCCTCCGGGGCGCCCTCGGGGAAGCGCTCCAGCAGCTC
>QWCC01000409.1_pt1 | contig 13269 bp, 17 predicted proteins | sample 1972491 | NCBI WGS metagenome assembly QWCC01 (sample SAMN09866718, study PRJNA288562) | Human oral metagenome isolate term5_saliva, whole genome shotgun sequencing... | isolation source: mouth | host: Homo sapiens | place: USA: California
CAGTTCCCCTCGTATCTTCTAGATTAATTCCAATAGCTATTTTTCGACCAACGATTGCGCCTTCATTCATCTTCTTCTCCTTTTAAAATTAAAGCCCAATCAACCAAATTTTAAACCAAAAGAAAAATACGGCCGTTTGAGCCGTATATTATGTTTTTATTATATCAATTATTTATACTTTTAGCAAGCGTTAAACTTTTGCTCTTCTAAAGCCAGCATTTTGAGCTTCCTCCTCTGAACAAAATATCGCTTCAGGGTTAGTCTTGTTGTAGTATTTTTGACCAGGCAGATGATAAATTTTACCATTTCTGCCAATATTGCCTTTAATTACACAAGCACCTTGAGCTTGTTGTTGTGGTTGCGGAGCAGGAGCTGGAGCTGGCGAATCTGCAGGTTTGGTTGCGTCACCTGCACAAGTATTTTCCGCCCATAAACCTTTATTCTCTTCACGAGCTTTGCGTGCCGCTTCCTTAAACTCATTCTGATATTTATAAGGATTTGAATTATAAGTATATTCATTTCCATAGCCCTGTCGGATCATCTCATAAGCCAAGTTTTTATTATCTTCACTATAAACAAAAGCTAAAAGTCGCCCATATTTATCGCGTTCACCTTGCGTTCTATCAAATTCAAGTCGAACATTTTTATTTTCAGCAAATTCGGTCATTTTTGCTGTAGCTTCACGTCCAAAACATTGAATTGGTTTACGTGGATCTTTAGTTTCGGGTGTGTCTAGGCCAATAAAACGCACCTTTTCATCTTTACCATTGTAGTCTATACGAATTGTATCACCATCAACAACTCTTAATACTTTATAAGTTGGACTTTTCCGAATTTCTTCATTTGCCAATAAACTTTCGCCAACAACACCGCTTTCAACTTTCGGCTTTTCTTCTGGCGTTTTCTTCTCTTTATCTTTTTCTTGCTTTGAATGTAGAGACTTTCCAGTCTTCTCCTTAACTATCTTTTGACCTTCTGGGGTGGCAGACATCAAACCAGAACAAGCAACAAGAATCGCAAGTAAAATATAACAAACTCGTTTTTTATAATTCAAAAACTCAATTTTTGACTGTTTTTTCTTAACTTTCAAATAGATAAAATATGGCACCAATACGAATAGTATTAAAACATCTAATACCGAGACAAACATTAAAAAGTCATACATAGCTAAAACTTACCACCATTTCTCGTCCAAGCCTCAGCGAACGCCAAAACGAAGCAAAAAATCAAACCAACCACCAAAACCATTTTTTTACGGTGATTTATTTTAATCAATGGCTTAATAATATCTTTTTTTGTAATTTTCAAATACACACAATAACAGAAGAATACAAAATAAATAAAAGTAAAAACATTATATAAGATATTTATAACATTATGAAGAGATTCCACGATATTAACTCCCAATTAGCTTTTATACACAATCAGTATACTCCCACTAAGTCTAATTTGTCAAGCTTTCAGCTATTTTCACCCCAAAACTCAAACTTAACTCTCTCGTAAAGATTCCATCACCTCTTTCGCCATAGCCGTATTCCATTTTTACGCCAGATTCGCCCAGATTCAAAGCTACTCGTTCACCCAAATAACCGGCATCTTGGTTTTTTACCAAAATACCCATTATTGAATCCGGTAAAAGTTGCATTTTTTCATTTCTACCGCAAACAATTCGGTGTAAAGTCGCAAAACTATTAATATTTTTAGCATTCGTGGTTAAATCTCGAGTTAAATCCACCGCCACGGTTAATTTTACGGTTAAATTTGTAGTAATTTCAAAAGCGGCCGAATCTTCCACATCTTGTTCTGTGTATTCCATAAAACAAAGCGGTAAAGAGTTTTTCGCCACCACCACAGGTTCACCAAAATAAAACCGCCCTTTTAACTCTTTTACGCAATTCTTCTCTAAAATATCCCTGATTCGTTCAAGTATTGGGTCTTTATAAAAATTATTATTCATTATCTGCTCTCCTCAAATAAATATTTTTGAATATTCTGTCTCAATTCTTGCCAATCCATTTCACGCACACCCCACATCTTTCGCACTGGTAGTTTTCGTGTTCCTAGCTGATGAAATTTAAAATAGGGCACCGAGTTTGTAAACTTCACTTCTTGCGGTCTGGTTGTATGTTTAAAACCTTTCTGCATTCTGCGTGTATTTCGCAAAATCGGGTGACTGTAAGCTTTCTTTCTTCGTTTCCACCCACCAAAACCTGAACCACTACCCTCAAAATTCCGCTGAATTTCTCGCTCAAAATAATTAGCAAAATCTTCAAGAGGCTTACTCAAGTTTTGAGATTGTTTCCAACGGTTCTCAAAATCTCGAATAATCGCCTTTTCACCAGAACTCTCGATAGAAAATTGAATTAAACTCATTTAAAAATCCTCAATTCTCTGCTGTCGATATTTACCAAATAAATCTTCATCCCCCGCACTCCATACTTCATTTTCAGTACGTTTTTCTTCTTCGGTTTCTTGCAAAGCTTTAATTTCCGCTTTAGCCAGTTCAATTTTACGGTAACCGTCTTTACTTGTATCGGCTATCTCTTGATTAAAGCCATATTCTCGCACCAATAGTTTTCCAGCTGCGTAAATTCGCACGATATAACCCACAATATTACGGTTTTGTTCTATCGTGCTAATAGCTAAAACTTTTCGAACTTCAGCCAATACTTCACCGCGGATTTTTTCCACTAATGCTTGCCGAACATTGCTATAATTATAACTAACATTGGCAATTTCGCCGTTTTTTGAGTTATTAGCCAGTTCAATAACGCCATTTTCGGCATCAATATTTGATACTTCTATTTTTTCGCCACCGCAAAACACGACTACATCTTCAAAATCAACCAAATCATTATAATTTGAATCTGCAATAATTCCATCGTTCAAAATAATATGATTACCTTGAATCTCTGCGCTAATATTCTGCTGTCGATGAATTAACCCTGCTTCTTCCAAAATAGCTTGCACGCTTTCAAAATTTTTATCACTCATTCTTTTCCTTTCTGGCTTGCAAAAAAGAAAAAACGACTCTTTTGCGAGCCGTCTATTACCTTTTTATTATATCAAATTTTTAGTCAAAATAAAACCAGCCAAGTTGGCTGATTCTATTTTCAAAAGTTAGCTTATTTTCCAGTTGAGGCTACAATTCGTTGAACATCAGCAAATGCTGCGTCGAATCGGCCGCGGAGCCCCCAGCTAAATACATCTGTTTCAAAAGCTCGATCGCTGTTTAGGTCAGTTTTTGCTACAGGTGCACCAACTTTTACGCGTTCAGCAATTGTAAGTGGCATAATACCATCACCTGCTGCAACCAACGCCCAAGTTGTGCCACTGATTCGTGGATCAACGATTAGCTCAACCGCTTTATAGTCAGTGTTAGTTTCACCATTTGCCCCAGTTGTTGCTTTCAAAATCTTTTCAGCAGCGGCACGGTTTTTTGTTCCAACAATCAAGTGAGTCGGCATTGCAAAAATTGGTTCGCCATCACTATCAGTCATTGCAAGTAGTGCATCATAAGCTTTTGTGAAAGTTTCTTTTGAAAGTGCACCAGTAATCAAGTTTCCACGTTTTGCAGAAAATACCGCTTGACCATCATTCAATTTTGCAGTAAAACCAAGTTCAAGTGCCGCAATAGCAAGCGAACCGTAATAGCGATTTGCTTTACTTGTCATCATTTTAACCATTGCAGGAACGCGACCAATATTATCATCTTCAATATCTTCACGCTTCACATCAAGAGTTGCTTCGTGAGTTCGAGGCACGATTGTAACTACTGAATCTTCAGCTACACCATGTTTACGCTCTGCTTTAAATTCTCGCATTCCAGGAACGTTCGAAACGGTTGCAATATTTACTGCCGAGCTACTTGTTGGAGTAACATCATAAAGCACGTTTTGCAATGGATCTTTAACTTCTTTTGAAGTTGTTTTAAAAACGGTTTGAATTGTCAAGTTTAAATTCTTTAATTTTTCGTTCATCTTCCTTCTCCTTAAAATTATTTAATTTTAACCAAAACCTTGGATTCATTAACGATACCAACGATTTGACCAATTTTTACATCAGCTGAGGTTGAAGCTACAGCTACTTTGTCAGCATCAACAATTTTAACGCCTTTTCCAAGGTCTGTTGCTACAGCCGAGTCTTTGCCAAGTTCGAACACACCCTCTGTGCAAATTCGTACTTCATTTCCACGAATTGCATCTGCTGTATTCTCAAGAGCAATTCCCAAAAAGTCTTTTCCAGCTTCACCAGCTTTAGCATTGCCAGCCTCATCTACAGTTACAATCTGACCTATTTTAATCTCATTAGCGCCAAACTTAGCTGAAATTACTTCACCATTTTGTCGATAAAACATTATAGATTCTCCTTTTTTACTTCTTTATAATCTTCTTCGCTTAAACCGAATTTCTCAATAACTCTCTTATCTTCATCGGTTAGTTCAACTTCATCACTTGCTTTTGTGTTATTTTCGCCATCTTCGTCAGATAGTCGCATATCCGGCATCTTTTCAAAGAGTTCCGAAAGCAATACATCAGTTGGTTTTGAAGTTTCATCACTTAAATATACATCAGCCTGAACGCTAGATAGAGCAATAAAGTTTTCTCGCATCGCAGGCACTACTTTTCCTTCGCTCAAAAGCTGATCAAATTTCTTTTTAGCTGAAGAATTCTTTTTCTTGCGTTCAAATTCTGCTTTTTCCTTTTCGAACTCTTCACGCTCTTTTCGTAATTTTTCAGCTTCATCATCTTCTTGATTTTCATCAGCTAATTGCTCATCTGCATTTTCAACTTCAGCTTCTGTTTCAGCCTCGGCTTCTTCTGGGTTTTCAGCTTTTTCGATCTGTTCTTTTACAGCTTCGGCCTGGTCTTCTGGCACTTCGATTTCTTCACCAGCTTTAATTAGTTCGTTTTTCTCTTCGTCATTAAGAGTAAACTGAACTTCAATGTCAAAATCTCGGTCGTTCTTAATTTTTACAAGATTCATCTCTTCTCCTTTCTTAATTTCCTTATCACTGAAAAGTATACTTGCGCCACTCTCGCTTAACGCTACAAATTGATCCATTCCTTTAATATAAGGGTCTGCGACCAATCCAACGTGTTTTAAAAATACGCCAACATATTTTCCAGTTCGTTTATCCAAATAGTCTTCGCTAAATCCCATTGATACATCTGGAATTAGTCGTTTTTCGATTTTATCAGCAGTGTCATCATCCCGAATCTCAATTAAAGCATCAATTCCATCATCGGTAATCTTCAAATCCTTAACCTCACCTCGGTTCAACTCCGCTAGCTCAATACTGTCTTTCGGGTGGCCAAGCGGAACTGGCACAACACCATATTTTCCACTTTTGAAATTTCCAACCATTTCATCTGCAAATTTCTTATCTAGGATCATTTTTCCGTTGCCGTTTGGGTTCACATATTCGCCAAACTTGCAAATCTGTTTCCAAAACTGCTTATATTGGCTCGAATCTTCACTTAGCCGAATCTCCAAATCTCTATTTATAAAAATATACATACATTTCTCCTTAAATATCAGCTCGCTCAAGTCGTAGCGAGTTTCTTTTTGAAAAATGGCAAAAGAAAATACGGCCTTAGCGAGCCGTATATTATATTTTCATTATATCAGTTTTAATTTGGGTTGTAAAGAGTTTTAGAATTTAAAAAAATCAAAATTATCTGTAATAAATTTTCGTCTTTGTCCTAAGGGGTCATTTTTCTCAAAATCTTTACAGGCTTTTTCATCACCAATCATTAGCATACCCATAAATACTTTCTCAAGTTCGCCAGATTCATTTTTGCGATAGTTTCTGAAGATCTCATCGCTTTTAACTCCCCACATTTTTCGTATACTAGTTAATGAACCTAATCTTTTATCACTATTCCCTAAAGCCTCAACATCATAGCCCCTTCTTCGCATTTCATAAGTTGGCACACATCGCTGGCAGTTTATCTGATATTCTCGAGCTTTAGTGTAATTTGGGTTTGTTCCGCTCAAGGCTAATTGAGGCGGAATTTTAGTTTTATTCGGTAAAACAAATTCTTCGTTGCGAATCCTAGCTAACCCTGCTTTTTTAGTTTCGTCCTTATCTAATTCACCACGAGCGATTAACTCACCCTTCGGCGTTTTTGCGAAATCATCTTTTCTCTCCAAAAGTTTCTTGTCTACTGGATTTTCGCTTTCATCGCCGCCTTCAACCACTCGAACCAAAGTTGCACGGCAGCCGAAATGGCGTGGTGGAATCATATCAGGGTTTTTCTGCCATTCCTGCCAAGTCATTCTTTTATTATTCAAATATGAGCAACCAGCCGTAGTGTGACCATCGATAATTGCCGAATATTCAATCAAATCATCAGGCTTAAAGTCGCTATAAATCCCAGCATTCACGCCTCGGCCAACCAAATAACTTGCTGTAGGTTTGGCTCGCTTCAAAAACCAGCTCATCACGCTTTCAATTAGCACGCCAGTCACCAAATTCCGCAAAAAATCGCTCGAATCTTCAGCAAGTAAGGTGTCGTTCCAGCTCTCGCTTTCCAAAAACTGTTTTAAGTCGTTCTCTTGCTTTTTAAAAATCCAGTCTATATATTCTTTTGCATTCTTAGAAAATTCTGGTGAATCTTTACCCGCTTTTCGCCCTTCGCAATTAGCACTAAAAATCTTGCCTTCAGTGTAGGCTTGTTTAAAAGTCCTAATCAGCAAGTCTTTATATTCTTTCGAAAGTTCAATTTTACCTGTCTTTTTAATCTCTTTCGCCACACTCTCAAAAATCGTGCGGCTTTGGTCTAAAAAACGGTTTTCAATATCTTGCCACTTCTTATCTAGGTTTGAAAAGTGCTTATCTGGTGGTGCTATTTTAGTAGCAGGTTCATTTTCGCTCAAATTCAACTGCTTTTTATTCTCAATTTGAAAACCTAACTGATTTGCGACTTCATCTTCAACTTGTTTAACCACTTCGTCGCTAACTTTGTCTTTATCCACCATCTTTTTAAAGATTTCAAAGATCGACTCAATTTTAGATTTATCTAATTTTGCAAATTTAAACTGTGGGTAGTGCGGCTCGGCAAAATTCAAGTCAATCAGGTCGGCAATAATATATTGGTTAATGTGTGCTTCCAATTTATCCAAAATACTCTGCAAGCTCATTTGAAAAATACCAGCTTGCGTGTTCGATAATGCGTAGCTTCCGCTCGAACTTTTACCTTGCGTTCCCAAAAGCATAAAATTCGCCATGAAAGCAAAAGCCATTTCACTTTTTTGGCGTTCAATGCTCTGGTGTGGATCTCGGCCGTCGCTTTCCAGCGTTTTGATATCATATCCAAATGGCACACTGACTGCTGAATTAGTTTTACCAAATTTACCAATTGCATGAATTATTTTTCGCATTACTCCCGAATCCACGCCCAAATGTTCTTGCGTTTCGGTTAAAATCTTTGGCTTAATTGCATCATTTTGCAAAGCAATCGAATCTAGATATTCCAACTTTTGCTTTTTGTCATAGTTTTTATAGAGAGAGTTTAAAATACTTCGGCCATACAATCTGTTAAATTTCTTATTGTGAGTAAATAAAAAGGTTTTATACGCTGGAATCTCAACCGTTCCACCATTTTCCACCACCTGTCTAATCCCTGCATACTCGCCTTTTTCATCCCTAAGCTCCACGCTCAAGCTATCCCTTAGAGCTATTTTTTTAAGCTCCAATTTACCATCTTTGTTTAAGCGATATACTTTTTCCCAAACAGCAAAACCATCAGCCAAGGCCAACATTGCCTCATCTAAGAACAAATCAAACGGTGTTTCAATTCCACCCTTAAAACTACTTTCAAAAAGGTTCTTTCGCACAAAATCCGCCTGTGCTTTCGCGTTCTCATCTTCATTTTCCGCCACAATTTGATATTCACTCGCCAAAATCGGCATCGTGACAATATTAAACAAACCTTCAACAGTCGGGTCTCTCATCATTTCACGATAATCTCGAATCTTCCGCTCTCGATTCCAAGCGTTCATTTCTTGTTCGTAGTCGCCAAAAATTAGGCTACCGCTTATCGTGCTGCCAATTTCTTTTTGTAGTTCTTCAATCTTTTTTCTGCCAAACATCTCTTCTCCTATTTTTAACCAACAGAAAAAGCCCACCACTTTCGTGATGAGCCGTATATTCTATTCTGATTATATCACAAAAAGACTATTTTCGAAATATTTTTGACTTTATCCAGCCAAATGCTTTTTTAAACCATTCAGCCAATTCAACTTTAAACTTAATACCGCCAAAAATACTAAAACTTGTGTTAAATATAACTGATGCTTTTTCTTTTGTTGACGGGTATCCGCCCTTCTTAGTGCTTTCTGCTATCCTAATACCCGTGGAAGTAAGTGCAATATCTTTAAATATCATAGTCAACCCATCTAACGTGTGGTTAATTCTTCCATCCAAAATGTTTTCATCTATAAGGTATTTAATACATTGCACAAAAATACGAGCATCTGAATCGTTATATAACTCGAGCAATTGATTTTTTATATCTTGCTCGTATTCATCGTTTTTAAGTAATGTACTAGGATGTACGCTATCTAGAAAGTATTCATCAACAAATTCATTATTATTAACGACGCCTCTTTTAAATATCAACATGATAGGAGTGAACGAGGCATCTTTGCAGTAATTATCATAAAGCCATTTAGTAAATTTATAAGATTGTTTAGTGATCATATACTACCTATTATAGCATATTTAAATTTAGCTAACTAGCACCTAGCTCAAAACAAAATCTTCCGCACTCACTAGCTTTTGCCCATCTACCAACAGCATTCGGATCGCATAAACCATCGCATCCACCATATCATCATGAGCACCATTCGGAAATTCCATCAGTTGATCGTGCAAATCCTGAATCTTGTTTGCGTTTTGCAAAAAATAAATCTTTCCGGATTCAAAAAATCGACTAACACTAATTAAGCGCGAAGTTTTATCAGCATTAGCTTTTAACCCAACCAAAGGTAGTCCAGCTAACAAATCTTTAAACACCAAACCTAATGCCCCTTCTTCAATTCCAATTCGTTCAGGCGAAAATCTCGCATTCAACCTTTGAATATCCACTCCGTTCTCCGAAACGCTAAAGCGATCATTGCCAACATAACGCACAAACACATTACCAAATTGGTCAAGGCTCGCCACTACTTTTGCGGTTGGGTCGGCAGTATCTCGTTGTGAAACAGCTGGGTCGATCGCTAAAACTGTTCTTCGAATCACCGTGTTTTCGGGTAGTTCATCAATCCATTTAATATTTTCAGGCTTCACAATCAAGTCATCTTCGCTAAGTGGCTTATTTTGATATTCTTGAGCGAACACAATCGAGCCCACATATTTCGGGTGATTCGGATCATCTCGCAAAGCTCTTAACTCTTCCAAGTTCATATGCTCTGGCCACAAAGCAAATTCTTCGCCTTTCTTATCTTTCATAATTGCTGAAAACAGCATCGTTCGCCAGCTCCGAAAGCCCTCTTTACCATCTAAAATATTCTGCAAAAGCGAATCATAATGTAAAATTGTTCCAATCATAATAATTCGCCCTTTTCGGCTCAATGCTGGCATTGCCGCTTTTCGAAACCAATCTTTGAGCTTCTTTCGTTGATAAGCCGTTGCAACTTGTTCATCATTTTCCAGGTCGTCAAAAATAATCAAATCAGGGCGAGCTGATCCGTCGCGAATACCACGAATTTTCATTCCAGCACCTTTGGCAGTCCACCGCACGCCACTCGCCGTTTTAATATCGCCATCTCGCCACAGTTCACCAGTTAAATCACCATAAAGCCATTTCAACCGTATATTGCTATCAATCTCATCACGCAGTGCATTCACAAACTCCACACTTTGCGTTACAGTGTCACTGATAATTAAACCAAATCGCACTTTTTCTTGAACCGTCGCCCAAAGTGCATAAGTAAAGTTAACAATTGTCGACTTAGCGTGGCCACGCGGTGCACAAATCGCTACTCTTGAATTTTCACTGCTAATCTCTCGCAAAATTTGCTTGTGAAAGTCCGGTGTTTCCAGCTCGATATATTCTTTTGAGATAAACCAACCGAATAAATGAATATTTTCAGGTCGCTTAAAAATCCCCCTTAAAACTTTGCGCAAAAAGGGCTTATCGTGGCGATATTTCTCGCAAACTCGCAAAATATCTGCCCTTGTCAGTTCTTTATTAGCTAAAGATTGCTTCGTCGAGCTCGGCATCACTCAAATCCTTTTCTTTCTGAGCTTTAATTTTCAAATCCTTTTCATCACGCCAACCACAGACATTTTTCATCGTAAAAATCACAAAACTTGCGCTCGTCACCCCACTCAAACCAATATTAATTAAAAATTCTTCCTGCAACTCTTTCGCTTGCTTATAGGCTTCGGAAAATTCTTTGTACTTTTTCTTCCATTCATACAAAGTATCTTGGTTGACTCCAATTTTTCGTGCAAATTTTGCGAAAGTTGGCATTTCATTTGCTACTCGTCGCTGGATAACACTCGAACCACCACTATCAGCGCTAAGCTTACGTATATCTTCAACTACCCTTGTTGCATTCACGCTAAAAAACTTTATGAGTTCTCTACAGTATTTTTGATTATATTTTGTAGGTCTTCCAACTTTTTTCTGCTCGCTTTTTCTAGCCATATTTCCTCCAAATAAAAAAAAGATCCCTCGATTGGAATCCGTGTCATCTATCACAATTATATCATAAAACCAAGCTGAACGCATAAGTTATTTCTTGCTAATTGGGAACAAGGAGTAGCTTTAAATGTGCAGTTCGAACCTTTTGACACGCCACTCTAAATACACGGCACGTCCAACTTGGTTATTTCGAACTGATAGATTGCCCATTATTCCCTTATGTATATTATAGCATAATTATAATATTTTGTGAAGATGATTAAAAAATAAAACACCCTCTTGCATTAAGTGTTTTATTTCTTTGGCGTTACCAAATAAGTTACTATAGCAGTTGCTGCTGCCGTAATTATAATAGTTATAAACCAACCGCCAATACTGAAAACTCTCTTCAATAAAATCTTTACATCGTGTTCATCGCTTTCTCGTATTAAGTTCTTAATACTTTCCCGAACCTCATCATCCTTTTTTATTACATCCTTAAAGGCGTCTTTAAAAGTCTGTTCTATTTTTTTCGAATCAGCAATAGATTTAGTGAAAAAGTCTACAAATCTTTCATTGGTAGAGATCTTTTTCTCAATTTCATCAACTCTACCTTCAAGATCTGTTTGTGTCTGAATTAAATCATGAGCGTTAAAGTCTGATTTTCTGCTAGAGCTAGCTGGCATTATTTGGATTTCTCCTTAAGTAATGAATTTGAGGGTTTGACATACTGCCTATCAGAGTCATCTTCAACAACAATAGACTTACCTAATGCTGTAGTAAGTAGAGCAAGAGAAAATCTTAAGGCAGATTCTTCATCTTTAAAACCGTAAGAATCCACAATCGCCTTAAGCGCTTCTAGGTCTCCATTCTCAATTAAAATGGTCCTACCTAAAACATCATTATTATTTTTCGTTTCGCTAATCTTCTTAATCGCCATATACAATATATTATATATCACCAATAGTCTTTTGTCTATATCATTTTATTACGATTATGTCTATTTTACAATTATCTAGAATAGGTTTATTTAATCTCAACTTCTTTACCTTTATAATAGCATTTTCCATCGATAAAATCTATATCATTCCGCCAAAAATCGGTTGAATAGGTTCGGCAGATTTTGATTTTCCGAATAGTGTCAGCACTGTTTTTTGGTGGCTCGTTTCGCCCAATCTCTATGATTAGAAAAGAAAACCAGCCTACTGCAAAGACAATTGTTAAAATCAGAAATACTATTGACCAATCTATATTTTTAATAAAATCTCTCATTATCTACTTCAACTCGTTTATTATAAATTTTACGAACAACATTACAATAGCCACAATCGCAATAATTCCAAGAACCACTGCGACTGGTATCCAGAGTGGTGCTAGAACCCACCACCAACTCCAATCAATAATATGAGTTAATTTTAAAGCAATAAACAGAATTGTTAATGCTCCTAAAAATCCTATGCCACCGTTGGTTGATATATTTGTTGATTTATTTTCATTATTCATATTTTAATCTCCTTGTTTTATTTCCAGCCCTACAAGGGACGATTAAATATTTTTAATCCTCCCATGCTATAAATATTTTTGAGACACTCAGGGCTTTCGCCCCTTGTAAGGTTGGAATCGAATTGTTAAGGTTAATATAATTGGAAATGTTCCCTAATCTCTTTTTCGACTTTTTTATCGATTGCTTTATATAATTCTGTTTCTTCGAGTTTATCTGTCGGAACATAACCAATCTCCAAAAAACATTCTTCTTCAGGATGTTGTGCATAATAATGTCGGACTAGTTTGATTAAACCTTTCTCTCGAAGACTTTTTAAAGCTTTCAAGCTTTTATAATCGGAAATATTGCACTTACTTTTTATAAATTGTCTTGGAATAGAATAGCCTTGATTTATTATATAGTCGCAGAATATTTCACAAAAAGCTTCTAAGACTTGTTGCTCTAAATCTGTAAGTTGTAATTGATTATTGTTCATAAGTCAGATAAGTTTTCCATTCCTCTGAGTGTTTTTCGAAACTTTCTTCGATGTCTTCATTAGTCTTGAAATATATCTCTACATATTTATTTATATATTCATAGTTCCAATAGACTTCTTTCCGTTGAAAATTCCAGCTTCCAAAGAATTTTTTTCTCCCTCATTATTCCAATTTGGCTTGAATCCTTTTGCGTCTTGCTTGATAATTTCTTTGGCTTTTAAATATTTAAGATACTTTTTAGTTTTTTCTACGGTTTTAAATAGCAATCCTAAATCTTTTATATTTTTAACTTCCAAAGCACTCCAGCCAGAATAGTAATCAGTATTTATTTCTTTAAATTTTGATTTATAAATATCTATAGTGAAAAATATTTTAGGCTCTTTAATTTCTTCGAACCATTCATCAAAATTTTTAATCCCGTCCTTATCAATGGTGAAGCTACTACAAAAACCAGTTGCATAAAGGAGAGTGCCTCCAAGAGAACCCTTAGTTTCTTCAAAAATTCTTCCAGCTTCAATTGTTGGTAAATCTTTTATTAGTCTATATCGTTTCATTTTCATTCCTTTCATATCTTCTGAACTATATTACTAATGTTGATAAAATTGTAGGGGCGGAGAATTAAGCCGCTAATAAAGCAGTTTTAGCTTTACCA
>QWCC01000419.1_pt1 | contig 13002 bp, 10 predicted proteins | sample 1972491 | NCBI WGS metagenome assembly QWCC01 (sample SAMN09866718, study PRJNA288562) | Human oral metagenome isolate term5_saliva, whole genome shotgun sequencing... | isolation source: mouth | host: Homo sapiens | place: USA: California
GCCACTAATACCTATGAGTGTTATTAGTTCCAGTTCGACAGTACGAAAGAAATAGAGGCTAACAACGGGTGTAGCCTGTTGTTAGTCTATTGCGAGAGTACCTATATATTTTTTTCGTATAATACTATGCGTTGAGTGATACTGACCGCTCAACGCTGTTGTGATAAGTCCTACTTACCTCCTTCCCCTCACATATCTCTCATACAGGGGACGGAAGGTGGGGGGAATGGGGTGGGCCTTGGCTTGTTGTGAGAGGAACTCTATGGCTTCTTCTCGATTGTAGGAGTCGGCTGTTGGGGAGAGTATCTTTTGGAAGAGCTGAAGGCTCCATGGGGAGGGATAGGCCCATAGCAAGGGGAGGATACCATCTACGTAGGCGTCTTGCTGACTGAGAACGGCATGGCAGGCAGACTTGGCATACCATTCAAAAGAGGGGTCGTTCCATGTGGTGACGGCCTCACATCCTGCGTCGCTGGCCGTTCCCTCTCGTTTCATATTGGCTTTCAGCAACCTGTTCATACGCTCGCGGTCGTTGGGATTCTTATACTTTGCGAGGAGAGGAAGGATGGCATCGTTGCCTTTGTCGGCCTGCTCAACAACCGTGGTATAGTAGGTCTTGTGGGGTTTGAAGTCTATTACCAACCCATCAGCAAACCCATGTGGCTTCGAGTAGTCGAAGAAGATGAGGCTATCAAGGGCGTTACGCAGGGGGGCGGAGAGCTTGAGTTGGCTGTGGTCGTAGCCGTAGACGATGATAGCAGCACGGTTATAGGGCTCATCATAGCCGCTACAACCAGACATGAATTCTACGTGTGTCGTGTCGCTGAATGCCTGTCTCAATACGTCAAGTACCTGTGTATCACCCTTATAGAGTAGGACTCGGAAGGCCCACAAGCGTGCTATGTGCGACGTGTCGGTGTTGGCAATGTCGACTAACTGGTCGGTTGTGGTGTGACGACTTAGTTGGTTGGCATAGACAAATTGCTTGGACGGTGTGCCAGCAACGCCTATCCCTCGTGTAAGAGCCATATAACGGCAGCGGTGGAGGGAGTCGAGGGCTGTCGTGGCGGTGTCTGACAGCTGTGCTAATGGTCGTGCACATGCGCTATGGCTGCCGACAAAAAGAACCAAAAGGAGCAATGACAGGATAGCGTGCGCCCCCCTTTTGAAGACAGAATAACCCGTGGATAGAGGGTGACAGGGTATGGGAGACAGGGTAACAGAGTAAGACATATTTAACAGATGGGGATGTTTAGAAGACATAATAACATAGTGACAGATGGAGACAGATGTTTTTTTGAAGACATAATGACATAATGACAAAAAGAGACAGATATACTTTTTAAGACATAATGACATAATGACAAATAGAGACAGATATTCTTTTTAAGACATAATGACATAATGACAAATATTGTGGGATGTTTTCTTTAAGACAGAATGACATAATGACAAATGTTGAAGGAGTATAACTATATAATAAATAAGCAGGGGATGTTGAACAGATAAGGTGGGGATATTGAATAGATAATGTGAGGGACTTTAATAAATAAGCTGGGGATGTTGAACAGATAAGGTGGGGATGTTGAACAGATAGTGTGAGGGACTTTAATAAATAAGGTGAGGGTCTTTAATAGATAAGGTGATGAAAGTAGGAAGAAGAGTTTATCCAACCATATCAAACTATGTCCTGTTGGGGCTCCCCTCCTTCGGAGGGGCTGGGGGAGGTCCCTCGTAGGGCTGGGGGAGGTCCCTCATCTCTCCTTCTCCACATACTTTTCAATGAGTGGTCGGAAGGCAGTTGGGACCGCATTCTGTTCTGATTTCTCTCTTAGGACGTTCATTACAACATCCCTGATGGTGAGGGGGTCGTTCCCAGAGAGTATCTTTTCGAATAGATGATAACTCCAAGGTGCGGGATAGTCCCACATGAGAGAGATGTAACGAGGGTCATAGTACAACCCCTTATCCTTGTCGGCTGCAAGACAGATAGTCTTCACATACCATTCAAAGTCGGGCTTCTTCCAAAAGATTTGGAGCATGTAAGCCGTGTCAGTCTGCGTCCCCTTCTTCTTCAAGTCGAGCCTCAGTAGTTTGTTGATATGGCCTATGTCGTTTGGATTCTTGTATCGAAGGAGGAATGTCAACACGTCTGTGTTGCCCTTATCGGCCTCTTTAATAATGGTGGGGTGGTAGCGCTTGAGCGGACGAAGGCAACCAAGGAGGCCGTCCCCATACCCATATCGCTTCATGTAGACGAAGAACAACAAATTGTCGATAGGTGTCTGCATCTCTTCTGGCCATTTTGTGCTGGCGTCATTATAGTATCGAAAGGCTAAGCGGTTATATGGTTCTACCTCATGTACTCCCATTCTCGACATCAGCCAGACGCTTGTTGTGTCGTTGATAGCCCTTCTCAGTATGCCAAGCACATGTTTGTTAGGTTCTTCTGATAGGAACCGTAGGGCCCAGAGGCGTGTGATGTGCGATGGACTCGATGTGGCTAACGCTACCAGTTGGTCGGTAGTAGCGTTGTAGTATATCGAGTCTGCGTAGTCAATCTGTTCGAGTCTATAGGTAGGGTAAGTGCCCTTCTTCTCGCTTTCAGCAAAGTAGCTCTCTTTGTTTAAGGCGTCAACAGCCATCTTAAGAACCCTCCGCGACTCCTCCGTCTGTGGTCTTCCACTTCTGACACTACGCCTTTTTTGCATGTATCTGTCGTATAGTGATTGGAAGAGAGGAGGCACCTCACCCTCGTCAGCTCGACTTTTCATGTATTCCTTATAGTCCTCGATATCACTGTATCGGTCCTTTCCTGCGAGTACGTTCTCGATGAGTTGATAGCTCCAAGGTGCTGGGTAACGGAAGAGAAGAGGCAGATAAAAGTCTGCGTTATAGTCTTTTGGCTTACCGATAACAGCCTGGCAAACATGCTTAGCATACTCCTCAAAGTCGGGCTTGCCCCATGTCTCGACAGCATTACAGCACATTGCAGACACCTCCCCCTCCTTTTCAAAGTCGGCCATAAGCAGTCTGTTGATACGCTGTCGGTCGTTAGGATTCTTATACTTCACCAACAACGGCAAGATACCCACCCGTCCACTGTCAGCAGCTTCGGCAGCAGCAGCATAGTAGATCGGCTTCGGTTCAAGCTGTTCGAGTATCTCTGTGTCATAGTCATAACGCCTCATAAAATCAAAGAAAGCCATACTGTCTATCGCCTCCTGCGTCTCCTTCGTCTGAACATTCTCCTGATCGAAGTAATAGTTCTTAAAGGCAGCGAGGTTGAACGGCATGTTTGAGTAGAGACAGCCATATCCTTCTTGCGTCTCAGTGGTGTCATTGACAGCCGCTTTCAGCACGTCGACCACTTGTGGATGGGGTTCCTCCAGTAGCAATCTGAGTGCCCAAAGACGTGTGACAGGGCTTGAGCCAGTCATAGCAATCGTCGCCAACTGGTCGGCAGTGGCGTTTCGTCTGAGCCAATCAGCATAGTCATATTGCGCAGACGGTGTCCCTCCCGTCCCCAGTCGGTAAGTTTGTGCAAAGAGTCCAAACTTGTTTAGTGAGTCAACGGCCATCCGAATGCTATCGGGCAAGTCGTCCCTATCGGTCACTCCACCCCTGAAGCTACTGCCAAGGAGGGTTAGAGCGAGGAGAGTCACTACGAGGTAAGCATGCTGTTTAAGTGCGGGATAGTTCATCATTATTCGTTTTCTTCTAAGTAATCTACCAGCGAGAGGCCAATTTTAAGGTTGCGTCTGCGGGCAAGTTGTTCAACTCCTTTTATCTGAACCGAGTCTAACGGGTCGTCAGTGAGCTGTTCGAGTACACGGATAGGACCAATGTGATTGTTGCCAAAGGGGCCTTTCTCAATGTGAGGCGAACAGTAGAAGGCGATGGCATTCAGCGACTCGTACACCTTTATAGAGTCGAGACTCGCATAGCTATAAGTAGACTGTAGCCTCTCCGTCAGGTCCTCCACCTTATAAACCCCTATCTTTTTCTTGTCGAAGAAGTCGTACGTTCGTCTTACGAGGTAGTCGCCGTCCTTACAGAAACAGGTGGCTGGGAGAAAGATGTCGGCCCCCAAGAGTTGACAGAAAACGGACATTAGCCACAGTGCAAAGGCCATCAGTGCACTGTAAAGACGTATATACAGTTTCCATCTACTCTTCCGTGCGGCAATCATCAGGGCGAAGGGCGACAGTAGGGCAGTCCATAACAGTACGTAACCCAGTCCCCATCGTAGGTGGATGGAGTCATACATTAATATAAATATCAGTCCGTAGAGCCCTGCCGAGACAAGTTGTATCAGCATTATAATCGTTAGTTCCCAGCTCCACGCCCGTCCTTTCTGTCCTTCACATTGCTGTCTCTGCATCTTGCCAATGGTAGTTTCTCCGCAAATATACGGTTTATTTTCTTAAAAAGCAAGGGAGGGGAGGGAAAAAAGAAGAGTGAGCAAGACTCTACACCGAGCGGCTCAACACTCTACACCAGCTGGCCCCTCCCCCGGCCCCTCCCCCGTAGGGAGGGGAGTGAAATGTGAGGTTACCCCTATTAGGCTGCTTGCGTGGGTCGTTATGTGTTTTTTCTCTTACGCTGGGGAGGTTTTTCTCTCACAGAACTCACAGATCAAACAGAGCGTTATTGCGCACAGTTTCGAACCCACAGAAGGCCTCCGGCATACAGATATCACAGAGGCCTTTCAACTAACATTAGCTGTAACGCTCTGTGATATCGGTTGACTTAATGTCTCTGTGGAATGCTGTGTGTTCTGTTCATCTGTGTTCTTCTGTGAGAAATAGAGCGCACCCACTGTATGATACTACACACAAACAACACGCTGGGGAGGTTTTTCTCTCACAGAGCACACAGATTTAACAGAGCGTTATTGCGCACTGTTTCGATCCCACAGAAGGCCTTTGGCATACAGATATCACAGAGGCCTTTCAACTAAGATTAGCTGTAACGCTCTGTGATATCGGTTGACTTAATGTCTCTGTGGAATGCTGTGTGTTCTGTTCATCCGTGTGCTCTGTGAGAGATAAACCTTCCCAACGTGTGAGGAAGCTAAGCCAAGAATCGGTGAGCGAACCTTTCTGTGATGATATGAGTCATTCTTAACCGATATGAAAAAATCTTTACAAAACACAACAAGGTCGCCCTTTATTTACGATGGGAATATTAGCAAGATACAAGAATATAACCACCACGTTCTCAGAGAGTTATGAATACGAATTGAGAACATGCCCTTCTTGCACCAAGAAGGGCGTCTTCAACGGGCAAGAAGGGCATGTTCTTGAACGTAGAAGGGCATGTTCTTGTTCCAAGCTCGGCCTTTCCTCGAAAAGAGGGGGGCATGACAACTGAAATATATTGACAATTCCTGCTTGAATGTTTAGCGTTCTTTTCCTCACAGAGTGTATGTTTTTTCTTTCATAGCGAGATAATTTAAGGGTTGTAAGGTATGTTTGGAGTATCACACATGAGTAGGATTAAACTTAATATCTTTCAATTACAATCATGATGAATACTATCAGCGTGAGTAGTTTTTCCTCTTCTCTTTCCCTTTTCCAACTCCCTCTTAAATCGTAGTTTTAGATTTACTGTCGTTCTTGTCACGGCTTTTGTGTATGCAACCTACTGAAAGGGAGGTTATTGCGAGAAGTGTTAAATATGACAGCAAACAGAAAATAACATAAATGAGTATGCCCTTTTTTATCCAAACGCTTAGTTTTGAGTTTATGAGAATATCTCTGAATAGCATTGTTATGACAGTTCTGATACATCCATGATTTGACTTACTTAATACAACATCACTACGTTTTTTCGTAGTAAACATTTGCTTACTACAAATATTTATAGTACTTTTGTGATGTCAAAAGAATGCTATGAGAATATGAAACAGAGGAAGGAAATGATGGAGGTAACGCCCGAAGAGCGGGAACTCCTTGAGAGTATAAGAAATTACAATCGGTCTTTTCCAAACGGATACCCCGAGATCTTGTGGGACTTACAACAACTCTTCGACTCAATGGTTCGGTCATCATACGACGAATAAATGCCCTCTTTTCCTCCTTACCAGGTGGGAGAGCATATTAAAACATAAACAGCATACAGATATGGAAACAGTAATGACAAAACCAGTAGTGGTTACAGATATGAAAAGAAAAGTACAAGACATCCTTATGGCGGTCTCATGGCGGGATTTTGCAGGAACCTATTTTCAGAAGTCATCGTCGTGGTTCTACCACAAAATGGACGGTATCGACGGTAATGGAGGAGCAGGTGGTTTCAACGAACAAGAAGCTGAACAGCTGCGAAATGCGCTTATGGACCTGTCTGCTCGGATACGTCGAGCTGCTGAGAATATATAGGTGAGGTTCTCATTGAGCCTATGACAAAAGTCACTCATCGCCTGTGAGTGCATAACAGCCTCTCGCTTTGCGAGGGGCTTTATGCATTTGTTTAATGGCGTTGCCCACTGTTTTCCTCCTCCCTCACAACCCCCTATACAATTCGATATAGGCTTGGGCCACCTTGATAAAGTCGTGGTGCTTGCGGACATACTCATAGCTTTGGCGGCGGAGAGAGGGGACGAGAGAGAGGTTGTTGACCAGCTTTGTGAGTTCTTCCACACAACTCTCGTAGGTGGGGAGGACGTTGATGATGGGGTGGAGGACGGTCTCGTTGAGGATAGCATAGTTCTCTGGTTCGCCGCCACCGATACAGATAATACCGTGGGACATGGCCTCTAAGGGATTCATCGAGGGCGTGTAGCTGTAGAGCTGGTCCATGATAGCATCCGAGCCCAGCATCGTACGCACGTATTCATCAAAGGGTAAGCCCGTTACAAGCTTAAGGTTGAGTTTGTCGGGATACCGTTCTTTCACCGTCTCGGCCGCTCGCAGCATGATATCCGTACCTTTATAAGCCGACCGACTCTTACTAATTCCGATGAAGAGGTTCAGTCGGTCTGGTGGTGTGTCGGGTATATTAGGTCTCTCACCCACCACGATAGGGAAGGGGATAAAGACCGTCTTCTTCGGGAAATGCGGTTCGTAGCATCGCCAGTATTCGTAGAGTCCTGTCACGATAGCGTCACACTCGTTCGCCATCAGTATGTTAAGCCGTTCCTTCTCCGTACCAATCCAGTCCTTGCGCTCGGCCTTAGCCTCCTCGTTCTGGCGCAGTCTGCTACCGATATTAAAGTCGCTATAACGCAAGGGCATCGTTGTTGAGCACGTATCTACCCAATAGTAATCCATTCCGAAACCACAGAGTATCAGCTTCTTATTATGCTTCTTCAGATAACGAAAGACCGAACGGAGTCGTTCGGCTTTAAGTTCAAAGAACATGGGGTTGATGAACTGCACGACATCATAGCCTCGCAGCCGTGGCAGCAAGGCATAGATTTTAGCCAATAGGCGCAGTCCACCGAGTCGACCAGGGTGTCGGGCTACATCGATGTCACGTGGGTAGTTCTTCCAGAAGTCGCCATTTGAGACCACAGTCACCGTGTGTCCTAATTGGCGCAGACCCTGTGCCAGTGTGTTGTGTACGTTACTATATTCGCCTAAGAGGAGTATTCTCATTCGTTGTGGGTGTTCTTTCGCAGAGGGAGAAGGGCTAAGCTGCTTTTTAGATCGTCCTGTTCTTGTGTTCTTATTAGGCCATCATAGAAGTCTCGGGACGGGTCGAATGTAAGGCAGTTAGTCCTCTTCTCGTATATAAAAATTACCGTTTCAGGCGTAAGGTCATCAATAGTATTCTACGTCCGAAACTACTGTTTGTCATTCTTCTAAACCATTTATACTTACTTGTATAATCCTTGTCAGGCAGCGGGAAGAGGCCATGCTGCGAGAGACGTTGGAGTACATGGTTGAGGTGGGTCTCGTCATGTGTGAGCGTGATGACATTGTAGATCAAGTCCATTGACAGTTGTGCGATGCGTCGTTCCATAGCGATACGCTCCTTAACAGGGAGGTGGTCCACCCCTTCTTGTAGTCGGTAGATAACCTGTTCGGCGTCAGCGATGCGTCGGATGCGCCATCGTCTGTCACGTTTGTGCATGATAGAGCCCTCGCGTTTACGGTAGTAATAAGCCTTGTTATGGGTTGTGTAGATGCTTTCAGCACGTAGCATGAGTTGTGGCGTAAACTCTTCATCCTCATGGAGCGTACCCTTCGGGAAGCGAAGGTCGTGTAGCATGTCCTTATGAAAGAGGAGCGTACATACCGAGCCGTGTATGTTGTTGTGCGTCATATACTCCGTTCCACTAACCGGACCCTGTGCGTCAGCGAGCGGTTTGGCTGTTGTCTTGTCCGTAGACTCGAACAGAACCATGTCGGCCTCTTGGTATCTAATGATGTCAAGGCACTGCTCGTAGGTGCTTGTCAGCAACATATCGTCGCCATCAACGAACTGAACAAAGCTGCCTTCAGCCAAGGCCAATCCCGTGTTTCGGGCCTGTCCTAATCCTTGGTTAGGCTGTCTGACGTAGATGATATCGGTCGATAGGGCCAGTAACTCATTGATAGGCGAATAGTCCGCACCGTCATCAACGACGATAATCTGGCGTTCGGTCGCGTTGAGACTCAATGCCAAAATGCTGTTGACACAGTCTCGTAGTACGTCAATAGGCTCGCTATAGTAAGTGACAATGAAGCTTACTAATGGCTTATCTTCCTTATTTTGTGAATAAACTGGTTGAGTTGACATAAGCGTTTTAATCCTATTAGGTGGAGAATAAAGAGTTTCAAGGTTCCTTTGTAGGGTAGGACGGGTAGGAGGGGAGCGGCCTGTGTGGTCTCATAGACATCCAACTGAATGTTAACCAACGCCTCGTAATAGGCAGGAGTCAGTTCGCCCCATAGATGAAGGTGCTTGAGATGCGCATGGAGGAGGTCGGTCAGTTCCTTTCCCCCAGCCTGAGCGGTGATGCCTCTGTCGTTCTGACAATAATAGTACAGGCCCACGGAGGTTGTTGCCACTACCTTTGCCCGTTGGAGAAGGTAAGGATAAGTATAGACATCTTCGAACACCTTGCCCACAGGGAAGCGTATCTCAGAAAAGAGATCACGTCGGAAAATCTTATTACAAGCGTAGGTGTGGAGGTGACCACCCCGTAGCCAATAGTCGCGAACAGAGTCGACTGTCGTATCATCGAAGGTCAGCAAGCGTTCTTTCGACGCACAACCATAGTGCAGCAAGGCAGGATATTCAAGGATGTCGTAGTCGGGATGAGCAGCTAACACAGCCATCAAGGCCGCGTATGAACCCTCGGCAACGAAGTCATCAGAGTCGACAAAGGTAAGATAGTCGCCTGTTGCCACGTCTATCCCTGCGTTTCTTGCAGCCGAAAGACCCCTATTTGTCTGGTAGATAAGCCTACAGTTCGCCCTGTCGGCCGTCATCTCCTGTGCAATCAGCCGTGAAGCATCCGTCGAACCATCATCAATGAGCACCACCTCCATCGTGTTGTCTATCTGAGCCAACACACTCCTCAAGCAGCGACGAAGCGTGTCTTCAACGTTATAGATAGGTATGATAATAGATAGACTCATGTGATAATAGTTTGATGCAAAAATAATAAAAAACTTTGAAATGCGTTAGTTATTATGATGAAAAAAGCCTCTAATACTGACAGCTACCTACATATCTTAAAGTACATCAGCCTCTTTGGTGGTGTACAGGTGCTGAATGTGCTGATTGGTATCGTCCGTAACAAGTGCGTTGCAATGTTACTTGGACCGCAGGGAGTCGGTCTTATCTCTCTCTTTAACTCGTCAACAAGACTCATAGGCGACGCTACGAACTTCGGTATCCCTATGAGTGCTGTGCGCAATCTGGCTGAGGATTACGACCGGGGAGACGAGGAGAAGCTGACGGCCGACATCGCTGTCGTGCGCTCATGGAGCTTGCTGACGGCCTTGTTGGGTCTTTTTATCTGCATAGCGCTCAGTCCGCTGCTAAGTCGTTACACCTTCTCATGGGACGGCCACACCCTTCACTTCGTACTGCTCTCGCCTTGTGTTGCACTGACAGCATTGGCGGGAGGCGAACTGGCCATCCTTAAAGGCGTCCGAAAGTTGGGTGCTTTAGCGGCTATATCGGTCTATAACGTCCTCGCAGCCTTGCTACTGACCGTCCCACTCTATTATCTTTTTGGCGACACAGCCATCGTCCCTTCGTTGGTGTTGATGGCCTTAGTGCAACTACTCCTAACCATCGTCGTGTCCTATCGGCTCTATCCTCCACACGTCTCCTTGCGTAAGTCGCTATTAGACAAGGGTTGGGGCATGATACGTCTCGGCACAGCTTTCGTCCTCGCAGGCATCTTAGGCTCTGGAGCCGAGCTAATCATACGTAGTTATCTGAACAATGTAGCCGACATCTCGACCGTTGGCTTCTATAATGCAGGGTTCATGATGACGATGGTTTATGCTGGTATGGTGTTCTCAGCGATGGAGACCGACTACTTTCCTCGGCTCTCTGGTGTGAATAGCTTACGGTTCACTTTCAACCAGATCGTCAACCGTCAGATAGAAGTGACGCTCTTGCTCATCTCGCCTCTACTGTCTTTTTTCCTCCTGTTCCTACCCCAGTTGATTCTCTTCCTTTATTCTGATAAGTTTCTCCCAGCCCTCGGCATGGCACAAGTGTTAGTCCTGGCGATGTATGTACGGGCCATTCGCCTACCCGTAGAATATATCCCTTTGGCCAAGGGCGACTCCCGTTCTTATCTAATCTTAGAGGGTCTGTATGACCTCCTACTTGTTTCTCTCGTACTATTCGGCTTCTGGAAGGGACAACTCTTCGGTGCTGGATTAGGCGCAGCAGCAGCAGGAGTGCTCAATCTCGGCTGTGTCTACGGCTATACGTACGTACGTTACGACTATCGACTGTCGTCTTCTGTGGTGGTCTATACGCTCATTCAGATGACTATCGGCCTCCTCGTCTTCTTTTGTGTACGTTCTGAACACGACAGCCTACGCTGGGGAGCAGCCCTAACGTTGTGCCTCATCAGTACGATAGTCTCCCTTCGTGTGTTGAGATCGAAGTCGGGACTGTGGAACGCCATGATTAATAAGGTGAAAAATAAGTTTACTCGCCATGCCAAAGATTAGTATTCTCGTTGCCGTTTATAACTCGTCGGCCTACTTGTCGCAATGCCTTGACTCCCTCTTAGGGCAGACTTTGCACGACATAGAGGTGCTTTGTGTCGACGATGCGTCAACCGATAACTCCCTTGCCATCCTACGACAATATGCCGAGAGAGACACTCGTGTGAAGGTGTTTACCCTCGATGAGAACCATGGGATAGCCTTTGCCCGCAACGTGGCACTGTCGAATGCTTCGGGCGAGTTTATCTGCTTTGTCGATAGTGACGACTGGTTAGCCCCCAATGCACTTGAGGCTGTCTGCAAGACCTTCACCAACGACGTTGATAGCGTACTCTTTCAGGTTGTTCTCCACTATGCTGATGGGCGTGAGAAAACCTATCCCATGCCCCCTTTCGAGGCCTTGTCGGGTGAGAGAGCATTTGTCGATAGCCTTACATGGAAGATACATGGAGTCTATGCCATCAGGGCAGCTATCCACCATGCCTATCCTTACGACGATGCCCTACGGACGTATAGTGACGAGAACATAACACGTATTCATTATCTAAAATCCCGTAAGGTAGCGGTCTGCGAGGGTGTTTACTACTATCGGCAGCACACTTCTTCTACTACACACAGGGTCAGTGTGCGTCGTTTCGACTATCTCTTAGCCAACGAGCGTATGCGTTGTCAGCTCGTTGCCATGGGTACCTCCGAGGTCAACCTTCGTTGTTATGAGACGATAAGATGGCAGAATTTAGTAGGGTTATACCTCTTCTATTATCTTCATCGGCATGAACTCTCGTCCACCGACCGCCAAGAATCCTTGTCAATCATGCGCCACGTCTGGCAAACCATCCAACTTCAGCAGGTGAGACCGTCCCTCCGCTGTAAGTTCGGCTACATCCCCTTCCGTCCTTCCCAGTCCTCCCACCGCTCCTCATGGTCCTCTCTTCGTTGTCCTACAAGGCTCCTTCATCGCCCCTCATGGTTCCCCTTCCGTCCTTTATGGTTCCTCTTTCGTCTTCAAGAAGAGCTTTATTTCGCTCTCCGTGCGCTTGTTGGGAGGAATAAGGAGGCTAAGTGAGGCCTCACCCCCAGCCCCAGTTGGCCCCTCCCCCTTCCCCTCCCCCAAAGGGAGGGGCGTAATCACCGAGGTTACCCCTACTTCGCTGCGTGTGTCTTGATAGGAATGTGAACCCTCGCCGACACCTTTATGACTAATCATTAACACCTAACAACTATCACCCACCACCCATCTATGGCTAATCCTCAACACCTAATGCCCAACACCCAACACCCACCTTTAGCTATAACGCTCTGTGAACTCTGTATGCCGGAGGCCTTCTGTGGGCTCGAAACCGTGAGCTTAAAACCTCCGTGACCTCCGTGTTCTCTGTGAGAGAAAAAAATATCCAGCATAAAAGAAAAACCTCCCCACGACTCTCAAGTGTTTTCTTTTTCTCACAGAAAAACACAGATGAACAGAACACACAGGGTTTCACAGAGACATTAAGTCAACCGATATCACAGAACGTTACAGCCACCTTTAGCTATAACGTTCTGTGATATCTGTATGCCGGAGGCCTTCTGTGAGTTCGAAATTGTGCGCAAAAAGGGTCTGTCAAATCTGTGAGTTCTGTGAGAGAAAGAAAAGTCTTTCGTGAGAGAAAGAACTCCCCAGCGAGTCACATGTGTCTCATCTCATAGCGAGGGTGTATTCTTTTTCTCACAGAAAAACACAGAAGAACAGAACACACAGGGTTCAGAAAGATAGTGGCCCCTCCCCCTTCCCCTCCCCCGAAGGGAAGGGGAGTAATCACCGAGATACCCCTATAAAAAGGATGTAGGCTTCGTTATGTCCCTTAATGGCAGTCTTGTAGGGGTAACC
>QWCC01000528.1_pt1 | contig 12990 bp, 13 predicted proteins | sample 1972491 | NCBI WGS metagenome assembly QWCC01 (sample SAMN09866718, study PRJNA288562) | Human oral metagenome isolate term5_saliva, whole genome shotgun sequencing... | isolation source: mouth | host: Homo sapiens | place: USA: California
CCGCTGGATTTGATGCAGCCCTACCGTTTGGAAATGGGAACGGCGTTTGCCAACACACGCGGTAAGAACCTGTATGAATTTTGGGGCGACATCATCACCGACCTGCTGAACGACACCCTTGCCCAAGCAGGCAGCAACATATTGGTTAACCTCGCTTCGCAAGAATATTTCAAATCCGTCAACACTAAAAAACTCAAAGCCCGCCTGATTACTCCCGTTTTCAAAGATGAAAAAAACGGCAAATACAAAATCATCAGCTTCTACGCTAAACGCGCGCGCGGACTGATGGTACGCTACGCGGCGGAACATAATATTACCAACCCTGAAATGCTGAAAAATTTCGATTACGAAGGCTACGCATTTAACGCAGCAGCGTCAAATGAGTCCGAATGGGTGTTCATGCGTAAAGAACAAACCAAGTAAAAACAAAAAACTAAATATTCACCTGAAAATTTCGCTTGGCAAACCCGACAAATTTCATTATTATTTCGGCTTCAAGAAACGGAAGCGTGGCAGAGCGGTTTAATGCAACGGTCTTGAAAACCGTCGAGGGTTGATAGCCCTCCGTGAGTTCGAATCTCACCGCTTCCGCCATTTCTTGAAAATAGAAAAACCAAATAAAAATGAAGTGAAGCCCAGCCAACAGCATTTTTATTTGGTTTTACTTTATTCTACGGAAACGTGGCAGAGAGGCTGAATGCAGCGGACTCGAAATCCGCTGAGGGTGCAAATCCTCCGTGGGTTCGAATCCCACCGTTTCCGCCAAACCGGACAAAAGCTGCTCTTTCCAAAGCAGCTTTTTTTGAATCTTCCTCCCAAGTATTGGGTATGTATAGTGGATGAATTCAACTTCAAGGGGCATTCAGTTTTCAGACGACCTTAGATTCGGATTTCAAGTGCATCAGTGGTTGGAACAGATTCAAGAATAAAACACTTGGCGTTTCGTAACCAAGTATTTTTCTTTGGCGGATAAGGATGTTAATGTGTTGCATTGCAGGAAAGGCCAGTATGCTACCGCATACCGGCCTTTTTCTGTTATGGAAAGTTGCACTTCAAATGCGAATCCGCCGTCGTCTGAAAAGCATCAATTGCTTTTTCAGACGACCTTCTCGTATTGCCGGATAGTTACTGCTCTTCCAAGCGTCCGTCGTGCATCAGCATAACCCGCTCAAAGCGGACTGCCAACTCGTCATCATGCGTGACCACAATCAGGCTGGTATTCAACTCGGATTTCAGATCCAGCATCATATCCAGTACATTTTGCGCATTTTTACGGTCAAGATTGCCTGTCGGCTCGTCAGCGAGCAAACATTTTGGACGCGTCACCAGCGCGCGCGCAATGGCGGCACGTTGGCGTTCGCCACCGGAAAGCTCGCTGGGGCGGTGTTGTATGCGCTTTTTCAAACCCGCTTTTTCCAACATTTCAACCGCGCGCTGTTCTGCTTCGGCTTTTTTCATCTTGCCGATTAAAAGCGGCATCATGACGTTTTCCAAAGCGGAAAATTCAGGCAGCAAATGGTGGAACTGGTACACGAAACCCAAATACTGATTGCGCAGCAGACCCAGTTGTTTCTGTCCCAACTGACTCAAATCCTGCCCCATCAGTACCACGCTGCCGGAAGTTGGCTTATCCAAACCGCCCAAAATGTGCATCAAGGTCGATTTGCCGCTACCGGACGAACCGATAATGCTGACGCTTTGACCTTCGAGCACTTCTAGCCTCAACTGATTCAAAACATTGACATTCAATTGACCGTCTTTGTAGCTTTTGCTGACATTATCGCATTTCAAAACTACTTTATTCATAGCGCAAAGCCTCCGCCGGTTGGGTTCTTGCAGCACGCCAGCTTGGATAGAGCGTAGCGATAAACGACAAAATCAGGGAAATGCAGGCTATCAGCACAACATCATGAACACTGACATCACTCGGGATATAATCAATGAAATAAACTTGCGGTTTGATGAATTGGAAACCAAACCAACTCTCTAACTGTTTGACAATACTGCCCACGTTCAAAGCCAGCGTGACACCGGTAATCACACCGGTTAAGGTGCCGAAAAAGCCGGCAAATACGCCCTGCACCATAAAAATTTTCATAATGCTGCCCGGGGAGACACCCAAAGTCCTCAAAATGGCAATATCGGCTTGTTTTTCCGTAACCGCCATGACCAAAGAAGAAACCAAGTTAAAGGTGGCTACGGCAACAATCAGCAGCAGAATGATGAACATCACCCTTTTCTCCATTTCTACGGCCTCGAAATAACTGCGGTTGGTGTATGTCCAATCGCGCAACCATACTTCTTCTTGCAGATTTTTCGGCAGCAGTGTTTCGGTAAACGACGGCGCGTTGATCGGATCGGCAAGTTTCAATCTCAAGCCTGCCGCATTTTCATCTAGGCGGTACAAGACCTGGGCATCTTTCATGTGTGTCAATGCCAGAGAATTGTTCAATTCATGGATTTTGGTTTTGACCAAGCCGACAACTTTAAATTGTTTCAGACGAGGTACGACACCGGCAGGCGTCACGTTGCCTTCAGGCGTAACGACAGTGATTTTTTCACCAACCTTTACATCCAAAGTCTCAGCCAAATCCTGTCCCAAAATAATATCAAATTCGCCTGGCTTCAAATCATCAAAACTGCCCACAGGCATTTCTTTACTGTATTCAACGATCTTTTTTTCTTCATCAGGCAAAATCCCGCGGATTTGAACACCTTGGACCTCACCCGCATTTGCCAGCAATGCCTGCCCCGAAACATAAGGTGCCGACTGAAGCACCTCTTTGCGTCCTTTAATAATCTCGCGCAGGCTCTCCCAGCTTTTACCGTTGCCGTTATCGTAATAACCCATTTCGGCATGAGGAGCCACTTTCAAAAGCTGCCCCCGTATGTCTCTCTGAAAGCCCGCCATGACAGACAATACGACAATCAAAGCCATCACACCGAGTGCAATACCCACAATAGAAATGACGGTGATAAACGACATGAAGCCATTGCGTTTTTTTGCCCGCAAATAGCGCAGTCCTATCCAAGTCTCTAAAGAAGCCATTTATATGCCTCATCCGTTTGTCAAAAAACGCCTATTGTACCGTAAAACCGACAGGTCGTCTGAATACGCCGAAACGACCGAGAATAGAGACATCGCAATTTGTAAACCAAAGTCTTCTTATTCAGGGCTACCGTAAAATCGGCCGAAAAACTTGCACAATCATCTATTCGGCCTTATTCTGAAATCGCGGTAAAGTTTACCGCCATCAAAAAGGAAAACCATTAATGAACATCACAAAATTCTTAGCATTATCCGTTGCCGCTGCCGGATTGGCATTCAGTGCAAATGCGTATGCGGCTAAGGAGATTAAAATCAGTTCAAACAATACGTCCTATTCTGCTGCCGACGTGCAAAAACTTGCCGCAACCGCAGTCGGCATGGGTGTTAAAGAACCGGTCAGCCTGACCGCAGGCAGCGGTGTCGTCACCGTATCCGGCAGCAGCGCCACCAAATGTGCCTTTAAAGTAGGCAGCGGCGACACTCCGCAAATTCAAGGCGTAAGCTGCAAATAACCGGCTTTGTTTGAAATAAGGTCGTCTGAAACGCGTTTTCAGACGACCTTATTGTTTATTCCTTATTGTTTTATTCCTTGATTGCGCGCCTTTCATAAACGGCCTGCGCCAAAGTCCCAGCATCGACATATTCCAGCTCCCCACCCAAAGGGATGCCTCTGGCAAGACGGCTGACTTTGTATGGAAGGTTTTTAAACAATTCTGCCAACACATACGCCGTCGCATCTCCTTCGGCAGTAAAATTTGTTGCAATGATGATTTCTTCGACATCAGCGTTCTGCAACCTTACCACCAGTTTGTCCAATGCGATGGCGCTCACATCCATCCCTTGCGCGGGACTGATTTGCCCCATCAGCACAAAATACAAACCGTCATGGCAATTGGCAGTTTCCATATTGGAAACATCTGCCGGCATATGGACGATCATCAGGCGGCGTTTGTCGCGCGATTCGTCAGAACAGATATCACACACACTCCCTTCGCAAAATGTGTTGCACATCCTGCAATGCTGGACTTGCTTTAATGCATATTGCAAAGCATCAACCAACTCCTGCGCCTGCTCCCGCTTGCTTTGCAGCAATTGATGCGCCATGCGCTGCGCGGATTTGGGACCGACATTGGGTAAAATTTTCAAGGCATTAATCAGCCGCGTAAAAGCATCGGGAGCTTTGCTCATGGTATTCAGACGACCTCTAACCGAAAAACAAGGAAAATCGGGATGTGTATAGTAGTGAAATCACTATATATTGATAGGGCAAGAAAGGCTGATTATATAATGAAAACGGTCGGATTTTCTCCGACCGTTTGATTCTGTTTAAGCCAGACGGGCAATCATGTTTGCCATGATTGCCGCCTACCTGTTCATCACCAGCTTACTCTGTTGAATTATCAACTTTTTGCGCACCTTGCTCGCGCTTGATTTCCTTGCTGAAATAACGCAGCAATGCGTCAAAAATGTTGGCAGACTGCTGTTGCGCCAGCATTTGTTTGGCAGCAGGCACTTGGGAAGCAATATTTTCCGGCGCGGCAATATTTTGTACTTCAACAATTACAGGAGCCGGCATGCCTTCCAGCAGCATGGCGTATGCAGGTTTGCCATTTTGCGGACGGGCTTTGATCAGTTCGTTATACGCTTCGGGTGCCATGGTTCGGCGTGCATCTTGCGCACTTAATTTCGATACTTCCGACCATTTCAAGTCAACTGCCTTGCCTGCCTTCAAAGCCTCGATGGCTTCTTTGGCTTTTTTATCGGCCAGTTTTGCGGCTTCGCTGCGCAGATAAGCCAAACGCACTTCTTCTTGAACGTCAGCGAAAGGTGCGGTTTTTTCTTCCCTGACTTCTTTGACACGAATAACCCAAACCGTATCTTTGTCCATGGAAATCAAATCGGAATTGTGTTTTTTCTTCAACACATCTTCACTGAACGCAGCATTAATCAATGCATCGGGCAAACCTGCTGCTTTACCGTTGGCTTGAGTCAACCAATCTTGATCCAGGCTTTCCAGTTTCAGATTTGTTTTTTTAGCGACATCCGCCAGGGAAGTCGGTGTATTAAATGCTTCTTCAGAAAGCTTTTCTTTGGCCGAATTAAATTCGGAAGCAGCTTTTTTCAGCTTCAAATCGGCTTCGATACGGGCTTTTTCATGTTCTAAAGACACTTTGTCTTCGATATTCAAAACTTGGACGATATCGTAGCCGACCGGTGTTTGAACCACATCGCTGATTCCGCCTTTAGGCAGCGAGAACGCCACGTTTTCCAAATCCGTACCCAAGCCGCCGTCTTTAGACAGATAGCCTAAGTTGCCGCCTTTGGAAGCAGACGTAGTGTCTTTTGAATATTTCTTCGCCAGATCAGCAAAATCGGCCGGTTTAGCTTTCAGCTCTGCCGCAACTTTGTCTGCTTCGGCTTTGATTGCCGCGCGTACCGTTTCATCGGCATCTTGAGGCACCGGGAAGAAGATGTGGGCAATTTCACGGCGGGGCGAAAGATGGGGCGCCTGCTCGTCAAATGCTTTTTTCACTTCGTCTTCGCTGACGGTCTGTTTGTCCGCCAAATCTTTGGCACTCAGGGCGATGTATTCCAATTTCACGCCTTGCGGAATCAGATAATCTTTTTTGTGCGCCTCATAATATGCCTTCAATGCGGCATCATCGACTTTTACTTGAGAAACAAAGGCTTCAGGATTGAATGTTACCGAACGGATATCGCGGGTCGCCTGAGTCAGCTTAATCAGCTGTTCTGCTTGCGCATCACTGATAATCGCACCGTTTTGCACCAAATTGATCAAACTTTGCAACGCATACCGTTCGCGGATGTCGGCGACAAACTGGTCTTCCGTCATATGGCGTTGGCTCAGGAAGTTTGAAAAGATCTGTTGGCTGAATTTACCGTTTTGATCGTGAAAGTTAGGATCGTCCACGATCAGTTGTTTAAGCTGCTCTTGGGAAACTTCCACACCCATCAGCTTGGCACCTTCCTTCAAATAGGCGCGTTGAACCAAAGATTGGAATACGGCTCCCCGCGACGGGCTTTGGCCTTGAAGCTGCTCACCTTGCAACTCATTATTCAAAGAATACTCACTGATTTTTTCATCCCCTATTTTGACGATAAAATCAGAGCCGGGCGCAGCAACCGTGCTGACACCGAAGCCGACGAAGGTCAGCGCAATCAGACCCAACAAAATCTGGGCCGGAGTTTTATATTTTTCAACGGTATGGAACATATTATCTGAAGACGTAATGATTAAAATAGCAAACGCGCATTGTAGCGCGTTTTGCCTTGTTATGCACTCTTGGCAGAACGCTGTCCCTACTTATTTTTCAGACGACCCCATCCCTCCGTATCGTGTTATTTTGAAAAAATTTCTTGATAGTTTTCTTCGGAAAAGCCGACGAAAAACCGCCCTTCTTTTTCCAAAACCGGCCGCTTGATGATACTGGGCTGTTCCGCCATCAATTGAACCGCGCCATCGGCAGTAGCCGCAGCAGCTTGGGCTTGCCCATCCAGTTTGCGCCACGTCGTACCGCGTTTGTTCAATAAAACCTCCAGCGGTATCTGCTCCAACCATTTGCTTATCGTGTCAACTTGCGGCGGGCTCTTTTTAAAATCCACAAATTGAAAATCAACGCCATGTTCTTCCAACCATTTGCGGGCTTTTTTCACCGTATCGCAATTGGGAATGCCGTATAACTGAATCATCTTGAAATCACTCTCTATCCTAAAGAAAAAGCACCGTTATTTTAGCCGATTTTCCTTTTAATCAGAACAAAATGGGTCGTCTGAAACCTTTTCAGACGACCTCTGTACGCTTTTCCTATACTCAACGGCTTTTTTCATCAAGCGTTTGTTCTTATAATATCGAACTATTCCATTGCTACCCGACAAAGGATTCCACATGCAAACCCGCCTGCCATTTTTTAGTGTCGTCCGAGTCAGCGGGGAGGACAGAGCCTCCTTTCTTCACGGCCAATTATCCAACGACATCAACCATCTGAACGAAAATACCGCATGTTATGCCACTTACAACACCCCGAAAGGGCGCGTGTTGGCAAATATGATCGTCCTCAACCGAGGAGAAGACTTGCTGCTGATTATGGCGCAGGATCTGACCGAAGCCATTGTCAAACGGTTGCGCATGTTTGTCCTGAGAGCCAAAGTCATCTTTGAACCGTTGCCCGATTTTGCCGTCGCAGGCGAGCTGGACGAAACTGCCTCCCCCTCTCCCGCAGCCGAACCTGCCCTATCCTTTCCTGCCCAAGCAGACAATGGGGTATACACCATTACCCTGCCCCATTCAGGTCGTCTGAAAATCGGCGAAGCCGGGCTTCTGCCCGAATATGACGCGGCAGCCGAAAACGCTTGGAACCTGCACGAAATCCGCAGCGGCTACGCTTGGATTTCGACGGCAACCAAAGAAACTGCCGTTGCCCAAATGCTCAACCAACATATCATCGGCGGCGTACATTTCAAAAAAGGCTGCTATCCGGGACAGGAAATCATCGCCCGCGCCCAATATCGCGGACAAGTCAAACGCGGACTGGCGGTTTTGCGGGGTGATTCGTTGGAAGCCGCAGGTGTTGCCGTTCAAAACGGAGGCGAAGAAGCCGGACAAATCATCAATACCGCGCTGACCGATACCGGCAGCCTGAGTCTTGCGGTTATCAAATTTTCCGCAGCACACGCCGATTTGACCGATGCCGACGGCAATGCTTTAAAACAAGAAACCTTGTTCTTTACAGTGGATGCTTGACGCGCGGCGATCGGTCAATCCTCCATCTTAAAAAGGTCGTCTGAAAACGCAACATAGACAATCCCAGCGTTTTCAGACAACCTTTTTTAATCCGTCCTTATTTCTGCCAATACGTTTTCACGTTCACAAATTCATACAACCCGAATTCAGACAATTCCCGTCCGTAACCTGATGCCTTGACGCCGCCAAAGGGTAGGCGCAGGTCGCTGCTGGTGTGGCGGTTGATAAAGACCGAGCCTGCTTGGATTTTTTCGGCAAACGCCCAAGCGCGGCGGGTATTGGCAGTATAGATACTGGCGCCCAATCCGTAGGGCGTATCGTTGGCAAGGGCGACGGCGTGTTCCTCGTCCTTCGCCCGCAAAATCATGGCGACCGGCCCGAAAACCTCCTCATTCCAAACGCGGCAGTCGGGATTCACTTTGTCCAACACGGTGGCAGGGTAAAACCAGCCCTTTCCTTCGGGAATGAATCCACCCGTCAAAACCTCTGCGCCATGTGAGACTGCGTCCTGCACTTGAGCGTGTACGTTTGCGCGCAAGTCTTCGCGGTGCAGCGGGGCAAGCGTGGTTGCAGGGTCTTTGGGATTGCCCGTTTGCAATTTGGCGCATTCGGCAAGGAACAGGGGAATGAAGCGGTCGGCAACGGCTTCGGTTACGACGATTCGTTTGGCTGCGTTGCAAGACTGACCCGCGTCGCGGAAACGCGAATAACAAGCTTCGACGGCGGCACGTTCGAGATCCGCATCGGGCATGACGATGAAGGGGTTGCTGCCGCCGAGTTCGAGGACGTTTTTTTTGAGGTGCATTCCCGCATGGGCGGCGAGCAGGCGGCCGGTCCGCGTCGAGCCGGTAAACGCCATCGCGTCGGTGTCTTCAATGGCTTTCAACGTATCGTCGTTGTCCAGCCACGCACCAATCAACGGGAGGTCGCCTGAAACCAGTTCCAACAGCGCAGCGCTGACCCTTGCAACGCTGGGTGCAGGTTTGACGGCACAAGCGTTTCCCGCGCACAGGGCAGGAATGGCGAAACGCAAAACCTGCCAGACAGGATAGTTCCACGGCATGATGGCAAGCACAACGCCCAACGGCTCAAAACGCACCTGGCTGAGGCTCGCCTGCGTGGCGATGGTTTTATGCGCCAGCAACTCGGGGGCAAGGCGGACGTAATATCGGATGAGCTCGACGGATTTATCCAGTTCGGCACGGCATTCATGCAGGCAGCGTCCGACTTCTTCGCAAACCATTTCCGCAAGCCGCTCCTTGTTTTGCGCCAAACGCTCGGCAAAAGCTTGCAGCAAAGCAGTCCGCCCGGTTACACCCAACCGCGCAAACGCCTGCTGGTGCACCTTCAACACTGCCAATTCTTGTGCAAACTCTGCATAACTCTGCGCAGGATGGCGGCAAAGGGTTTCGCCGGTATAGGCGTTGATGCTGTGAAACATGGTTCGGCTCCTTTGTATGTCGGTTTTATTTTAGGTCGTCTGAAAAACAAGGTATGTTTTCAGACGACGTTTGTTCGTCAAAGAAACGCGATTATATAGCAAACTCGGATAGAACATCTCTACACAGTCCTTTCCGGGCAGACAACCCAGACTAAAAGGAATTTATGTCATTCGCTAATAACGCTTAAATTTTGCCATTCCCATCCCCTGATTTTGTAGAAACTGCTGAATTTATCGAGGAATCAGCCGTCTTGTTCTGACCACCCAAATGCCGCACCTTCTGAATAACGCGCCTTGATTAAATCCTTTTAATGAAAAAGAAAAGAGAAAGTAATAAAAAGAATACTGCCAACTTTAAACAAAATACTGAGTTAGAAGCTAATATTGCAAGTAAATTCACATCCTTCGTTATTTTTTTGTTTGAGTAAAATATATCATTTTTGTAATACGAAACTAAAACGCCATTTAAAAAGTTTGTTTCATTGGGGTTTAATAATAATATTTTTGCATTTGTTATAGGGAATCTTTTATTTATATTTTCCATTTTACATAAATCATCAAGTCCGTAACAAGATAGCCAGTATGATCTTAATCCTGTTTCAAGCTTAATCTTTCTTTCTCCTCTATTAGGGGAGGAAATCAGCATTGTTGCCTCATTGAAGGATTGCTCCTCACCTTTAAAATTCAAGCCATAGGGAGCAATAAAAATACCTGCCAAAAGAATGCAAAACAACGAGAAAAATAAAGAAATAATATAATATTTAAATTTCATGTTTAACCTATATATGAAAAGACATGGTAAATAAAATTTGGCTGAAAATACAATAAAAGGTCGTCTGAAAATATTCAGACGACCTTTTTGATATTTTCAAAAAACCTGATGTAAAGGCCAAACTATTCGACTCGTCTGAAACTGAAGTTCTGCGTCGCAAGCCAGCACACGCCTGAGCCGATGCAGACCATAATCGCGCCCTGCCAAAACTGTACAGACAGGGGCGCATTGAGCAGGAAGGAGGAAATGAGAGCAGAAAAAATGGGAATGAAATAGGAAGCGCCTGCCAAAACGGTCATATTGCCGCATGAAATACCGATGTTCCAAACCGCATAGCCCAATCCCATGCAGGCTGCGGCGGCAACGGCATAAAGTATGGCACCGGTATCGAAATGAAGGCTGCCGTAGCCGCCTGCGAAATATTTTGCCCACAGGATGCAGGAGACAAGGAGGAAGAAAAAACCGACGGCATTGCCCTGCGCTTTGGTTCTGGCGGTCAGGGTGCAGTATGCCGCCCAAAACAGCGCGTCCAACAATGCCATGATGTAACTGAGCGGATTGGTCCGGACGTTGCCGATAATCTCGGGCAAAGAGAATCCGCCGTCACCGCCTAAAACGGTGGCGATGCCTATAAACGAAAGGGCAAAGCCTATGCCTATCCACCATTTTGCCGGCTGCTTGTTAAACCAAACCGCGCCGATGATGGTAAACGTCGGCCAAAGATAATTGACCATACCGACTTCGACCGCTTGGCGTGCGTTGTCGGCAAAACCGATGGAAAGAGACAGGCACAATTCGCAGCCAACGAAAAAAATGCTCGCCCAAAAAAGGTAGCTGCGGCTGAACTGCCGCAGATTCGGCAATCCGAAAATAGCCAAGAGCAACAAAGTGGAAAGGCTGTACATCACCGCCGCGCCGCCGACCGCCCCCATGTGCAGGCTCAAGGCGCGTATCAATCCGACGACAGAACTCCAAAAGGCTACGGCAAGCAGACCTATGGATGTGGCTTGATTGGGGGTAAATGCGTGTTGGAGCAGACGGTTCATGATGTGTTGTGTTGGAATTTGTTTTATTGTGTAATTTTTTGATATTTTACGCCTCCTGTTTGCATAATCAAGAGGAAAGGTCGTCTGAAAACACGGATGCAGATACTGCCAAACTGTTTTCAGACGACCTTTTGCTGTTTTCTGAATTTAATATCCCTTCCCCTAGAGACGAATTCAATTTCATGTCAGTCATGACTAGCGCTTATTACAATCGCAACTCTTCAAAATGGTTACTTACCGTAACATTCAACTCTTCAAAATGGTTACTTACCGTAACATTTGAAACAGTAGGAAAATCCATCAGTTCTGGGTTGATTATGTAATTTGTCAAACTATCAGAAGGATTCAAATGGTAAATAGTCGTCAAAACATTAACAAAAAACCTTTCCCCTTTTACCGTTATTTTTTCATCGACATCCGTTATAAAATAAATTTCCTTATCTTTCAGATATATGATTTGATTTCTCTTCAAATCTACCGTCCATTCCTCAATCGATTTATTCATGAGTACATTTTGAATATACAGTTCAAACTGATGGCCATAAGAAAAATCTATTCCTACTTTAATAAATAAATCATCTCCAAAAAATTTGGATTCAAAATCAGCCCATAGCTCATCTTGAAATTTTTTATTTACTTCTTTTATGAAATCATTAAATTCAATCATCTGATTACCTCTGACGGCAGCTTTATATAAGCTGCTTGATTAGTTGTCCGATGGACATCTGCGCTTTTGCTGCCCCTTAAAAATCTCAAAAGATTATAGTCGGGTCGTCTGAAAACCGATATCAACCCTCTCCCCCTCTCCCAATCCAGAATATAACGAAATCGCATTAAATTAAAACCAAGCATTCTTTCCGTTTTTCAGACGACCTGTTTACAGTATCGCCACTGTTTTCAGAAAAATCACCATTCAACCAAACAATTAAAGCCGCGCAGGCAAATGCTCTGCCTCAAGCAGCCGTCCGCACAAAGGAACCGACATGACCCCAGCCAACCCGCTTCCCATCGAACTTTCCGCACAACTCGCCGCCCTCTCGCCTACACAGCTCGCTTGGCTTTCCGGCTACTGCTGGGCGCAAAGTCAAGGGGCGGCGGGCGGTTTGCAAAAACGCCGGCGTAGAAGCCGTATTGAGCAGCGCGGGGGACTTCAAAAGCAAAACCCTGCCCGATGAAGACATCGTGTTATTGGTAACATCCACGCAAGGCGAGGGCGAGCCGCCCGAAGAAGCCCTGCCGCTGTATAAATTCGTCTTCGGCAAAAAAGCCCCCGATTTGGGCAAACTCACTTTTGCCGTTTTAGGTTTGGGCGATTCTTCCTATCCCAATTTCTGCCAAGCGGGCAAAGACTTTGACGCCAAATTCGCCGAACTGGGCGCACGTCGTCTGAACGACTTGGGCATCTGCGATTTAGAGTTTCAAAATACCGCCGACGCGTGGATAGAAGCCGTCGTCCCCCAAGTCGCCGAGCTTGCCGTGCAAACCGCCGCACAGGCGACGCATTGGGCGTACTCCCGCTCAACGCTCCCGCTTTGGTTCAAGAAATCCTCGATTTGCACCAATTAAGCGGCGAAGAAAAAATCCGCCTTTCAGACGACCTCGAAACCGACATCCGCACCGCCCTGACCGAGTCCGCCGACATCACACAAAACACGCCGGCGCTCGTGCAGCAATATGCCGAGTTGTCCGGCAGCGAAGAACTCAAAACCACAGCCGCCGACAAAGCCCGATTGGACGCCTACCTCGCCGCCACCCCGCCCGTCGGCGTCTTCGCCGCCCACCCCCATCCGCTGGACGCGCAAACCCTGTTCCAACTGTTCCGCCCCCAAACCCCGCGCCTTTACTCCATCGCCTCCGCGCAAGACGAAGTCGGCGAAGAAGTCCACCTGACCGTCGGCGTCGTCCGCTTCGAACACCACG